>Ga0163159_1002259_pt1 | contig 16221 bp, 14 predicted proteins | sample BioMet9_FD_108702 | JGI IMG/M metagenome (GOLD analysis project Ga0163159, IMG submission 108702) | Microbial communities from bioreactor (seeded with sewage sludge) at Lawrence Berkeley National Lab, California, USA - Biofuel... | ecosystem: Engineered > Bioreactor > Anaerobic > Unclassified ... | reverse complement strand
GTTCGAGACCGCTATGGCCTGTAAACGCGTCGTTTTACACGAGGCGGCACGGGAGTACGAAGACATCGTAGCTTATCTTTCGCAACAGCTGAAAAGTCCGCAGGCCGCACGCAGTTTCGTGGAAGAATTCGAACGGCAGTTAGACCTCATCTGCGAAAATCCGGGGGTTTGCTCTTTGTCACGTATGCCCGAGCTGGCCGCGCGTGGATATCGCGCGGCATTCGTAAACAGCTATGTGATGCTGTTCCGCGTCGGTGATGACACAATCTACATCGCCCATGTCTTCCATCAATCGCAGGATTACGCACGTTTGGTCTGAAGCACGCGGCTCATGAGGCTGTTGAGTTGCTATCTTGCCTATGCCAACTCGATGGTGGTTCGACGGCGATTCGAGAGAGGGATACCAATGGGGGACGGCATTGCGAACAAGATCAAGATTGTGCGGGCGCTGGTAAAGCTCATGGAAAGCCGCACGCTCGACGACATCTCGGTAGCCGAGATATGCGAGGTGGCGGGCATTTCCCGCCAGACGTTCTACCGCAGCTTCGAGGACAAGTACGCCATCGCCAACTGGTACAGCGATTCGGTCATCGAGTCCACCACACGCCAGATTGGCCGGACGCTAGGCTGGCGTGACGGCTATCTGACGCTGGCCAAGATATTGGGGCGCAATGCCGCGTTCATGCGCGGGGTCTCAAAATCGCGCGAGCTGAACTCCATCTTCGCGCGGACGATTCGGATGTCCGCCGCCGATATGACGCAGGCTTATGCGACGCGGAAGGGGCATGAGCCCGAAGGGCGCGTCGCGTACCAGATCCATGCGTTCGCGCGCACGTCGACCGAATGCATGTCGGAATGGTTCGAGGGCGGTTGCGTCCTCGACCCCGAGACGTTCGTCGACTATGTGGTGAGCCTGGTGCCGCGCGAGCTCTTCGACGCGTTGGAAATGGAGAGCCTCCCCGAGCAGGGCGACGCGGGGCTCCTCCTCCTGATCTAAGGCAGCAGTTCTCGCGCGCAACTTGCCGCTGCCGACATCTTGCTTCGGTGTCGTGCGACTCGCGCATTTCGAGCGGCGCGGCGCATCTCCCTCTCTCCGAAGAAGTCCCTGAATTTGTCACGTTTCTGGAACAGATGGCCCGCGGTGTTCCATCGGGGGAACACCCCTGATCGTTTGATTCTTCAACATCGTTTCCGACCTTGCCATGATGGCGTCATGGGGAATTCCATCAACAAGGGAGGATGTAAGATGAAGGAGACCGAGAACGAGAATCGGCTGTCGCGGCGCGCGTTTCTGAAGGGCGCGGGCGTCTTGGCGGCAGGCACGGCAGCGATGGGGCTGACGGCCTGCGCACCCTCGAAGTCGACGGGCACGTCATCGTCGACGAGCGGGTCGGCGAGCAGCGCCGCGAAGACGGGAGATACCGCCGGCGCCAATCCGGTTGCCACCGAAGAGCTCACCTGGCTGCCCGACGAGCCCGAGATTGCCGATGCGGACGTGGAAACAACGGTTGAGGCCGACGTCATCGTCGTGGGTGCGGGCGTGGCCGGCGTCGGCGCGACGCGCGCTGCGGCCGAGGACGGCGCGAAGGTCATCTGCTTCGAGAAGGCATCCGGCCCACAGTGCCGCAGCGGCGAGTACGCCGTGGTCAACGGCGACCTCGAGGCACGCTGGGGTCGCGACAACTTCGACACCGACGTGATCGTCGACCATCACATGGATGAGTGCTCTTACAAGACCAAGCGCCCCATCATGAGCAAGTGGGCGGAGAACTTCGCACCGGTATTCGACTGGTTCATCGGCGCCAAGGAAGACCTGTACATCTGCGAGACCACGCGCTCGGAAGTGCCGGACGCGAACAAGGACGCATTCCTGATTCCGCTGCTGTACCCGCTGCCCGCGGCCTACGATTGGACCAAGGAAGAGCATCCGGTCTACCCGACGACCGTCGAGCTCCTGCCCTCGCAAGCCCCAGTGCTCAATGCCAACATGGACAAGGCCATCGCCACTGGCAACGTCACGCCCTACTACGGCCACTTCGTCGAGAAGTTCATCCTCGAGGACGGCCGCGTGACCGGCTGCTACGCCCGTGACGCGAGCACCGGCAAGTACGTCAAGGCCACGGCGAAGAAAGGCCTCATCCTCGCAACGGGCGATTATGCGAGCAACAAGGACATCCTCAGCTACTACGCCCCTGAGACGGTGGCCAACGGCATCAAAGCCGTCTGGATTAACATGGACGTAGAAGGCAACAACACCAACACCGGCGACGGCCTGAAGCTCGGTGCCTGGGTCAATGCCAAGATCCAGGAGCACCACGCCCCGATGATCCACCACATGGGCGGCGGCGCTGGTATGGACGGCGAGGGTGTCATGGGCATCGCCTGCTTCCTCGAACTCGGCGAGGATGGCAAACGTTTCATGAACGAGGATATCCCCGGCCAGCAGCTCGAGAACCAGATCGAGATGCAGCGCGACATGTGCGCCTAGCAGTTCTGGGATGCCAACTGGAAAGACGAGCTTCAGTACATGCCGGCCGGCCACGGCGTGGCGTGCTACTACGACAACTCGACGCCGAAGAACAACGAGACCTACCGCAACTACAAGTCGGATGCCAAGCTGCAGAAGGCCATCGACGACGGCCGCTGCCTGACCGCCGACACGCTCGAGGGGCTCATGGACAAGATCAACGCGAGCGGCGGCGTGATCGACAAGACCACGGCGCTCGCCTCGATCAAGCGCTACAACGAGCTTGCGCACAACGGCAAGGACACCGACTTCGCGAAGGTCTCCAGCCGTCTGTTCGCCCTCGAGACGCCGCCGTACTACTGCGTGAAGATGACCACCGCTCAGATGCTCGTCTGCTTGGGCGGTCTGGAGAGCGATGAGAACGCGCACGTCTACGACAACGATCGCAAGATCATCCCCGGCCTCTATGCCGCGGGCAACATCCAGGGCGACCGATTCGCCGGCGAATACCCCATCAGCCTCAAGGGCGTGAGCCACGCGCTGGCGCTCTATTACGGCTACGTGGCGGGCAAGAACGCCGTCGCGCAGGTCTAGTCGGTCAGAGCGTCTATCTGTTTCCCGCGGGCTCCCCCTTGCCCGTCGGGGCAGCGCTGCCGGTCTTGCAGCGGCGATTGCGGCAAGACCGGCAGGCGGCAAGGGAGCCCCGTGCTATCTGCACATCGGAATCCGTCCGACGAGGGCGGATTCCGAGGACACGAGGAGTGAGATTATGGAAAACAGCAGTTCAAAGGTTTGGCCTCTGTGCTTTCTCGTCGGTGGCATATATGCCGTCATCGGCCAGATCATCTACACCTTCGTCGCGCCGCTGGTGGGCGAGAGCATGGCGATAATCGCCACGTTGCCCATGCTGGGCATCGTCGCCATCATCATGTACGTGCCGGGGTGGCACCATCGCCTCGCCAAGGTGAGCGGGTTCGGCTCCATCCTGCCGCTCAACGGTTTCGCGTGCGGTGTGGCCGATGCCTATCAGGGCGGCTACCGGCAAGGAGGGTCAGCGGCCGGCTTCAAGGCGGTCGTGAAGATGTTCGTCGGTGTCGTGGTCGTGGGTAGCTTGATCGACATGGCGCTCGGCGTGCTCGGTGCGCTTGTGACCTTGCCCAAGGTGCCGGTTCCGGCTGCCGTCACGGGGCCGCTGGTGTTCGTTACCGCGTTTATCGTAGGCGGGGCGATCTGCCTGCTGTTCCAGATCGCCAACGACCTGACGTCTATCCCGATGCCCGCCCTGCTCATCGGAGGTCTGGCGCTCGGCGGCGTGCTCGGTCTGTTCGGCGTGTCCGATGCTCTCGCCGCGTTCGGCTCCTGCGGCTACAACATCATGGTCATCGGCGGCGGCACCGCGGTCTATTCCACGACGATGCTTGCGCTGGCAGGTATCCCCATCATGCTCATCATCGTTTGGCTGATTTTTGTCGCGCTCTCGGCGCTCGGCATCGTCTGCGCGGTCCTGAACTTCAAGGTCAAGGGCAAGCCAGCGGTGGGCAGCCAGCCCGCTGCTGAAGTCCAGCAATAGGCGACGAAAGTTCACCGTTTCGAATCACGGAATCTAGAAGAGAAGGAGTTCACCATGAATCAGAAGGAAAACGTGCTCGCGGTTTACCACCATCAGAAGCCGGAGTGGACGCCGGTTATGATGGAGAGCATCCAGTTCGTCGGTTTCTGGGCGGCGAACGAATGCGGGCTGCGCGGCGAAGAAGTCAAGCCCGGCGTGACGCTCGACAGCTTCGGCTGCCTCTGGGACCAGACGCACGGGCAGCCGGTGCCCTATCCGGGCGAGTACGTGCTCGATGACATCAGCAACTGGCGTGAGAAGGTCGTCTTCCCCGACGTTGAGAACTGGGACTGGGAGACGCTCGCCAAGACCGAACTGGAGCAGGTGCAGTACAACCGCGATGAGAAGGCGCTCGACTTCTTCTCGGAGATGGGCTGCTTTGACCGGCTTTCCACCGTCATGGGTTTCCAGAACGCGCTTATGGCTATGGCTATCGACCCCGACAGCTGCTGCGAGTTCTTCGACGCGGTAGCGGACTACAAGATAAAGCTCATCGACATCGTGAGCCAGGTCTACCACCCCGACATCTTCATGCATAACGAGGATGTCGCGAAGGCAGACGGCCTCATGATCAGCCCCGAGATGTACCGTGAGCTTGTCAAGCCGAGCCACGCCCGGATTATCCAAGCCATCCGCGACCATGGCATGATCGCGGAGCAGCATACGTGCGGCAAGTGCGATGCCATTGCCGATGATTACGCGGAAATCGGCATCCAGTGTCTTTTTCCCGCGCAGCCTACCAATGACATCCCCGGCATCCTCGAGAAGCACGGCGACAAGATGATTGTCATGGGCGGCTTCGATTCGCAAGGCGTGCCTGGACGCGAGGACGCTTCCGAGGAGGACACTCGCAAGGAAGCGCGTCGAATGGCCAACGAGTATGCGACGCGGGGTAACTTTATCTGTCTGCCAATGATTGGCACCGCTACCGCCGTCGACGAGGCCCAGATGCGGCGCCTGGGCTGGTTTTTCGACGAGTTTCATAAGGAGTGCGCAAAACTGGCGGTCTAATCCTGCGAGGCATCAGACGAGAGTTCCTCTTTCGGCGATGGAGCGGGGGAGGCGACCGAGATAAAAGAAAAGAGGCCGAAGGCACCAACCGCCTTCGGCCTCTCCGGCGGGGCGGTGTCCGAAGCACTCGCGGTAAGACGGATACGCTCAAACACTTCGCTGATGGGATGAATGAAGAACCTCGCGTCGGAGCAGACGCACGGCCAAGGGGATGAGCAGGTCGCCGAACTGCCGATTCCGCTCATCGCAGTGCTCTCGGATCATAGCGTCCATCGTATTGAGGCGGTTTCCGCAGGCTTTGCCAAGCTCCTATCGTCTACGCCCGAGCAAATCCTGCCCGGTTATACTGGCGACCCGCTTTATGCCGTTGCCGAGTTCGATCGCGCTGACGCGCGGAAGATGCCACCGGAAATTTTCTAAAATAATGCTCTCGAAAACCGGAAGCAAGGTCACCTACCGAATATATAAAAAAAGGGTCTGCAGCCTCTTCCATACCGTACATAACCATGTTATATTGCGCGATATACGACATATTAAAAAAATATGTCTAAAACTTGGTGGAGGAGGCTCCCATGAAAACGAGGCTTAAAAAGTCCGCACGATTAGTTTTTGCCTTCATGATCGCCACCTATCTGGTGCCCATGCAGGCGTTTGCGGCAACGGCTGTCAGGGTAGAGGGCACCGATTACAATGCTGCAGCCCAAGGCAACGGCGCGAGCGGAGGTACGTGGGCCTGGGATGGCGCGGACTCCATGGCGCTCAATGACTATGATGGAGGTCCCATATCCGCCACTGGAGACCTTGCCCTGGATCTCACGGGGGATAATACGATCACCGCAACGGACAATGCCGCGATTGCCGTCACCGATGGCGATCTCGACATTTCGGGCGACGGCTCCCTCACGGCTTCAGTGACCAGCAATTTCGATCGAAGCGGAGCGGTCACGGTCACGAACGGAGACATCAATATCACCGATACCACCGTCACCGTCGAGCATACGACAACGCATGGTGCCTATGGGATTTGCGCGTTCAACGGCGATGTCAACATCACCGACTCCGATGTTTCCGCCACTGCAGCCAGCACATCATCCGGCCCTGACTTCGTCTGGAATGCGGCAATCCTCTCAGATTGCTATGGCAACGGCACCAGCGGGGGAAACGTCAATATCGTTGACTCGACCGTTGAAGCGACCGCAACCGGCGCGCCCCGACTCAACATCGGCATTGTGGCGACCAACGAGAACAAGTCAGGCGCACCCGCAGTAACCATCGAGAACTCTGATGTCACGGCATCAGGCCCGACCAGCGCGATTGCGTCCTTGGCATGGTCGAAGGATACGCCGGGCACAATCACTATCACGGGTTGCACCATCGTCACACCGAAAGATGGCACGATTATCAACGTGAACACCGATAGCGTTCTCGGGTTCCAAGAGGGCATGTACGGGCAGATGATAGGCACGGGAAGCGATCCGATTACCTCCATCGTAGATGAATCTGGCAACGTCAATCCGGCTATAGCCACCAGCGTCGTAATAGAGAAGACCAAGCCTGAACCGACCCCTACGCCCACGCCTGAGCCGACCCCTACGCCCGCGCCGACCCCCACGCCTGAGCCGACCCCCACGCCTGCGGTGGTAACTGAGACGACGGCATCCCCCGTGCTGGCAGCTGCTCCTACGGCCTCGATTCCCAAGACCGCCGATGAGACGACACCTTGGGTACTCGTGGGACTTGCGCTTCTGGCTGCCTCGGGCGCAACGGTTGTCTTCGCCGTACGGCGAAGGGCATGCAAGTAGCATCCGCGTATGCTGCGATGCGCAGCGAGCTAGCGATGCCGCGCTTGCGCTCAAGCATGTAGATAGTACCCATACACAATGCGATGCCCCAGCGTGTTTCCACGCTGGGGCAAACGTTTGCGGCAAGTTCAGGCTATCTTGCCTATGCCAACTCGATGGCTCCGGTCTCCGCGTCCATCGACTTGATGACGGCCAGCGAATAGAGGTCGTACCCGCTATCGCGCAAGGTCGCGCCACCAGGTTGGAAACCTTTCTCGACGGCGATGCCGATACCTTCAACGATGGCACCTGCCTGGTCGCAGATTTCCAGCAGGCCTTTCAGCGCGTAGCCATTGGCGAGGAAATCGTCGATTATCAGCACGTGCGTGCCGGCGGTAAGGAAGCGCTTGGCCACGATGACGGTGTATTCGCGCTGGTGGGTGTAGGAACGGATGCTGGTGCGCCATTGCTCGCCGTCGAGGTTGATCGATTCGGTCTTGCGCGCGAAGACGACCGGTACCTCTCCGAAATGCTGCGCGGCAACGCATGCGATGCCGATACCCGAGGCTTCGATCGTGAGAATCTTGTCGACGCGTTTTCCGGCGAAATGCTGTGCCCATTCCTCGCCCATGCGGTTGTAGAGTTCCACGTCGCACTGATGGTTGAGAAAGCTGTCGATCTTGAGCACGTCTCCTGGACGTACGATCCCTTCGCTCAAGATGCGCTCGTCGAGTTCCTTCACGTTCCTGCCCTTTCCGGATGTTTTGCATGATGTCAATCAGTGTAGCGCAGGATGGGGTCTGCTAACAGCACTGAAAATCATGATGTCATGTATTACGGCGCTGGCCGATTGTGCTCGATTATCTCTATTGCATTCAACAGTTGTTGAGCCGACGGCGCTGATCCGCGGGGCGCTCGTCGAGGCCGACATGGATGCTGCCGACCTCGTCGCGCAACTCAAGTCGCTCGACTTCGTTGAATGCGCCCAGCCCGTCTACACCCACGCGTACTGCTCGGCGACGACCCCACGTTGCTTGGTCGTGCGCGTGCTTCTGCGTTTCGCGCGCCTGCCTCAGCGGGTGGCGCGGGCACTTTTACGAGCAATCAGAACGCTTCGGCGGGTAGCACGAGCGCCTTCGCGAGCAATCCGAACGCCTCAGCGGGTGGCACGGGCGCCTTCGCGAGCGGCCCGGATAAGTTAGCTTGGGTGCCATCGATTGGCCGCTGCGCCTAGCTCCGATCCAGTCGCACGCGTTCGTCGACGAGCGAGATCAGCTCTTGCTTGGAGTGCACGCCCATCTTCGAATAAACGTTGCGGGTGTGCGTGCGCGCAGTGCTCCAAGAGACCTGCATCTCCTGTGCTATTACATCGCTTCGGTAACCCATGGCTAAGAGTTTGAGGGCTTCGGTTTCGCGTTTCGAAAGGTGATACTCTTTGGCGAGCGATCCAATCACTTTGCTGAAATGACCCTTTCCCTCCTTTTCCATAGGGGCGTTCGCGGCTTCAGGCTCGAGAGGCTCATTCATGAGGTCGTTCAACGATGGCTGGTCCGCCGTCTCCGGCTTGAACAGACCGTCCAGCTGTTTCTCGGAGAACAAGACGAAAGCGCAGACGAGCACGGAGACCGCCAGAATCACGTCGACGATGAACCCCGTATTGGTTTCGACAAGCGATGCCATCACCCTCGAACCGAGCAGCCAACCTATGGCGGAGCCGAGCGTGTAGGCGCCCCAACCGAGACCGAAGATGCGATAGGGCGAGAGTTTCTTCTGATAGACGATGAAGGAAAGTATGCACCAGAAGACGAAATCGAAGATATCGTTGACCACGAGGATGAACTGGCTCCAGCCTGAGCTGAATCCGCTCGCTATAGGCGCGAGGACCATCAGAGCAACCGATGCCGACATGATGATCGAATAGAGTCTGCCAACGTCGAAGGAGTCGCCGCTCATGCCCACGGCGATCAGGATGAACAGCGCGGCGAAGCACATGCGCAGAAGCATATCGACGCTTACGACCGCCTGCGTGAAGCTGACGACGGAGACATCAACGACGACCGCGCGTACCGCGACAATCGCCACGGAGAAGACCAGGGCGACGATTGTCAAACGGTAGATCTCCTTCGAGGTGCGCATTTGCGCTTTTGCTGCCTGCGGCACCGCTGTCGGCTCTTGCGAAGCATTCGGCGCGAAATAGGAGAGGGAGACGAACAGCGCCGCTAGCAGGGGCAGTATCGCGAAAGAGACGATGCCCATGAGCGAGGGGCCGCCTTGGGCGGGCGCCCACACGGGCGTTCCCGCGATGATGAAGTAGATGGCTGCTGCAACGATGTGCGAGAATGCGACGTATATGATAGCTTTGCGAGGCGCAAGGCTGCCATAGAGTTCCGCGCATCTGAGAATGAGCGGAGCAAGCCCCATACCGCTCATCGCGCAGAAGATGCAGAACACGGTCATGTTGAGCGGAGTGCCCAAGGTGGGACCCAGATAATAAGGACCCACGGCGACGATGCCTATGCAGCCGACGGCCGATAACAGCGAGCCCAGGATTATTGCCCGCGGACCGTTCGCGAATGCCTTGAACCGTTCCTCTTTAAAGGCGGCCAAGACCAATACGATGCCGATACCCGCATTGGCAGTCGCATTGAATACGGAGATGTTCGACCCGTCCAGATCCGAATTGGAGATCCAGGCGATGCCGCTGCTGCCGATGAACAGCCAGGCGAGCTGAATGCCGAGTGCCATGAACGGCAAGAAGGGCAGCGCGCTCTCCAGTTTCTCAAAAAAGACATGGCCCCGAAGCATATGGCTCCCCCTTGGACGCGCGGACCAGTTCGGCAACCGGGTCTTCCTGCATGCGGAACCCGGCCCGCGTGTCCAAAGCGCGACCTTCTACCTTGCTTCCCCAGATGATGTCTTCAGCTCATCGTGGTCTCTTTGAGCCCGGATGATTCGAAGAATCGCATAAGTTATAAATATGACAGAGTAGACGCAGACCGTCAAGGTCGCGGCGGTACCGCCTGCCAGAGCGGAGGGCAGGAGGATGAACAGCAGGTGGACGTAGGTGAGCATGAAGAAGACGTAAGCCCACTTCTGGATCTTCGTCCAGGTGGTGGTCTTCATGCGCTTCCTGACGAACTTGAACGAGGTGATGCCCAGCACCATGAGAAGTGCGAGGATGACCAGTGCAACGCAGAACGAGATCAGGACGTTGATTTTCATTCCCGAGAATATGCGCGGCAGATACGACACGAGATAGACGGTCACATGTCCAAGCGCAAGAAACCAGGCGATTATAGAGAGTTCCCCTCTGATGGGGCGCAGCCACGTGGAGAACTTGGAGGTCCTGCTGAACACGCCTATATACATGACCACGATGAACAGGGCGAGTGAGACGGTGCATTTTTGTATCAGCAGGTAGAAGGGCATCCATATGGCGCGCGGCATGCCGAAGATGACGCCGTAGATGTAGACCACGTCGATCGCGATGGCAATGGCATAGAAGAGCACCGGATAACGTCGTATGGGATTGCGGAGCGCTATGCATGCGATAATAGAACAGATGAGAATGATAAGGAACGTCATCGTCTCTCCCCTTCGAACCAATGAGCGGGCAGGTTATTTCGAAAGCTCCTCGACCAGCTCGTCGAGCGACTGAGCATCATAGAGGAAGAAGCCCTTGCTGATCTTGAGAACGCCTTTGTAGAAGCGAGTCTTCAGCAACAGGAGAGCCCGCGTCGAAAACGCGTCAAACCATGAGAGGATGTGGCTCTGCAGGAAATCGCGCGAGAGGACCATCTGTTCAAGTGCGCCTTCCCGATCTTCCGCCTCGAGCGCGTCGATGGCGCGCTTCGAGAGCAGCGCGAGAAACTCGCACATGAACGAGAGGTGATCGTCGGGGAAATCATAGCCTTCCTCGCGATGCACATGGTTTTCGCGATACAGCTGGCAGACCTCGTGGTAAGCATCTTGGAACAAGAGGCCTTCATCGCTGGTGAACACCGATTCATAGGGCACCGCATACTTTCCCTTCCATGATGCGGTGCCAGCGAACGCGGAGGTGAAATCGACGGCCAGTTCCTGACGGGTTCCAGTGTTGCGCCGATGCAAGGCGCGCTCGATGTCCTCGAATCCCTCGGAAAGGTTGTCGTTTATCTCCTTATAAGGCGAAAAATCCGTATGAGCTAGGTTCTCTATCTGGTCTGCGCTCAACGGTAGGTAATAGAGTGAGGCGATGAAATCATAGAAGGAGGCACGGCCTTCGAGCGCCTCGATGATCTGCGCGGTTTCCGCATCGATTTTCTTCGCTCCCGGTTCTGCCATGGCTATCATGCCTTCCCTTCTATTCGGAGACAACCGCCGCTCCCCGGCAGGGGGGATACCGGGGAGCGGGGAGAGGTGATTACGAATTGAGACCCATATGGACGCGAGCCAGTTCGGTCGGGTTTTCCTGCCACTTGGCGGTGGATTCGTGAAGTATGTAGACGGTTGACGGGTTGAGGCCGTTCGCGTCCTTCACATGGTAGCAGTTCGAGGCGCCTGCAGCGGCAACCGCTTTGGCCGCAGAGCTGCTGGCGTCGTCCAGATCGCCGAAGTAGCGTGCGCCGGTGCAGCAGGTATGCACGCAGGCAGGCTCCCAGTCTTTTTCGGTGTGACGCTGGAAGCACAGCGTGCACTTCTGAACTGTGTTGGTCGCCGGGTTGAGCATGCGGACGTTGTACGGGCATCCCTGGAAGCAGGTCAGGCAGCCGATGCACTTCGACTCGTCGATGAGCACGACGCCGGTCTCCTCGTCACGGTATGATGCGCCCGTGGGGCACACCTCAACGCAGCCGGGATTCTCGCACTGGTTGCATGCCTTGGGGAGCCAGTACTGCTCGATGTCGGGAAAGGTTCCCGTCGGTCCCACGATGGGAACCGTGCAGCGGTACATGCCCAGATCGAGCTTGTTCTCATGCTTGCAGGCGACGACGCAGCTGTCGCAACCGGAGCAGCGATCGAGATCTATAACAAGAGCGTATTTCATTAGAATACATCCTCCGTCCTTGCCTCGGCCTTCATGTCGTCAGTCGGCAGGAACGGTGCGAACTCCTGTGCATCTACCCAGATGTTGTCCGGCTTCTCCGACTTCTCGATCTTTACCGTGAAACCACGGTTGGTGTACGATCCGTATACCTCGTTGAAGGGCGCGGTGTTCTTGGTAAGCACGTTCACGTTGCACTCGCGCCACCCGGCGGTCGGGTGAGCCTGAGATGCATCGAAGCACTCGGGGTTCCAGAAACGTTCCATCCAGACCGTGTTGGGGTTCACGCCTTCGGTGAGGTAGGCGCGTGCGCGGATATCTCCGCGGCGGCTGGTGATCTTGACCCAGTCCCATTGGGCGATGCCGAGTTTCGCGGCGCTCGCCGGGTTGATGCGGACTTCGGCCGTGGGGAACAACTCGCGCGAGAACGCTGCATGACGCATGGTCCCATGGTGGAAGTACGGCACGCGACCCGAGGTGAGGACGAATGGGTATTCCGTATCGCCCACGGGGCTCTCGGCCGGTTCGATGTACTCGCAGATGGGGCTGTAGTCGGCGCAGGCCTCCTGCGGCTTCGGATAGCAGAACGGGTAGCCGGTACGGGCCATCCTGAGCAGGATCTGGCAATAGACCTCGATCTTGCGGGACTCGGTGCCGAATCCGGCGGGCAGCCCATCGTCGACGATGGTCTCGTGCTGGTGGTAGCCGAAGTAATCGCTGGCGGGGGTCACGCACGGCACATACTTGTCCGTGTTGGCTTGAAGCTCATCCCAGCTCGGGGCGTTGAGCGTGGTGGCTACGCTCTCCTTGACTTCGGACTCGGTGACGTTGCCCAGATAGCCAGGCTTCAGACCGGGCAGGCTGCCGCCGAGTTTCTCGGCAACGGCCGCGAGCACCTGTCCTGCGGGAATGGAGTGCGAGACGGTTTCGCCGATGTGCGTGCACTCGTTCTGGAGCCACTGGGTGTTCAGCTGGGTCATGTTGACCATCGGCTCTTCGAGCCACTCGCGCAGCGGGAACACGAGGTCGGCGGCTTCCACGTGGAAAGAGGTGAGCATCGGGTACTGGCCGATGATGTAGTCGACCTCGGGGAACACCTCATACCACGACTTCGCGTTGCCGAGCATGGCCAGCTTGTTACCTGACATATCGAACCAGACGCGCGGCTTGTAGGGTTCGCCGGTGGCGATGGCCTCGCGGACGGTGGGGATGTGCGAGTGACACCAGGCATAGAGGCCCTTGTGATCCTTCATGCCCAGACGGTCATAGAGTAGCTGGTTGGCAAGCGTCTGCTGCGAGACATCCGCTTTGCCCGCGTAGGTTTCTTGACCCGCGGCCCACTTGGCGTTCTCCTCGTCGGAAAGCCCGACGACGGCGCCGATGCCGTACATAGCCGAGAACATGCCACTGAAGCCGTTGTTGAACGTGAGGGGACGCTTCGTGGGCGTATTTCCCTTGCCGTACTGCGTCATGGTGCAGCCTGGCGTATTGATGTAGCCCATGATGGAATCGAGGCCCATGAGGCCCAGCGGGACCTGTGATGCGGACTCGGTCATATCGGAGGCGACGCCGTTGCAGATGCCGCTCACGGTGCCGTTGTCATCGGCATGGGTGTAGAGGCGGATAGCCTTCTCGATGTTTTCGGCCTTGAGCCAGCAGTTGTCGGCAGTATGCTCGAGGGTCCAGGGCTCGGCCTGTTCCTTGTAGACCTGACCGGCCGTGCGGTAGGTCTTGCCGTTGTACTCGCCCGTCCAGAAGATCTCGGGATCGACCGTGGACTTGTCGGGAGCTGAGTACTCGAACGGTGCGACCGCATTGGTCTTGAGGTCGTAGCAGACGTAGGCGGGGGTGTGATCCTGCGTGGTCTGCACGAAGTTGGGGAACAGCTCCTTGGCCTTCACGGGCAGTTTCGTGTCCGGATCGATGAGGAAGGGCAGGTTGGTCCAATACTTCGTGAACTTCTCGTTATAGAGCTTGTTTTCGATGATGTAACGGTACCAGGACAGGATGAGCCCGGTGTCGGTGCCGGGGCGCACGGGCAGCCACACGTCGGCCTTGGCGGCGTCGGGGCTGAAGTTGGGATCGACGACGATGGTCTTGACGCCCTTGGCGCGAAGCTCGGCCATGCCGTGACCGGATTCGGCGGTCTCCGATACGGACGGTTGAGCGCCCCATACCACTACGACCTCTGCCTTGTTGTCATCTCCGGTGCGGAATATCTCCTGCACTGCGTTATCTGCGATCGACTGGTCGTTTCCGCCATAGAAGAGCTTCGACATAGACCAACGCGGCAGATAGCACTGGGCGCAACCGGGTTCGAATACGGTCGGCGAACCCATGGCCATTGGCAGTGTCATGGCCTCCATGAACGAATACGCGCCGCCGCCGCCAACCGATGCGAAGAACGAATAGGGACCGTACTTGGTGACGGAATCGACGATATGCGTCGCCGCATCATCGACCGCCTCTTCCCACGAGATAACCTCCCACTTGTTCTCTCCGCGTTCGCCTGCGCGGCGCAGCGGGTGCAGGACGCGGCGGGGGCTGTACATGGTATGCAGCTGGTTGAGCCCCTTGGCGCATAGCGAGCCACGGCTGACCGGTGCGTCCGGGTCGCCTTCGAGCTTGACCACGACGCCATCTTTCAGATAGGCGATGGCGGGGCACATCTGGATGCATCCATGGCACGAGGTCTTCATCTTGGTCAGGCTTGCGCGCGATTCGATATCGGTGGAAGCGGTGCTCGTGCTAGCTGATGTGCTCGCGCTGCTCCCTCCTCCGCTACTTGACATACAGCCGGCTATCGACACACCTGCAGCCGCGGAAAGACCCGCGAAAACGGAAGCTTTCACGAAGCTCCGGCGTGTCATGTTCTTTGTTTCGGTCATGCCTCTCTCCTTCCTCGATTTTGCACTACGTTCGTGTTTCCCTTGTTCGTCCCGTTCTCCTTCCTGTCCCCAGCTACCCGTGCTTCTTCAGGACAGAAGGCTGGTAAGATAGTCCTTCCCGGCCTCCGTCAGAATCCAGCCGTCCTGCCAGACCACAGCTCCGTTCCGTTCGAGCTTGTCTAGCAAAACGCTTGGCTGCATGGTTTGGCGTATCCCGTTGATGACGGTTTCGAGCGCAGGTGTACCTTGCAAGAGCTCTGTTACTTCGTCATAGCTGCGTGGCTGATCGTCGAGGTATTCGAGCAGCTCGATGTAGGTTTCGCGCCGGTTGGGCTCCAGATCGAGAAGCTCGAGCAAACGTGCGTGAGGGTCGTGTAGCTTCGCGAATTCTCTGCCCGTCGGAGTCGTCAGGTACGATTGCGTGGCGATAAGGTCGTCGAGCTCGTCTTCGGAAAGAGCCGCGCGACGCTCATCGGTTATCTCCTTGCCTTTCGCGTCGCGCTCGATATAGGCGAGCCCGTAGTTGTCCACCAAGATCGAGAGAAGCCGATATTGGTTCTGCGTGGCATCGGGAAACTCGGGGTAGGCGGCGATGAGGTCTTCCATCTCGGAGAGTTCGCGCTCTTCTTCGCAGTCGACAAGTATCTTGTAGAGCACTTCGCGATTGAGCGGTTGACGCGTGACCGCGAGCGTGAGAAGCTCCAGCTTTTCCTGATCATCGGGCTCGCGGGAGTCGGCATCTTCTGCTGAAACATCTTCAGAAGTGCTGGCCGAATCCTTCGAGAGATCATCTTCCGCAGGTTCCATGAAGCTCTTCGTGCTGTCAGGACCATCGTCTAGAATGTCGTCGGCGACAGTGTCAACGGCCGCCCGTCTGTGGACAAAGCTCATGGATCCCCCTCTGTTCCCCTCATTCTCCCCGAATGTGGGATCGTCCCCCTAAACGAGATGAGTATCAGTTTTATCGAGTTCGAAGGACAGCCGCATTCTGCGCGAAATAGCGGAAAATCAGGCGATTTTTTCTCATGCAAAATGAGGTAGACTCAAAAAATCGTGGTCGGAAAGACCGTTTCAAACGTTGTCGGAAGGGCGTTCGGCAACGGCGCAAACGACCCCGAACACGTCGGCTCGGCCGGGCGCACGAGCGAGGAAATCAAACTTTGGAATGATTACACCCTCGATTTTTCGCACTATAACTGTTCTATGTTAATGAGGAAACCGATGACGCGGCGCTTGTTCATCTGCGTTTATCGGGGTGTCAGCGGGTTTATCCGGAACCGAGTGCGGGAGATCGCGTATGAAGGTCAGAGGAGGCAAATCGCGCGCGTTGGCCCTGCGGGACCATAGCCTCTTCGGCATCTTCTGCACCGTGTTCACAGCGCTGTCCATCACTCTGATTCTGGTTTCAGCGCTCGGCATCGTTCAGCCTCTCGGCGGAGCAG
>Ga0163159_1002258_pt1 | contig 16227 bp, 20 predicted proteins | sample BioMet9_FD_108702 | JGI IMG/M metagenome (GOLD analysis project Ga0163159, IMG submission 108702) | Microbial communities from bioreactor (seeded with sewage sludge) at Lawrence Berkeley National Lab, California, USA - Biofuel... | ecosystem: Engineered > Bioreactor > Anaerobic > Unclassified ... | reverse complement strand
GTCAGTTTCCGTTGCCTTGCCATAATAAAACCTCCTGGTTTGATGTTTATCTTACCATCGTTCCAGGAGGTCGTTTCTTTTACCTTTACACAGAATTGTTTATACTACCAAGAGCCCTCACGGGCTCTCCTCTTATTGATTTTTGCTGTTGGCGTTATTTGTAGTTCTGTGTTTCTAAACCAAGCGAAGCTTTTAATCCAGCCTGAAGCACCTGTGAAAAATTAAGTTTCTTTGCTTCAGCGAGATTGTTTAGCCATATAGGAATAGTAACGTTTTTCTTTACGCTGCCGGCGACTTTCTTTTCTCTGTATATCGGCATCCAAACATCAACAAGCATGACAGATTGATTGGATTCTAATTGTATATCAGAGGTTTTTGAAGGCACGGGAATATTATTGTTTAATTCCTCATTGCCGGAAAGCCACGAGCCAAGCGCATCGCGGGCCATATATACGGCCTTGTCCTGATTATCAGCTTCGGAAATGCAGCCGGGTAAATCAGGAAAAGTTATACTGATTCCGTCGTCTTCATAAGTGAAGACGGCAGGGTACACTGCCAAATCTTTATTCATGTTCTCCCTCCCACTCCTTGGATTTGCTCTCTATCATAATTCGCGGGGCGGGCATCCGCCCCGCTTTGGATTATCTTATTTCATCAATGCCTGTCTGGCGTCTTATTGCAGCCAGGGTTCCGGTTTTCAGGTCTTTGCCGCCCGAATGAGGAACTAGTGTTGTGGCCTTTGTCAAAGGATCGTAGAAGAACTTGTGGCTTCCATTACCCTGATCTTTTTCGATCCATCCGTGCCGCTTAAGAATTTTTTCAACTTCTTTTGGCTTTATATTCTCACCACCTTTTAACCTCAATGCGCATATTATATACGCATTAATAACACAAGTCAAGCATATTTTATCAGTACGCATAAAAAAGAGTATTCAATAAAATTATATACTGTCCGGAGTTTGGTTCTTGGTTAGGTTAGCAAAACAAATATAATGGTAGCATCGAGCAACACAATGAGAGCCTGCCGATGTGGCGGGCTTATTTTTGTCTGGAGGTGCAGACCTTGCGGCTGGTTCAGCCGATCCGTTCAGTGACAAAAATTAAAAAGATGAAAGAGGCCGCGGCTGCTTCGTCGCCGCGCGACGCAGCATTGCTTGAGGTCGGTTTCCAAACGGCGCTGCGGATCCAGGACATTCTTTCGCTGCATGTCGGAGACGTAGCTACTTGCGATAGAGGGAAATGGAAGGTCTCCTTTTACATCAGGATCACAGAAATGAAGACCGGCAAGCAAAAGTTTATCAAGTTGGTTCCGTCTGCGCGTCAGGCTATTTGCTCTCAGCTGGAGAATCTTGAGCATAAAAACAATCACGGCGATTGGTTGTTTCCGTCCCGTGTTCACGGTGGTGACAAGAGCCTTAGCCGCTGGCAGGCCGCAAGAATGATCAAAAAGTTTGCGAAAGAAGCAGGAGTAACAGAACCTGTAAGCTGCCACAGCTTGCGTAAATCTTTCGGCTATCACGTTTTTCATAACGGTGTTGACGTAATGTATTTAAAAGAAATCTATAATCATGCCGATATTTCCATTACGAAAAGATATATCGGCATTACGCAAGATGATATAAACACTGTCTATCAGAAGGCTGGCATGATTTATGGCTAACCAGACTTTCATTGGTCAGACTTTCAGATTTTGCCAACCGTCTGCCGTACCTTCGATGCCATGCAATAACGCAGATATAGAGAGAATTTGTGGACGTTCTTTGCGGGACGTGTAGAAATGCACCACAATGTAAGATATGGTGCATTTGAGGGGTTGAATGGGCGCGGCGGCGAGGTTGTTACAAATGGATTGCATTTTGATTATGTATAGGAGTTGATGTGCATGCCAAAGGCAGCGCGGCATCCATGCCGTCATCCTGGTTGCCATAACCTGGCGGACGCCGGCAACCCTTACTGCATCGAGCACCAGGCGGACAAAGCACAGCATTATGCAACATACAATGCGTCGCGGCCAGAGCGTCACGAGGTGTACCGCTCACAGCGGTGGCGGCGGCTGGCAGCCATGCAGCTGAGGCGTGAACCTTTGTGCCGGATGTGCAGCGCGCGCGGCGTGATCAAGACAGCCGAGGTAGCTGACCATGTGTGCGAGTTGGAGGACGGCGGCGCTCCATACGACCCAAGCAACCTCCAAAGCCTTTGCCGCGCTTGTCACAACGCTAAGAGCGCCGCGGAGCGGGCGCGGCGGGCTGGTCGAGGCTGACCCCCAGGGGGGAGTCAAATCCCTGGTCGCTTTAGTTGCGCGAGCGGCCGAGAGAAAAGAAAATATGCGCCCGATTTGCGCCCAAATGTGGGCAAATAGGGACTTATGAACAACACGGATTTTGGCTGTGGGCTGTTGTGGAAAAATCAGGATTTTTAGAGCCGCTGGACGCTGGTTCGGCGGCTTTTCGTTTGCGGATTTGCAGGCAATTTGCAGTTTTCGCGCGTTCACCGGCGTTCGCAGCGATTTGGTGCTGCGGTTTTGCAGCGGATTGCTGCTTTTGTGCAGCGGATAAAATTTCGCGTTCGCGAAGCTTTTGTTTTCGGACTCAAAGACAGTTTTTTATGTTCGCGGTGGTTTAGTGCAGCGGATTTATGGCTTTTATACGAAATTTACTGGTCCGGCCTGTTGGCCGGGCTTTTTTATGAGGTGATCGAATGGGGTAGGTCGCAAACCAAAGCCGGCGGCTCTTAAGGCTCTGGGCGGACGTTCTCATAAGAAAAAGGAGGCGCCGCTCAAGGTCCTTGAGGTGGACGCGCCGGAGAATTGTTCGCACGAGTACATTCCCACTACAAAAGAGCTGTGGGACAGCCTGGTATCGGCCGGCGTTTGCAGAGCCAGCGACAGGCTGGCTTTTGCCCAAATGGAAGTGATACTGGAAATATTCCAGGAGGCCCGTCGCAACATCAAGCTGCGCGGCGTCGTTATCAATCGCGGCGTTCCGAAGAAGGACAAGGACGCGAAAAAAAAGCAGGTTCCCGGCACGGAAGCCGAAAACGCGGCAGAACGCGATCTGCGCATTGGCGCGGATGGCAGCCTGATCGACAACGGACCGACCGAAAAACTTGAACTTTCTCCTGAAGAACGCGAAATGTTCGAGAGGTTCAAACAGGGAGACGCTCTTGTCGGAAGGCCGAGTCCGGCGCTTGAGGACGCCATCAGCGATTTCATTAAAAAGAAAATCATGGAAGAGGACAACGTCGACGCCGATATTGCAGAGGCTGAAACAGCGGCTATGGGGCCCAGCGGAAAGGCGGGACGCGGCGAACGACTTAATCCTGCGGTCAAAGCGCTGCTGCAAGCCAACGAAGCGCTGCTGCGGCTTGAAACAGAGTTCGGGCTGACGCCATCCTCAAAGCGGCGCACGATGCAGCCGATCGATGCATCCGAAAACAAAGGCGAAACGGAGGAAGACCGCTACGAGGCCTTCCGCAACAGGAAGTTCCGTCATGACGGCTAAGCTGACGGGGCTCGGCGTTCCGAAGGAGAATTCCTGCAAGTGGGCGCTGCGCTATATGGACGCAGTTATAAACGAAAAGATACCGGTCTGCCACTGGGTCAAGATGTCGGTAGCCAGACACATTGAAGATCTCAAGACGGCGGGCAAGCGCGGCTTTTATTTTGACGAAGGCGCGGCGCAGGATATTCTGGATTTCTTTTCGTTCCTGCATCTTTCGAAAGGCAGCTGGGGCGGCAATCAGTTCATTCTGGCGCCCTGGCAGCAGTTTTTTCTGTACGTGCTGTTCGGCTGGCTCGAAAAGAAGGACAAACGCCGGCGGTTCCGCATCGGCTACCTCGAAGTCGGCAAGAAAAACGGCAAGACGACGCTGGCGGCCGGCGTGGGACTTTACATGCTGGATTCGGACGAAGAGAACGGCGCGGAAGTTTACAGCTTCGCGACTAAGCGCGATCAGGCCAAGATCGTACACGAAGAGGCTAAGAACATGCTGCGGCAGTCGCGGGCTTTGTCGCGAACCATCAAGTTCGGCAAGGGGCTGGACTCCAATATCTATGTGCCGGAGACAGGCTCGAAGTTCGCGCCGCTTTCAAGCGACCACGACAGCAACGAAGGCATCAATACATCCTGCGGCATCGGCGACGAGATACACGTCTATAAGGACCGCGGCAACTGGGACGTTGTGGAAACCTCAATGGTCACACGCAGACAGCCGCTGCTGCTCGGCATCACTACAGCCGGCGTAAATCAGCAGGGCGTCTGCCGGCAGATCCACAACCATCTGGAGCAGATACTCGATCGCGTGATCATAGACGACCGCATGTTTGGCATGATTTTCACGCTGGACGAAGGCGACGACTGGCGCGACGAAGTAAACTGGGTAAAACCGAATCCCAATCTCGGCGTCAATATCGAAGCGGACGCCTTGAGGCCTAAAGCTCTCAGAGCGCAGCAGATGCCGTCGGCAGTAAACGCTTTTCTGCGCGAACACATGAACGTGTGGACAAATGCGGAAAGCGCCTGGATGACGATAGAATCCTGGCGCGCCAGCGCCGGCATCGTCGACGCCAAAGCGCTAAATGGCCATGAATGCTACATGGGCATGGACCTTTCGACTACTACCGACATTTCGGCCATTAGTATGGTGTTTCCAATGGGAGACGGGACATATCAGGCTCTGTTTGAGTTCTGGATCCCGGCTGCCTGCATGGAAGCCAGGGTCACGCGAGACAGGGTGCCATATGACGTGTGGGTGCGCGAAGGATATGTACACGCGACGGACGGAAATTCCATCGACTACGATTTTATCGAGCACCGCATTTTGGAACTGGCGAAGATCTACAAGATAAAGGAGATTGCCTTCGACCCGTACAACGCCACTGAAATTACAAATCATTTGATCGAGCAAGGGCTTGAGATGGTGAGCTTCCAGCAGGGCTTTCTCTCGCTGTCGCCGCCCACTAAAAAAGTTGAGATCCTGGTGGCCGACGGCAAGCTCCATCACGGAAACAATCCGGTCATGAACTGGATGATAACGAACGTGATCATCCGCGAGGATCCTGCCGGCAACAAAAAACCGGACAAGGCCAAGAGCCGCGAAAAAATAGACGGTGTGGTGGCGCTGATCATGGCGGTGGGCCGCGCGATCGGCGGCGAAGGCAAGGGCCCCAGCGTCTACGAGTCGCGGGGCGTGAGAGCGCTGTAAAGGAGAATGGACGTGCCAATAATTTTTACTGACAAGTACGGCAATCGCTTTAAGTTTGAAGACAACGACGACAGTCGCGTAGAGGCGTCGGGCTATTACGACGGAGCAGACGACGCCTGCTTTGTGTCCGGCAGCGTTGTGTCTATCCCGGTCGACTTCAACGTGATGTTGGAAGACGTGGTGTACGCCATACGCAAAGCGCTGAATGAAGTGGCTGCGGCTTTCGTCAAGAAGATAGCGAAAATATTTGAACCGTGGATAAAAGATGCAGCGTCGGATTTGGCCGGCGCGCGCGACTCCGTTCACGATTTTAGCGCGTGGCGCGAGCGCGCGAAGTTCGACGAAGCGCGGCGGGCGGTCGAGGCCGCGGCGCGTCCGGTGTTCGCAAAGACGGCTTATAAGCGGTTGGCGCGTAAGGTGAGGTTTGGCCGCTGGGCGGCGCCGGACAGGATTGAATAATTATGTTGGTTGAAAATACTCTCTTTGGTGTTCGCGACAAGGTCAAAGACGCTTTGGACATGCTGCGCATGTTTGAACCTAAGGAAGGGTATTACGTTGCGTACAGCGGCGGCAAGGATTCTACTGTAATCCTCGACCTAGTACGGCGCTCTGGCGTGCGATATGACGCTCATTACAACATTACGACGGTGGACCCTCCAGAGCTGGTAAGATTTGTTCATTCACAGTCAGATGTTCAATGCAATAGTCCAGAGATTTCGATGTGGGAGTTAATACCTAAAAAATTGTTGCCACCTACACGAATTGTCAGATATTGTTGTGTATATCTTAAAGAACGATCTGGAGGTGGACGCCGAATAATTACCGGTGTCCGGTCTGATGAAAGTCTAAAACGAAGTAAACGGCGGCAGATAGAGGCCTGCATGAAGGACGAAACAAAAACATATCTGCATTTAATTTTTCATTGGACAACAGAGGATGTCTGGCAGTACATACATGAACATAATTTGCCGTATTGCTCTTTGTACGACGAAGGTTTCTCTCGCATAGGCTGTATTTGTTGTCCAATGAGTGGTTCAAAACAAATGTTAAGAGATGCAGAGCGATGGCCAAAGTATAAATCTCTATATATTAAAGCTTTTGAAAAGATGCTTTCTGTGAGAAGAGCCAAAGGCAAGGATGATAAGTGGCGTAACGGCCAAGATGTTTGGGATTGGTGGACACGAAATACTGATAAAGAACCTGACTGCGAAGGTCAAACAACGATATTCGAGTAGTTTTTAATCTGAACCTGATCGCCGTTAGGCGAAGGGGCGCGAGGTTGTTGATCGCGCCGTCGTCCGGACTTGATTAAGATTTGTCCGGATTTGCGGAGAGGCTTTGGGCTTCTCCGCTTTTTTATGCAGAAAGGAGATGAGCCTATGTGAATAAATCCAAGAGTTTAAGCCTGATGACGCGCATCAAGGCGGCTTTGAATGCAGCCATTACGGTGGACCCGGACACTTACGAGGGCAAATGGCTGCTGGGGCTGCCTCTGTATTCGGCTCTTTCGGCGGCCGGAGTGGAGGTGTCCGAGGAGGACGCAATACGCGTGATGGCTGTGTATGCCTGCATACGTGTTATTTCTGCGGAAATTTCGGCATCACCTTTGCATTTCATGCGATGGTCCAAGGCGGGCAAAGAGCGGCTGGAAAACCGCATGTCAAATCTGCTGCGCTACGAGCCTAACTCCGAGATGACGGCGTCGGATTTTAAAAAGACGATGCAGCTCAACATGGAGTTATGGGGAAACGCCTACGCGGAGATCATCCGCAGCCGCGCGGGCGAGGTGCTGAGCCTGTGGCCGATTCCGTCGTGGCGCGTGACGGAAAAACGCAACGACGCAGGCAAGCTCGAGTACCACGTGATCGTGGGCAAGGGTGAAGTCGTGCTGCCGGAACATAAGGTGCTGCACTTGCGCTCTATCTCGAACGACGGGCTTGCCGGCTGGCGGTTCGTCGAGCTTGCTAAGAACGCGCTGGGTCTGGCGATCGCCACGGAGACCTACGGTTCGCAGTTTTTCAAGTACGGCGCGAACGCCAGCGGTATTGTGACTTATCCCGGGCAGCTGGGCGAAGACGCCTGGACAAGGTTCAAGGCTTCGTTCAAGGAATCATACGAGGGGCTGACGAACGCGCAGCGGCTCATATTTCTGGAAGACGGCATGAAGTTCGAACAGCTGACGATCCCAAACGACGCGGCCCAGTTTTCGGAGACGCGCACGAACCAGATGCTGGAAATATGCCGTTTTTACGGCGTGCCGCCTCACAAGATAGGCATTCTGGACCGGGCGACGTTCAGCAATATCGAACAGCAATCAATGGAGTTCGACAGCGACTGCATCCTGCCGCGCGTGACGCAGTGGGAAGAGGAATGCCGCCGCGTGCTGCTGACGCAGTCAGAGAAGGACGCCGGTTACTTTTTCAAGTTCAATCTGTCGGCCAAGTATCGCGTAGCGATGGGCACGCGCACAGTCTATTACAACGCCATGAGGCAAAACGGAATCATGAACGCGAACGAGATACGCGATATCGAGGATATGAACCCCATTCCGAAGGAAGACGGCGGCGAGGCCTATCTCGTGAACGGAAATATGGTGCCGGTGACTACCGCCATGAACGGGCAGACTGCGAAGCAAAGCGGCGGAACAGCGCTGCCTGACGGGCAGAAAGCGGAAAAAGCCGAGAAGGCTTTGAACGCGCTGTTTCCGGAAGAAGGAGACAAGGGAGGGGCGTTATGAAGAAGAACATTTTCGATACTTTGGCGCGAGGGGCGCCTCTGTTTTTCAGACAGGGAGACGGGATCCTCAATTACGTCGAAAGCTGGCTCGACGAGCCGAAGGATGTGAGAGAGGCCGCGGCTCTGGACCTTGACGGCGCTTCGGTGATGAACGGACGTATGACGATACGGCTCCATACAATCGTGAGTCCTAATTTTGTGCAGTACGTTCATTCGCTTGAATCGAACTACAACGGCAAGATCGCCGGCAAATGCGGCGAGCTGATGGTATCGCTGGACACTAACGGCGGTTACGTTACGGACGGGTTTGAAGCAATAGACGTGATACGCGAATGGAACAGAACGCGCGACGTCAAATTTTCCTTTGCCGGAGCCGGGGCCGTCTATTCAATGGGCGTGCCTCTGCTTCAGGCAGGCTACAGGCGTTATTCGTATCCAAACACGCAGTTCCTGATCCATTCGGTGTCCGGGCTGGCCTTAGGAACGATGTCAGAAATAGAAGACACGCTGAAATCCGTGCAGATGCTGCAAAAGTCTATCTGCGACACGCTGCGCTCCAGGTCCGGCATGTCCGAAGAGGCGGTCAACGCTCTGCTGTCGCGGGATTCTTTCTTTACCGCCGAAGAGGCTCTGTCTATGAAACTGATAGACGAAATATTGCCGACAGAGGCGGAGGAACCGGAAGAACCGGACGACGGCGAAGACGGCGCGAACGACGAAGAAAACAAGGCGGAAAAAGGCAAGGCTGCGGCCACGAATATGACCGAAGCTGCGGAAAGGGAGCGCGTACTGCGCGACCTGGAATTGAAAATCATGGAGGCGATGTAGTTGAACAAGAAAGACAGACTCAAGGCGCTTTTTGCGCAGATGAAGGACATGAACGAAGGAAAGACCGCGTTCGACCAGACGCAGTGGGATGCGCTCAAAGCCGAGGCCGATAAGCTGAAAGGCGAGATCGAGGCCGAGGCCGTAAGAGACGCGGCGGTCGGCGAGCTCAATAATTTCCTCAACGAACCGGAAGAGACGCCGGTCGCACTGAGGCTGACGGACGAGACACCGCGTGACCGCAACGAGAGGCCGTTTCATTCTCTCGGTGAACAGCTTCAGGCTGTGGCGGCTCTTGCGGGCAGGAACGAAGCCGGCTATCCCGTAGACCAGGCAGAAAACAGACTGAGGGCCGTAAATGCGGCCAGCGGAGTTTCAACCTCGGTGGCCGGCGAAGTTGGCTTTCTGGTGCAGACGGATATCGCGGCCGGGCTTCGCAATACGGCGATGGACACCGGCGTGCTGGCCTCCCGCGTAGACCGTATGCAGATCGGGCCTAACTCTGACGGTATGGAGTTCTACGAAGTCGAAGACAAGGATAAGTCGCAGGGACCGTGGGGCGGTTCGTTCAGAGTATACCGTAAGGGCGAGAAGAGTGTGATGGAGACTACAATCGGCCTCAACACCAAGCCCCGTGAAATTCGCCTGGAGGATATGTACGGACTGCTTTTCGTAACAAACCGCACGCTGCGCGACACAGTTGCGCTGACGTCGTTTATTAACAGGGGATTTTCCGACAACTTCTCCTGGAAGCTGGACAACGAAATCTGGGAGGGCAACGGTTCCGGACAGTGCCTAGGCATTATGAATTCGCCGGTGCTGGTAACGGTGGCGAAGGAAACCGGTCAGGCGGCTGGCACCTTGACTGTGAATAACATCCTCAAGATGTTTTATTCCATGCCGGGACGTTATCTGCCGAATGCGGCCTGGTTTGTTTCGCAGGTAGGCGTGCAGGAGATACTGCCGACTCTGACGATAAAAGATCATCCCGTTTATATGCCCCCGACCGGACTTGCCGGCGGCATGTACGGCACGCTGCTGGGGCGTCCCATTATTCCCATCGAACAGGCGCCGGCGCTGGGCAGCAAGGGCGACATTGTGCTTGCCGATTTCAAGCAGTATCTGATGGTCGAAAAGGGCGGCACGGAGATGGCAACTTCTATCCACGTGAAGTTCCTGACCGACGAGACTGCGTTCCGCTTCATCATGAGGAACAACGGCCAGCCCTGGGACAACGCGCCCATTACCACTGCCAAGGGCAACAAGAAGATGTCTCCGTTCATTACGCTGGCGGAGAGGGCATAGGAGGCGATCCAATTGAGATTTCCATTTGCTGAAAAGTGCAAGAACATTATAGCGATCGCGCCTGTTGCGGCAGACGCAAGCGCCGCCAGACAGGGCGATTGGGTTTCCTTTGCGGGAACCGGCCGTATTTTCGTCGAAGTCGTGATCTCGCAGAAGAACGCGGCCACTTCGAAAATTACGCTGCTTCAGGCAACCGACAACGCGGGGACCGGGTCCAAGGCGATTTCCAACGCTGTGCCTATCTGGGCTAATCAGGACGCGAGCGCGAGCGAGGTACTGACCAGGCAGGACAACGCGGTCGATTTCACCACCGATGCGGCGCTGAAGGACAAGGTCGTGGTATTCCAGCTTGACCCTGACGAAGTGCTCGATACGCAGAACGGATTCAGCCACATTTCCGTCTCCGTAGGCGCGTCGAACGCGGCCAACATCGTGAGCGCTAAATATGTGGCAACGGACCTGCGCTACGGCGCGCAGGAAGCGCCCTATCTGACTGAGTAGCCATGTTCATCAAACGCAAAAACGGCGAGACTATTGCCGTTTCCGATAAGCTGGGCGGGCTGATGGTCAAAGCCGGGCTCGGCAAAAGAGTTGCGGCTGCCGAGGATAAGAAACTGTCCGAGGAACTGACTTCCGAAAGAGAGGAAAAATAAATGTCGGAGATAACGGCGCTCGGCATTATCACTCTCGACGAAGCAAAGAAGCACCTGCGCGTGGACTATGACGCCGACGACGCCGTTATCACGACGCTGATCTCCGCCGTCATTCAATTTGCCGAGTATTACCAGAACCGCATATACATTGGCGACACGACGGCGGAGACCAACCCCGCCGAGGCAATGCCGGAGATGGAGAAGGCGGCCTGTCTGCTGCTGCTGGGACACTTGTACGAACATCGCTCAGCCGTGAATATCGACAGGCTCAAAGATTCCGCAACAGAAGTGCCTCTCGGAGTGCGCGCGCTGCTGGACAAGAGGAGGTTGATCCCGGTATGAACCCAGGAGAACTGAGCGAGCGGGTGACGCTGCTTAAGATCACGTCCGTGGACGACGCCGGCGGCGGAGCGGATCCGAATGAAGCCTCAGTCGGCACGTTTTACGCGAAGGTTGCGCACAATTCCTCGGATCCGGCAGTGCTGGCCGATATGGACGCGGACAGATGCAATTTTTGGCTGACGATGCGCGACCAGCAGGACGATTCGAAGACTCCGCACAGAGGAGACGTCTTCGTCTGGAAGGGGCGGCGCTTGCAGGTAGATACGGCGCCGCCTGCCGCAGACGGATATATCAGGTGTCTCTGCTTCGAGGTGTTCTAAATGTCGAGGATAACGGCCGAGTGGGCGGACGGCTGCAACGTGAGACTATCGAAACGGCTTGAATCTATGAGCGACAACATAATCTCACAATGCGAAGACGAATTGAAAAAAGCCGCCGAGGAAGTACAGACAGAGGCTAAATCCAAAGCGCCGGTAAAAACAGGCGCGCTGCGCGAGTCCATCAAAAAAAGGTTCTACCGTAATCTGGTCACGAATATGGCCGCGCGCGTCTGGGCCGATTATCCTGAGACAGACAAGGTGCGCATGAGCACTACGAAGAAACAGAAAAAAGGCAGCCGCGTCTATTACGCTTTCGCAATGGAATTCGGCACCAGGCACAACCGCGCGTTCCCGTTCATGAAGCCCGCCGCGGCCACGGTGGACGACGAGATAGCGGGACGCATCGAACGCATCATCAATCGGGAGGCTGACAGAGTATGAGTTATTTTGACGTACAGGAAGAACTGGCGGCAGCCGTTGCCTCGATCGCCAGGATATCTCAGGTCTACGATCTGATCGTGCCGCCCGAAAAGATAAAGGACGCGGTTTCGCCGTACGTCTGCATAGGAGACATGAAGTTCGGCGAGGGCCGCACGATAGACGAGAACGAAAGAACTTTGAAGATCGACGTCTACGTGTGGGCCAAGTACCAGGGCAAAAAGGTGGTCGCAGAGCTGACAAGCGCGATAGAAGACAAACTGTTCGCGCTGGAAAGCCGCGATTATCACCTGGAAAGCGGCGTGCTGAGCTACAACCCGGAAACGGGATGGTCGCTGGCAAAACTGGTGGTGCGCTGCTATTACGAAGCTAAATAGCTAGATTCAGGCGCAAAATTTAAAAAACGTATCAAGGGTACCCGGCGTAACCGGGAAACAGGCGGCTCGGACTTATGTCCGGGCCGCTTTTTTGTTATGAGGAGATGATTTGATTGAAAATAGCCGCTAAAAATTCACAGGTCATGATCAAGAACGCGTCGAACGTTACGGCGCTTGCCAACGTGAAGGATTGGGCGCTCAACATGAGCCGCGGCACCATCGACGCATCCACAATCGACACGGAATGGAAAGAAAGCCTGGTAGGCCAGATCAGCGCGGACGGCAGCATGAACCTGCTGCTGGATCCGGAGGATACGACCATCCAGAGAGCGCTGGAAGACGCGATGATGAACGGCACGGAGACGGAATTCCATTTCCGTCCGCAGGGAACAGGAACAGGCAAGCTGGATTATTCGCTCACGGCGCTGGTGACGCAGTGGAACATCACGGGCGCGACGGAAGACGCCATCGCAATTTCCGTAAATATCGCGGGCGTTGGCGCGGTGACGCGCAGCTCGCAGACGGCATAGGAGGTTTAGGCGTTGGAAGTCAAACTTGGCGATAAGACCTACGAAATTCGCTATCCGTTCTTTGCCTGCCGCGAGATCGAGAAGGCCAGCGGCAAGAGCGTGACGATGTTCGCGCTGGAGATGTCCGACAAGGCCGAAGCAGGCGATATTTCGTTCGATTCGCTTGCTATCCTGGTCTGGGCCGGCATTCTGCACATGCGCAGGAATATGACGCTCGACCAGGTGGCTGTCCAGCTGGACGACGCCTGCGAAGGACATAATTTCGTAGATATCATGGCCGGCTGCGCAGAAGCGCTGCTGCAAAGCATCAAGAGCAAGTTCCCGGTCAAAGAAGAGGCCGAGGACGAAAAGGACGAAGAGGCAAAAAACTGACCGAGAAGGGCCCGGACGCGTACTTTCAGCACTGTCTGCTGATAGCGTTGGGCCCTTTGCGGCTTTCACACGAAGATCTGTGGCACGTTACGTACGGGGAATTTCTCGACCTGCTGGCAGGCTGGCGCTACCGCGAATTTTTGGAAGCGCAGAAACGCGCTGAGCTGGCGTCGCTTATTACTGCTCCGTGGTACAAACATCCCATTTCCGTACAGGATATTGCCGGCGTATGGGATGACGAAACGATGAGAGCCTACGGCAAAATGGAGGCTTTCAAGCTGTTTAAAGACCGCATCATCAAAAAACGGCGGACGAAAGAAAAAATGTCGTGTCCGTAGTTCGGTGCTTGGTTTGGCGGCAAATACAGATATAATGGTATAAAAAGAAAAACGCAAAAATAAGCCTCCGCCTGCGGGCGGGGGCTTCATTTTTTTTATTAAAATCTTTCTGTTTCCCGTAGGAAACGGAACCCCGAAAAGTCATTGTTTGATATCAATTAGGCTGTGTTTTATTATAAATGTGCGAAACCACGAGATTATGATGGATTAAGCTTTAAGAGTAAAGGCGATATAATTTCTTGAAGTTATGATATCCAACATAAAAAATAATTACTGTAAAATATTGCTACAACAGATAAAACAATCATTATATAAAAGTTAATAAAAATAATAAAAAGAAACCGTTCCCGTCAGCCTAAAAACTAGGCCGACGGGAAAACGGACCTTTAAAAATGCATACAAGCCAGCGAGACCTCCTCTTGACAATATGCAAAAGTATGTTATTTTATGTTAAACGATGCATGAAAGAAGTGAGGCTATGGATGATTTCCTGACGGTAAGTATGATAGCAGAATTGCTGGGAGTTACTAAAATCACGGTTCAGCGATGGCTTAGAGAAGGAAAAATCGATGGCAAAAAGTTTGGAAAATCATGGCGCGTCAGCAAAGAAGAATTAAAGAAAATTTTGCCTGACGAAAAATAGATTACGGCATCCCTGACTTATTAAAAGAGGCGAGGCCCGTGTTTACGAAGGTAAGAGGCGTTACGTTCGAAAACGAAGACGGCAGCAGCAGACAGGATATTCTGGAGGAACTTTACACAGAAGCCTGCGATGGCGATGCTGTTGAGCTGCGCCGCGAGCCTGACAACGAGTATGACGAGAACGCCATCGCCGTGTATACGGAGGATGAACGGCAGCTTGGTTTTTTGAGCCGAGAGCTAGCCGCCGACCTGGCACCGGAGATGGACGATGGCTGGGAGCCGGAGGCCGCGATCGCAAATATCACGCAAAGCAAGAGCGGGGTTTACGGATGCAATATCGAGATCATCAGAGAAGGAGACGAAGATCGCGCTAAAACAAGCCATACGCGGACAAAAACGAACCACGAAAAAAGCGGACCTGACTGGATGCTTATATTTGCCGGGGTCATTGCTCTGATTCTGCTTGTGTGTGTGGCATGGAAAGTTTTTAAGTGGATTGCTGTCGGCATATTACTGCTTCTACTCTAACAAAGTTTAAATTTGATCAAGCCGCCCTTCGGGGCGGCTTTTTTTATTATAAGAAGGTGAGAGCATGGCGGGCAAAGCTCTGGCAATAAGATTAGGTCTGGATACGAGCGATTTTCAAAAGGGCATCAATGTAGCCAAAAGGCGTCTGACCGCGTTCTTCGGCAAGGACGTTATGAAAGGTTCGGACGAACTGCTGTCAAAATTGAAATATGTCGCGGCTGGCATTACGGCTTTAGGCATAAAGTCAATTATTGCCTCCGCAAATTTTGAAATGACGAGGCGTTCTATTACCGCGTTGATAGGCGACAGCGAAAAGGCGAATCAGCATCTTCAGAAATTGCAGCAGTTTGCCGCGACGACGCCTTTTGATTTTACTCAGACGGTAGAAGCGTCAAAAAAACTGCAAGCATACGGCCTGGCGGCCGACAACGTTATCCCGGTACTTCGCGCTCTTGGCGACGCCAATACGGCAGTGGGCGGCAACCAGGAAACTTTGGACCAGATGACGCTGGCGATCGGTCAGATGATGGCGAAGGGCAAGCTGGCGTCGGAAGAACTGACTCGGCAATTGGGGCAGGTGATTCCCGCCTGGAAACTGATTGCTGACCAGATGGGTATTTCCGTAGCCGAGTTAATGAAGCGCGTGAGCAAGGGCTCTGTGGACGCCACCACCGGTCTGACCGCTCTGTTTGAGGGCATAAACAAGAAGTACGGCGGCATGATGCAGCAGATGTCCGGAGAGATCCCGCAGCTGTTCAGCAACATGAAAGACAGCATTGGGTTCATCATGCGCGATATTGGGTCAGAAATAATTGACGGGCTCAATCTAAAGAGCAGATTTCAGGAAATAAGCGATTGGCTGGCAGCGTTCGCCTCCGTTTTGCATAATTCTGGAATTAAAGAGGCTTTTTCCCAGCTTGTTCCTGACAACATTAAAGGCGAAATTGTCGGCATTGCTATAGCTGTTGCAGGTATGCTGGTGCCGGCTCTGGCAAAACTTGCCGTTGTAATTTTGGGAATTACCGGGCCTTTCGGCATAGTCGTCGCAGCTTCCGGCGTGGCGGTCGCTATGATAGCTTCACAGTGGGACAGTATAGAAGGATTCTTTACAAATCTTTGGGACAGCGTCAAAGCGATCTGCGAAGGCGGAGCGAACATCGTACTGCAAACAATCAGAAAAGTCGGTTCATATTTCGGCGTTCTAAGCGAAACGACAAAAAACGGCCTGGATGAGACGATAAAGAACTATTCCGCCGATTGGGACGCGAGATATGCCAAAACATTGTCAAAACTTCCAGCTGTCAAAGGCCAGGAACAGAGATTTCAGATTGAAAAGGGAACGACAACGCCAAAGATCAACAACGGTTCGCTGGGATTTTATGAACGTGTTGTAAAACCAATGGTAGATAAGATAAATAAGGAATTTCAGCAGAAGCCTGTCGATTTCAGCAAAGCCTTTGCCGGACTTTCGACCGGCTTCGGCGGCGGGAAAAAAGGCAAGAGCACCAAGACAGCCAGCGGCCTTTCTGCTGTTGATACGTTTGTTGGATCTATCCGCGATCAGATGAAGTATCTAGGCGTTGACGGGGCGTCCTTCCTCGGTGTGCTTGATCAGTGGC
>Ga0163159_1002243_pt1 | contig 16319 bp, 16 predicted proteins | sample BioMet9_FD_108702 | JGI IMG/M metagenome (GOLD analysis project Ga0163159, IMG submission 108702) | Microbial communities from bioreactor (seeded with sewage sludge) at Lawrence Berkeley National Lab, California, USA - Biofuel... | ecosystem: Engineered > Bioreactor > Anaerobic > Unclassified ... | reverse complement strand
CCGATGGAAAAACACAATCTGGCCTTGGCTGCATAAAAAGCAGCCGGCAGTGGGTTGATACCCTCTGTCGGCTGTGAAAAATTTTATATTATTTCATTGTCCTCTTGACGGGGTGCGGTTCAATCAGGACGGGTGCTCTTTTTTACGGAAAGATTATTTTTTCGCATCGTTTTCAGTTTTCGAAACGATGTCGTCGAAGTCCACGTCCTCGTCGCTGTCAGACTGAAGCTCCTCTTTAAGAGCGGCCAGTTCCTTTTCCATAACGGTCATGTTGTTGGAGATCTCCTTGACCTTTTCAAACAGAGGGGTGAAGAAGCCCTGAGGCGCATTGGAGTTTTCCTCATAATACAGTTTGCCGATCTCCATATAGGCCTTTTTCAGATCCTCGCCGGCTCCGTTGTACTCCAGCGTCAGCTTAGCGATGCGGCTTAGGGATTTGGCCTTGCTGGTGCCCTTGTCGTAAAACTCGCGGACGGTGCCGCTCTCGGCCAGATCCTTGGCCTTCTCACCCAGAGAATTGAGGGTGCCCTTGATAATACTTTTGTAGTCAGACATTTTTGTGCTCCTCCTTATTTTCAGTCGTTTCTGATTTTTTATCGTCCTGTGCGGACGTGTCCTCCGGACCTTCGGCCGGAGCCATGCTGCGGTTTACAAACAGCTTTTCCGGCGGATGTGGTCTGCGGGAATTTACAATGAGTATAACTGCCATTATCAATGCGCTTGCCATTGCCACCATCTGGGAAACGCGGATGACGTTTGGTATAAGCCACAGGCTGTCGGTTCGCAGTCCCTCGATCCATGAGCGGCCCAGGCCGTACCACATGACGTATATGATAAACATCTGCCCGTCGTATTTCCGATGCCCCTTGTCGGCCCAGATATTCAGAAAGATGAAACCGATAAGCGTCCAGATGCTTTCATACAGAAATGTGGGATGTACATAGATGGTCTGCTCGCCGGGGTTAGTGAGTCCCATGCGGCAGAATATGTCGGTCTGGGTGCCGAAGGCCTCGCGGTTCATAAAATTGCCCCAGCGGCCGATGCTCTGGGCCAGCAGCATGCCGGAGGCGTCCATATCCAGAACTGCGCCAAGGGAAAAGTGCTTCTTTCTGGTCCAGATCAGCAGGAAGAGAATGCCCATTATTATGCCGCCGTACATGGCTATGCCGCCGTCCCATACACGGTAGATCTCGTTCAAATGCTGGGAATAGTAGTCCCATTCAAAGATGACGTAGTAGATGCGGCAGCCGATTACGCCCAGCGGTATGAGCCACAGCACCTGCTCGTACATGTCATCCGACTTCAGACCGAAGTCCTTTGCCCGGTGGGAGCACCACAGCAGCGCCGCCAGAAAGGCCAGGGCCAGTATGACGCCGTACCAGTATATGTCCCTGCCGAACACCGTGAAATACGCCGGCGGGTCTATTGTGAAATTCCCGAACATGGGGAAGGATATGGATGCTTCCCGCATCATGGTCTCAGTCATCTGTTTGCTCCTTGTCGGGCAGAATTACGGACATGGCCAGCTTATCCGGCGCCATATGCCGGGCGATAAAGTCTGCGCACTCGTCCGGAGATATGCTCTCCAGCACCTCAAAGGCGTCGAAGGCGCAGTAGCCGCCGAAAACTCCCTCCGCCAGAGATACGCATACGTTGTCGAAGTCCTCCAGGCCGCGGAGCCGGGCGCCGAGAGAGGCCCGCCTGGCCATATCGAACGCCTCCGGCGAAATGCCGCCGGACACGCTCTCCACCGCCTTGCTGAGCCGCTCCAGCACTTCTTTCGGCTCAGTGCTCTCGCCGCCGATCATCACGGTGCCGGTGCCGGCCGACCAGTCCAGCTCATAGTCGAAGTCCCTGTTCAAAAGCCCCTGGGCGTAAAGCCCGGTATAGAAGGGGGACGAAGGGCCGCAGAGTATGCGCAGAGCAAGTGAGCCCACCAATTTCTGACGCAGGAATTTTTCGCCGTCCGCCTCCGGCGTCACCCTGGCGCCGATGAGAAACTGGGGCGCGGAGACAGCCATTGGTATTTCAGCATACCGGGAGTCCGGCGCCTCCGGCTCTTTCGGTCCAAAATCCGTTTCCGGCACGTTTCCAGGCTGGCGGGGCAAGACTTCCTCCGCAATGGCGCGCACCTTGTCGGGATCGATGTCGCCGGCGCAGCACAGGGTCATGTTGGAGGGATTATAAAACACTTTGTGACAGCTGTAAAGGGTATCCGTGTTAATTTCAGAAATGCTTTCCACCGTGCCGGCCACGGCGTCCCTTATGGGGTGGTTTTTATACAGCAGTTTCATGAGGCCGATATATACCGCAAAATCCGGTGAATCCTCGGTCATACCGATCTCCTGACCTATGATGCCCTGTTCTTTCTCCACGCTTTCCGGGGTAAAATACGGCGTGGATACGAACCGCAGCAGCAGGCGCAGGTTTTCGTAAAAATCCCGGGTGCTCTCGAAGTAATAACAGGTCATGCCCGCCGAGGTGAAGGCGTTGGGGTCGGCCCCGTTGGCGGAGAGCACGTCCAGCGCGTTGTCGCCGTCCGGCATGTCGAACATCTTGTGCTCCAGAAAATGGGCCACGCCCGCCGGGGTGTCCGTCCACTCGCCGCCGGAGCGAAACCGGCGGTCGGCGCCGCCGTAATTTGTGGCAAAGGCCGCGTAGCTGGCTTCAAAGCCAGGCCGGGAATTAACGCATATCCGAAGGCCGTTGGGCAGCACGTCGGTATAAAGCGTCTCGCCGATTTTGTCAAATTTCCTGCTCGTCATCGTCATCCTCCGCCGTGCCGTCGGGTTTCAAAAAATATATCTCGTCGCATACAACGCTGTTGGCTGTCTCCACCACCTGCTCCTTTGTGACCTCCTCGCAAAGCGCGGCAAGCTCGGATGGGCTCATCTGGACGCCGTCCAGAGCGTTGGCGAGATAAAAGCCCTCCAGCTCGCCCTGAGAATCCTCCGCGGCTCTCAGATCGGAGGCAAGACAGCTCTTTGCCGAGGCGAGCTCCGCATCGGTCACGTTGCCGCTTCGCATCTCGTCCAGCTGGCGCAGTATCTCGTCCCGCGCCGCCTCGTAATTCTCCGCGTCTATGCCGGAGGAGACGAACATCAGACCCTTGTGCGCTTCCAGAAGAGAGCTGGCGTAGTAACACAGCGACAGCTTTTCACGCACATTGGCAAAAAGCTTGGAGGTGACGCCGCCGCCGAAGACGGTGTTGAACACCCGGATGGCCGGGATGTCTGGGTCCTCCATGCACTCGCCCAGGCGGAAGCCCATAACAAGCTTGCCCTGGGACACGTTAAGTTCCTCGACAGTCTCGCGCCGGGTGGTTTCAACGGAGTTCATGCGCACGTCAGTGCCGATGTCGTCGTCGATCTCGCCTCTGGGAAGGGAGGCGAGCGCATCCCGCACCACCTCCGCAACAGTCTCGCCGTCGGCGCTGCCGCAGTAGAACACCTCCGCAGGAGAGGCGGCAAGCAGGGCATGGTAGTGCTTTGTGAGCTTCTGATATCTTATTGCGGCGGCGGTTTTTTCGTCGCCGAGACGCATGACGGCATAGGGCTCATAGCAGCACATTTCCTCGATGCAGCGCTGGAGGGCGTAGCCCTGTCTGTCGTTTATGCGGGCGCGAATCATATCCAGCAGCTTGTCCCGTTCGCTGTCCACATAGTCGGGCAGCAGCAGACCGCCGCGGGTGTTGGGCGCAAGCAGCAGCTCCGATGTAAGGAGGGCCGCGCCGGGCAGCATGTCCTCGCCGCCGGGCAGGAACCGCGCCTCCGGAAAGCTGGCGTAAAAGCCGGTGCACTGTATCTCGCCTATGCGGCGCACAACAGGCTCCACGGCGGTGCCGTACATGGAATCCATGCGCTCCGACAGCGCCTCCATATCCGGACAGGGGGTGGTGCCGCGCCGCAGTACATAGGGGATGAGGGCGTTCATGGACGCCGTATCCCGGGAAAGCTGGGTGAGCAGGGACACGCTCAGGCATCCGGTCTTGAATTTGTCCGTGCGCAGGGCGGTGAGCCACACCCCGGGCATTATTTTTTTTCTTGTTGTGACCAAAAGCAGCCGCCTCCCTGAAAGCTTTTAATAGATTATATATTGTAACATATCAAAGCAAGTTTTGGTAGTGCCTGCGCCGACTTTTTCAGCTCACCGACGCCTGCCCGTCCCGGACGGTTATTGTGTGCGTGACGCCGGAAGGGTCGGTCCAGTATGCCGTATAATCCTTCAATACAGGCTTCACGGAAAGCCTGCCGTTTTTGAGTTTGAGTCCCAGCAGATCCTCTGAAACAGCCCGGAAATACCAGCCGGCGGAGCCGGTGTACCAGGTCCAGCCCGCCTCGCCCCCGTGTCCGGCGGTGGAATATACGTCCGCCGGCACACAAAGGGCTCCGCCATATAACGGGAAAGATCATGATTCTCCGGCAGCAGAGCTTCCAGTATCTCCCGGCCGGTTTCGGTCATGCCGCGGCGCAGGCAGGCAATGGCCAGCCATACGGCGCCGTGGGTGTACTGTCCGCCGTTTTCCCGGAAATCCGGGCCGTAGCTTTCAATATAGTCGGGAGAGCGGGAGCAGTTTTCAAACGGGGGGTGAAGAGCTTTATGAGCTTGTGCTCCCGGTCGAAAAGCTGCTCTGCGGCGCTTTCCAGCGCCCTGTCCACCCGGTCGGGCGAGGCCTGCGGGCAAAAGGCGGCCCAGCTCTGGGAAATGGAATCTATCCGGCAGCACACCGAGGCGTGGCCGCCTATGGGCACTCCGTCCGGCCAGTAGCCCCGGAGATACCAGCCGCCGTCCCAGGCGCTGTCCGCCGCCCGGCCGGCGTCCTCCGCCTGTTTTGCCCATTTCTCCCAATCAGGTTTACATAATTTGATGAGAAGCCTGGAAAACCGTTCCGCGCAGTGTGCAAAAAACCAGGTGAGCCAAACGCTTTCGCCGCCTACTCTGTCCATGCCGTCGCTCCAGTCGCCGGAGCCGAAGAGATACAGTCCGTGGGGGCCGACGCACCGTCCGGCGCAGCACTCAAGGGCTTTTAACGCGTGAATGAGCACGCCTTCCGGGTTTTGAGCAGGCACAGGCGTTTCATAGCGGTCCCGCTCCTGGTCGGATAGAGGAGCCGAGTTTACATAATCATATTCATCGGCACAGATGGACAGGTCGCCGGTCTTTTCGGTATATTCGCACAGCGCCCACACCAGCCACAGCATGTCGTCGGAGCAGCGGGTGCGCACGCCCCTGTCTCCTGCGGGGTGCGCGTGCCACCAGTGCATCACGTCGCCCTCGACATACTGATGCCGGCAGGCGGCGCATATCTGCGCCCGGGCATATGCCGGAGAAATAAGGATGAGGGTTACCGCGTCCTGCAGCTGATCCCGGAAGCCGAAGGCCCCGCCGGACTGATAGACGGAAGTGCGGCCCATGATACGGCAGGCCAGCGCCTGATACTGGCACCAGCCGTTCATCATGTGCTCCAGAGCCCCGCCGCCGTCAATTTTGAATTTGCCCAGCAGCGCGCGCCACCAGTCCACGGTGTCGTCAAGAGCCGACCTGACGGCCTCAAGTTGACATAATGCAGAAAGCTCGTCTTCCCCGCAGCAGCCGCAGGAGAGTATGAGGCAGCGTGTAAGCGGATATCTGGCGCCGATGACCGGCTGCGAGGCATAGGCCGTGGAATCGTCCAGCTCCCCGCGAAGCCACTTTGCGCCATCGCAGACGAAAGCCTCCGGAACTTCGGAAGCTGCAGCCAGAAAATGCGCTCCATCTATATACGAGCGGTTGCTGCGCACCGAGAAGATGCGGTTTACATAATCTATAGAGATGGCTTTTGCCGACTCGGGATCCCCGGAGAGAGCAAGATCGGTCTTCCACAAAACTGAGCCCTCCGCGGCGCCTGCGTTCTCTATCATAAACACCCTGGCGTCGCATGCCCGGGGCACAAAGGCGGTTACGGTGACGTCGAAGCCGGGGAACTCCCGCCGCCAGCGGGCCGTTCCGAAACCGAAAAACACCCGGCAGGACACGCCGTCTGGCGCTGCGAAAAGGCTGCGCCTTTCGCCGCCGCATTCTATTTCCAGCGTCTCGCCGCCCACGACGGCATAAGGGGCGTTCAGCCAGCGGTTCACCGGCATTTCCCTGGCGTTGCGGTACCACATGTGTCCGATGCCGCAGTCGGCGGCAATATAGCCGAACTGACCGTTGGTCAGTATATCCGACCAGCAGCGGAACGGAAGAAACTGGTTTACATAAAATTCAAAGCCTTCGCCGCTCCACTCATGGGGCGGCACGCCTCCGCGGCTTCTCCGCTGGCGGCCAGCCTGCCGGTGCCGACATATGATTCCCGCCCAAGATCCTTCATTTGCGCCTCCGCTGATCAAATATTTTCAGATTTCATTTTCTCCATATATTTCTACGCATATTCAGACGCCTGACAAGAAAAAATACTTGACAGCATTCTGCCGCGGCGGTATAATCTCCGTGCTGTAAAGGAAAATAGGTTTACAGCGAAGCGGAGGGATACGCCGTGAAGGACGACACCGTTGCTCACGCCCTGCTGTTTGATTTCTACGGCGAGCTGCTGACGGACAAACAGCGTGAATATTACGACCTCCACTACGACGAGGATCTGTCGCTGTCGGAGATAGCCGAACAGACCGGCATATCCAGACAGGGCGTCTGGGACATAATCCGCCGTGCGGAGGACGCCATGGAAAACATGGAAAAAAAGACCGGACTTGTGCGCCGGTTCAACGAGCTGAATCATGCGGCGGAGGAGCTGACGGCAAAGCTGGAACGGCTCCGTGAAACGCCGAAGGCCGGGGAAGGCCCGATAATCGACGAAATAGAGGCAAGGCTGCGGGAACTCAAAGGGTGAGATTATGGCATTTGAAAGTTTATCCGACAAGCTGAACGCCGCTTTTAAAAAGCTGCGAGGCAAGGGCAGACTGACGCAGGGCGACATCAAGGAGGCCATGAAGGAAGTGCGCATGGCGCTTCTGGAGGCCGACGTCAGCTACAAGGTTGTGAAGGACTTCACCGCCAGGGTGACGGAGCGCGCCTCCGGCGCCGACGTGCTGGAGTCGCTGTCACCGGCCCAGATGGTAATAAAGATAGTCAACGAGGAGCTGTGCGCCCTTATGGGCAGCGAAAACCAGAAGCTCAACATCTCCTCCAAATCCCCAAGCGTAGTCATGCTGGTGGGCCTTCAGGGCGCCGGCAAGACCACCAACGGCGCAAAGCTGGCCGCGTACATGCGCAAGCAGGGCAAGCGCCCGCTGCTGGCCGCCTGCGACATCTACCGCCCCGCTGCCATCGAGCAGCTGGAAACGGTGGGCAAACAGCTGGATATCCCCGTGTTTCAGATGGGGCAGACGAACCCGGTGGACATTGCCAAGGCCGCGGTGGAGCACGCGAAGAAATACGGCAACGATCTTGTCTTTCTGGATACAGCCGGCCGCCTGCACATCGACGAGGAGCTGATGCAGGAACTGCAGAACATAAAGGAAGCCGTTGGGCCCGCCGAGATACTGCTGGTGGTGGACGCCATGACCGGCCAGGACGCGGTGAACGCAGCCACGGCCTTCGACGAGGCGCTGGGCGTCACGGGCGTGATGCTTACCAAGCTGGACGGCGACGCCAGAGGCGGCGCGGCCCTTTCCATAAAGGCCGCCACAGGCAAACCCATCAAGTTCGCGGGCATCGGCGAAAAACTGGATCAGATAGAGGCCTTCCACCCCGACCGCATGGCCTCACGCATACTTGGCATGGGCGACATGCTGACGCTTATTGAAAAGGCGGAGCAGAGCTTTGACGAGAAAAAGGCCCTTGAAATGGCCGACAAGCTCCGCGCCAACAGCTTTACGCTGCAGGATTACCTGGACCAGATGGACCAGCTGAAGAATATGGGCGACCTTTCCGACGTGGCCGCCATGATACCCGGCATGGATGCCAAGGCGCTCAAGGGCGCCAAGATGGACGACAAGGCCATAGCCCACACCCAGGCCATAATCCTGTCCATGACAAAAGCTGAGCGGGACAATCCCGACTTGCTCAATTCCAGCCGCAAAAAGCGCATCGCCATGGGCTGCGGGCTGCAGGTGGTGGATGTGAACCGCCTTTTGAAGCAGTACGGCGCCATGCAGCAGATGATGAAGCAGATGTCCGGCAAAAACCTGAAAAAGATGCAGAAAAAATTCGGTATGGGCGGCATGGGGGGACTCCCCGGCGGCTTCGGAATGTAAATCGGATACGAACGCCAGGTGCGCTTTGTATATAAACAATCATGAAAGAGGTGAAATAAATGGTCAAGATCAGACTTCGCAGAGTCGGCGCCAAGAAGGCTCCCTACTACCGCGTGGTAGTTGCAGATTCCAGATTTTCCCGTGACGGACGCTTTATCGAGGAGATAGGTCTCTATGATCCCTCCGCGGAAGCAAACAAGCTGACGGTCGATATGGATCGCGTAAAGTACTGGATCGCCAATGGCGCCCAGCCCACAGACACCGTCCGCGGCCTTCTCAAAAAGGTCGAGGGCTAATAAGGAGATTCTACCGGCATGAAAGAACTTTTGACCTACATCGTACAGAACCTGGTCGATAATCCCGACGAGGTCTCTGTGACCGAGCGCGTCAACGACGGGGAGACGGTATTTGAAGTGCGTGTCGCCGACGGAGACATGGGCAAGGTCATTGGCCGGCAGGGCAGGATCGTCAAGGAGATCCGTATACTCATGCGGGCTGTCGCCCAGAGACAGGGCAAGAAGGTATCGGTCGAGATAATGGACTGATGCGCAAAAAGGGCTGCTATAAGGCAGCCCTTTTTAAGCTATTTATTGGAGTTTTTTATGGAAAAACCGAAATATATCGAAGCGGGACAGATTACCGGCACCCACGGCGTAAAGGGCGAGGTGCGCATACAGCCCTGGGCCGACTCGCCGGAGTTCCTCTCCCGGTTCAAAACACTGTATATCGGCGAAAAGCCGGTGAAGGTGCTCTCCGCCCGCACTCACAAGGGCATGGTTATCGCTGCCCTTGAAGGCGCGGAGGACGTGAACGCCGCCATGGCTTTGAAGGGCAGAAAGGTGTCAATAGCCCGCGCCGACGCCGCGCTGCCGGAGGGAAAGTGCTTCATGATTGACATAATAGGAGCAAGCGTAGTGGACGAAGACGGAAATGAACTGGGGAAACTGGTTGACATAATTGATTTGCCGGCCCAGAGCGTATATGTCGTGCGGGGGGAGAGCGAGCATATGATCCCCGCGGTTCCGGAATTTATAAAAGCGGTGGACGCCGACAGGGGCGTGGTCACCGTGCACGTTATCGAGGGCATGTGATGAAGATAGACATACTGACCCTTTTTCCCGACACGGTGGGCTCCGTGCTGCACGAGAGCATCATTGGCCGTGCCTGCAAAAAAGGCGCCGTTGAAATAAACTGCGTACAGATCCGGGATTTTACCGATAACAAACAGATGCAGGTGGACGATTATCCATACGGCGGCGGCTGGGGCTGCGTTATGATGGCCCAGCCCCTGAAGTCATGCCTTTACAGCGTTATGTCAACCTCAAAAGGCCTGCGCAGCCGGGTGATATACATGTCTCCCCAGGGAAAGACGTATACTCAGGAGACGGCCAAGCGCCTGGTGCGGGACTACGACCATCTGGTGCTGGTCTGCGGACACTACGAGGGTGTGGACGAACGCTTTATCGAGGAGTGCGTGGACGAGGAGATCTCCCTGGGAGATTTTGTACTCACCGGCGGTGAGATCGCTGCCATGGCCGTGGCGGATTCTGTGTGCCGAATGGTGCCCGGCGTCCTCAGCGACCAGGAGTGCTACACCGGGGAGAGTCACTGGAACGGACTGCTGGAATATCCGCAGTATACCCGCCCAGAGGTCTGGGAGGGAAGGCGGATTCCGGAGGTGCTCATTCAGGGCGACCACGACAGGGTTGACGAATGGCGAAGGATGATGTGCATAAAGCGCACTATGGAAAAGCGCCCGGATATGTTTGAAAAGCTGGTATTTACGGAAAAAAGTGATAAAGTATTATTAGAGAAAATCAAAAAGGACGCTCAGCGCCCGAAGCTGACCCAGCAGGTGGAGTGGCGGCCGGCGGTGGAGACCGATTTGGTTGACATAATGAAAATAGTCAGCGATGCCCGCAGGTCTTTGGCGTCGCTGGGCGTGGATCAGTGGCAGGGGGATTATCCGACGGCGGAAATATTTGCCGCGGACATCGCCTCGGGGAACTGCCGCATACTCAGCCACGGCGGGGAGACGGCCGCGTTTTTTGTGCTGGCTGCCGGACCGGAGGAAAGCTATGCCGGGCTCACCGACGGCAAGTGGCATCTGGACGGGTCGTACATGGTGGCCCACCGGGCCGCTGTGGCGGCAAAGTACCGGGGCAGCGGCATATCCGACAGACTTTTGGAGGCCATCGACGACGCTGCCCGGGCGGCAGGCGTGAAGTCAGTGCGCACTGATACCCACCGCGGCAACGTCCCAATGAAAAAGCTGCTGGACAAACACGGCTACCGCTACAGGGGAAATCTGATTATCGACTGCGAGCCGGGACGGGACCCCCGGCGGCAGGCTTTTGAAAAGGTGCTCAAATGAGAGATCTCACGGATATCGACACCATAAGGGAAATACTGGGCAGAAACGGCTTTCGGTTTTCCAAGGCGCTGGGGCAGAATTTTCTGGCGGCGTCCTGGGTGCCCGAAAAAACGGCGGAGGCGGCGGAACTGGACGAAAATGCCGGCGTACTGGAGATCGGCCCCGGCATCGGCTGCCTGACGGTGGAGCTGTCGAAGCGGGCAGGCAGGGTGCTGGCCGTGGAGCTGGACGAAAAGCTGCAGCCCGTTCTGGCCGAGACGCTGTCCGGCTGTGAAAACACAGAGGTCCTGTTCGGGGACATCCTGAAAAAGGACGTGGGCGAACTGGTGGGGGAAAACTTCGCCGGCATGCGTCCGGTGGTGTGCGCAAACCTGCCTTATAACGTAACAAGCCCCGTGCTGTCCCGGCTTCTGTCGGCGGAGTGCTTTGATTCAATAACAGTAATGGTGCAGCGGGAGCTGGCGCTGCGCATCTGCGCGGAGGCTGGCAGCCAGGATTACAGCGCATTTTCGGTTTTCTGCCGCTGGTATGCGGAGCCGGAAATGCTGTTCGACGTGGGGCCGGAATGCTTCATCCCCCGACCCAAGGTGACCTCCAGCGTCATAAGGCTCAATGTGCGCCGGGAGAAGCCCGCCCATGTGGATGACGAGGCGCTTTTCCTTCGCGTGGTGCGCGCGGCCTTCGGCCAGCGGAGAAAGACGCTGGCAAACGCTCTGTCGGCAGGCCTTGGGGCGCCCAAGCAGGATATGCTTTCCGCAATCGCAAAATGCGGATTTTGTCCGGATATTCGGGGAGAAACGCTGGATATTAACGAATTTGCACAAATTTCCGACGCTGTCGAGGCTGTTCTTGCCCGATGATTTGTATGGAAAATCAATTGTGAAAAATGCCGTAATATGATAACCTTTATATAAGGTTATTGGTAAATATTTCATATGGAGGAGAGACATAATGAAACTGACCAATAACTCGCATCTGACTGAGTGGATAGACGGCGTAGCCGCTGTCACGAGGCCCGACAGAATCGTCTGGATAGACGGAAGGGAGGAGCAGCTGGACGAGCTTCGCCGCCAGGCCGTTTCCCAGGGCATCCTGCAGAAACTCAATGAGAAAGAGCTTCCCGGCTGCTATCTGCACCGCACAGACGTGAACGACGTGGCCCGTGTGGAGGACCGCACCCTTATCTGCTGCGAAAAGGAAGAGGACGCAGGCCCCACGAACCACTGGATGGCGCCCGACAAAATGCGGGAGATGCTGTTCGGCAAGGGCGGAATATGCGACGGTGCCATGCGCGGCCGCACCATGTACGTCATTCCGTATTCTATGAGCGTTGTGGGCTCGCCCTTTGCCAAATACGGCATAGAGCTTTCGGATTCCATTTACGTGGTGCTGAACATGGCCATCATGACCCGCATGGGAAAGGCTGTGCTGGACGCAATCGGCCCGGACGGGGACGACTTTATCCGCGGCGTCCACTGCCAGTGCAACCTCAGCAAGGACGACAAATACATCGTCCAGTTCCCCGAAACGAATGAAATCGTCTCCGTAAACTCAAACTACGGCGGGAACGTGCTCCAGGGCAAAAAGTGCTTTGCTCTGCGTATCGCGTCCAATCTGGGCCGCAGGGAGGGCTGGATGGCGGAGCACATGCTTATTCTGGGCATGGAAAATCCTCAGGGCGAGACCCATTATGTGTGCGCGGCGTTTCCATCGGCCTGCGGCAAGACCAACCTGGCCATGCTCATTCCGCCGGAGATCTACCGCAAAAAAGGCTGGAAGGTATGGACCGTGGGCGACGACATCGCCTGGCTGAGAGTGGGGAAAGACGGCAGACTGTGGGCCGTGAACCCCGAAAACGGCTTCTTCGGCGTGGCTCCCGGCACCAACGAGCATTCCAACTTCAATGCCTTGGCCTCTACGAAGAGCGGCACCATCTTTACCAACGTCGCCCTCAATGCCGACGACAACACCGTCTGGTGGGAGGGAATGACAAAAACTCCGCCGAAAAACCTCATCGACTGGCGGGGCAATAGATGGGATCCCGAAAGCGGCGTCCCGGCGGCATACCCCAATTCACGCTTCACCGCCCCCGCGAAAAACTGCCCCTGCGTTTCCCCGCACTTCGACGACCCCGAGGGCGTCCCCATCGACGCCATAATCTTCGGCGGCCGCCGCGCAAAGACCGCTCCGCTGGTGTACCAGTCCAGAAACTGGGATCACGGCGTGTTCGTGGGCTCAATAATGGCCAGTGAAAAGACCGCTGCCGCCGCCGGCAAGGTGGGCGAGCTCCGGCGCGACCCCATGGCCATGATACCCTTCTGCGGCTACAACATGGCAGACTACTGGCAGCACTGGCTGGACATGGGGAAGCTCATTCCCAATCCCCCGAAAATATTCAACGTCAACTGGTTCCGCACGGACGATGTCGGGCACTTCATATGGCCGGGCTTCGGCGACAACATGCGCGTTCTGATGTGGATAATGGACCGCTGCCTGGGAAGAGCCTCCGCCGTGGAGACTCCCATCGGCTTCGAGCCGAAACCCGAGGACATAGACGTGACCGGGCTTGACGGCGTGGACGCCGAAACCGTGCGCGATCTTCTGTATGTGGACAAGGCGCTGTGGAAAGAGGACTGCGCCGGCATCCGCGGGTTTTACGCCAAATTCGGCGGCAGAGTGCCGAAAAAGCTCATTGAGGAGCTGAACACTCTGGAAAAATCACTGGAGCAATAACCCGGCCCGCGCAGGGCACTCATTACCTCCACGGCCGGTTCGCAAATTTACAAATTAGGAAAGGAAATATGATTATGGGCAAAAAATTCGTTTATCTGTTTTCCGAAGGCAATGCAAATATGCGCGAACTGCTGGGAGGCAAAGGCGCAAACCTTGCCGAGATGACCAACATCGGACTTCCCGTGCCTCAGGGCTTCACCATCACCACCGAGGCCTGCACCCAGTATTATGAGGACGGCCGCCAGCTCTCCCCCGAGATTCAGGAAGAGATCATGAAGTACGTGACCAAACTGGAGAAGATGACCGGCAAAAAATTCGGCGATCCCGAAAATCCCCTGCTGGTATCCGTCCGCTCCGGCGCCCGCGCCTCCATGCCCGGCATGATGGACACCATCCTGAACCTGGGCATCAACGACACCGTGGCAGAGAGCCTGGTGAAGATGACCAACAACCCCCGCTTCGTTTACGACGCCTACCGCCGCTTCATCCAGATGTTCTCCGACGTGGTCATGGAGCTGCCCCGCGACAAGTTCGAGGAGTACCTGACCATGATGAAGGAGGACCGCGGAGTTCAGCTGGATTCCCAGCTTGGCGCCGAGGATCTGAAGGAGCTGGTGGGAACCTTCAAGGCATATTACAAAGAGCGCATGGGCGTGGAGTTCCCCTCCGATCCTCTTGAGCAGATGATGGCCTCCATCAAGGCCGTGTTCCGCTCCTGGGACAACCCCCGCGCCAACGTCTATCGCCGCATGAACGACATCCCCTATTCCTGGGGCACCGCCGTCAACGTGCAGTGCATGGTGTTCGGCAACATGGGCGACGACTCCGGCACCGGCGTGGCCTTCACCCGCGACCCCGCCACCGGCGAGAAGAAGCTGTACGGCGAATTTCTGATGAACGCCCAGGGCGAGGACGTGGTGGCCGGTATCCGCACCCCCCAGACCATAGATCAGCTGAAAGACACCAACGAAGCCGCCTACAACGAATTCGTAAAAATAGCCGACGCCCTTGAGAACCACTATAAGGACATGCAGGACATGGAGTTCACCATCGAGCGCGGTAAGCTCTACATGCTGCAGACCAGAAACGGCAAGCGCACCCCGCAGGCCGGCATAAAGATTGCCGTTGCCCTGGTGAACGAGGGCCTGTGCACCAAGCAGGAGGCCCTGCTGAAGATAGAGCCCAGATCCCTGGACGCTCTGCTGCACCCCGGCTTCGACAAGAAAGCCCTGGCTGCCGCAAAGCCCGTTGCCACCGGTCTGCCCGCTTCCCCCGGCGCTGCCTGCGGTGCTGTGTACTTCACCGCCGAGGATGCCGAGAAGCACTCCAAGGACGGCCCCGTGCTGCTGGTAAGAGCCGAGACTTCACCTGAGGACATCAACGGCATGCGCGTTTCCCAGGGCATACTCACCGCCCGCGGCGGACGTACCTCCCACGCGGCCGTTGTGGCCCGCGGCATGGGCACCTGCTGCGTCGCCGGCTGCGGTGCGCTGTATATCGACGAGACCAAAAAGCAGATGACCGTTTCCGGAAACATCGTCAAGGAAGGCGACGTCATCTCCATCGACGGCGTCACCGGCAACGTTTATCTGGGCCGCATCCCCACAGTGGAGGCCGAGGTCGCCGGCGAATTCGCAACCGTCATGCAGTGGGCGGACGAGTTCCGCGATCTGCGTGTGCGCACCAATGCCGACACGCCTCACGATGCCGAGACCGCTGTAAAATTCGGCGCCGAGGGCATCGGCCTCACCCGCACAGAGCATATGTTCTTCGCGCCGGAGCGCATCCCCGCCGTGCGAGAAATGATAGTCGCCACCACCACCGAGCAGCGCAAAAAGGCCCTGGCAAAGCTGCTGCCCATGCAGCGCGGCGATTTTGAGGGCATCTTCCGCGTCATGCGCGGCAAGCCCGTCACCATCCGTCTGCTGGATCCGCCTCTCCACGAGTTCCTACCCAAGGAGGACGACGATATCCGTGCCCTGGCCAAGGATATGGGCCTTACCTTCGACAACCTGAAGGCAACCGTACAGCAGCTGTCCGAGGTCAACCCCATGATGGGCATGCGCGGCTGCCGTCTGCCGATAGTCTATCCCGAGATAGGCGAGATGCAGACCCAGGCCATCATCGAGGCCGCCATCAACGTATCCAAGGAAACCGGCGAGCTTATCACCCCCGAGATCATGGTCCCGCTGGTGGGCTCCGGCGGAGAGATCCGCTTTGTAAAGAAGCTCATCACCACCGTGGCGGATTCCCTCATCGCCAAGAGCGGTCTGCCCATGAAGTACCTTGTGGGCACCATGATCGAGCTGCCCCGCGCCGCTGTCTCTGCCGACCGCATAGCCGTGGAGGCCGAGTTCTTCTCCTTCGGCACCAACGATCTTACCCAGATGAGCTACGGCCTTTCCCGCGACGACGCAGGCAAGTTCCTGCCCACTTATCTGGACAAGAAGATCTTTGAGTCAGACCCATTCGAGAAGTTCGACGTGCTGGGCACCGGACGCCTTGTTGAGATGGCCGTCAAGCTGGGCCGCGAGACCCGTCCCGACCTGCACCTGGGCATCTGCGGCGAGCACGGCGGAGAGCCGTCCTCCGTGGAGTTCTTCCATCAGGCCGGTCTGGACTATGTTTCCTGCTCGCCCTACCGCGTGCCTATCGCCCGTCTGGCTGCCGCTCAGGCCGCTATAAAAGCGCCCCGTGCGATGGAAAAGAAAGACTGATTCCGGCTTAAACGCTTCTTAGCACATGAGAGCACCGCCCCAAAAGCGGTGCTCTTTTTTTATCCAAAACTACATATCAACTGGTACCAGAGCGTCATTTTCACCGACTTTCAGTGAAGTGACGCTCTTTTTTTATGCCGCAAAGGAGGTGAGAATTTTGTAGTGCTTGAAATTTCCTTACCATAAAAGGACGGAGGTGAAACTTATGAATACGGTAATGGCAATAGCAAATCAGAAAGGCGGTGTGGGTAAGACAACCACCTG
>Ga0163159_1002240_pt1 | contig 16349 bp, 21 predicted proteins | sample BioMet9_FD_108702 | JGI IMG/M metagenome (GOLD analysis project Ga0163159, IMG submission 108702) | Microbial communities from bioreactor (seeded with sewage sludge) at Lawrence Berkeley National Lab, California, USA - Biofuel... | ecosystem: Engineered > Bioreactor > Anaerobic > Unclassified ... | reverse complement strand
CTGAAGAGGTCTCCGATCGCGCCTGGGATTCCAGTGATGAAGCCGACGATGTTCCCGGGCAGGTTCCCGAACCAGTCAATGAGAGGCTGCAGGAATGTTATGGAGCCGGATGCCGCCTGCGAGAAGAAATCCCCGATGGCCCCGGGAATGGACGTGAAGAACCCGACGATGGCGCCGGGAATCCCGGTGAAGAACGCGACTACGCCATCCCAGACTGACATGACATCAGAGCCAACCATGGAGAAGAACCCGCCGACTGCCTGGATGCCTGCCGAGAGTCCGGCCTGCACAGCCGCCCAGGCGGAGCCGAGGAAGCTGGTGAACTGCGCCCAGAGCGCCCGCCCGGTCTCGGTCTGCGTGAAGAACCAGGCCAGACCTGCGACGAGGGCGGCGACGGCGATGACCACGAGCGCGATGGGGTTGGCCGCGAGTACGACGTTGAACGCCCCCTGCGCCGCGGTCGCCGCGGTCGTGGCTCCCGAGAAGCCCTGTATGAAGCCGGCCACCGTACCGGCCACCTGCAATGCCAGGAATCCGGTGCCAAACGCCAGGAGACCAGAGGACACCAGATCCTTGTTGTCCACTATCCACGTGAGCGCGCCCGTGACGCCCTCGATGCCCTCCTTGATGTCACCGCCGAGGTCTTCCCCGAGCTGCTGCATTGTGGACGGGTCGATTGCGCCGAGCGCGTCGGAGATGCCGTCCATGGCATCGGTGAGTCCTTCCATGAGACCTGACGCGACTGGCTCGAGGGCGTCGGACATCTTGGACTTGAACATCGTCCACTTGTCGGACGCCGTCATGGTGGATTGGGCCGTCTCGAGGATGGTTCCGGAGGCGGACGTGGCCTCCGAGCCCAGGTCCTCGATGTCGAGCGACCCGGACTTGACGGCGGCGAGGAACTGGGTGGCCCCGCGCGTGCCGAACAGGTTCTGCGCGATCGATAGTGCCGCCGAGTCGTTGCCCTGCGCTATGTAGTCCTGCATCTCGCCCTTGAGCCGCGTGAAGGCGTCGCCCGCGCTCTCCCCGTTCTCCTCCAGCGTGGGAAGTGCCTTCGCCATCTTCGAGAGCATCGAGGAGGCGTCGAGGCCCGACTTGGAGAGCGAGCCTGCCATCTCCGCCGTGTCGGTCATGTCGAAGCCAAGCTCGTTCATGGCCGCGCCCGACGAGCCGAGCGTGCTCACGAGGTCGTTGAAGCTGATGCCCGTGTTCTGAGCGATGGCGTAGAGCGTGTCCATCTGACCGGAGACGTTCTCCGCCGACACGCCGAAGAGGTTGAAGTCGCCGGTGAGGGCCGAGGTGTCCACCGCCTCGCCGGTCATCTTCTCCACCGCGGCAATCTGCTCGCCGACCGTGGAAAGGGTGTCGCCGGACAGGCCCATGCGCTGCACGAGCGAGTCGATGATGTCGCCCGCGTTGTCGAGCGTGGTCGGCACGGTCTCCGTGACATGCTCTGCCGCCTCGACCATGGAGTCCATGGCGGAGCCCGAGATGCCCGTCGCAGAGGTGATCTTCGTGCGAAGATCCTCGAACTCCTCGCCCACGTCCATGATGCCGGAGAAAATCTTCTCGGCGGTGAACGCGCCCGCAATGGTAGCCGCCACCTTGCCGAGCTTGCCCGTGAGGATCGTCCCGATGCTCGTCCCCGCCGTGTCGGCGGCAGACTCCGCCGCAGGGACGATCGCCGACGCGATGGTCGAGGTCGCGTTCTGCATCGATGGCAGAATCGTGACGTAGGCGTTCGCGACATTGACGCCATCACTTGCCATGGGCATGCGCCTCCCACCACCTCTTGAAGTCCTTGGCGGGGATGCCGCCCTTGCCGTAGCGATGCGTGTTCGCGTCCGTGCCGAAGCTCTTCGGTCGCGCATAGCGCTTCATCTGCCGCGCGGCCTCCTTGGTCACATGCGAGAACCTCACCGCGTCAATTAGGTCGGCCAGCATCGCAGCCTGGTGCAGCGGCGAGCAGAAGTAGGCCTCTTCCGGATGTAGTTCGGCCCACAGGGCCGAGGTCTGCGGGATGTGACGCGTGAAGTTGCGAAGGCCGTACCAGTCCAGGGCCTCCGGCACGTCAGAGAGCCGGAGACCGAGGATGGTCATGAGGTCGTAGTCGAGCGCCCCGCCGTGATCGGCGACTAGTCGGACGAGGCGACAGATTCCCCCGCCGTCACCGACGAGGCGGCGGTGTACGCCTCCATGAGCGCCTTGAACTGCGCCTGCGTGAGCCTTCCGATGACCGGGCAGCTACGTTCGAAGAGACGGATGAGGTTCATGCCGCGTGCCTGCGCGTCCCTCTTCTCGTCCCCGGTGTCGGCGCCCTCGTCTATCTGTCTGGCTTCGTCGATGGTGAGCGACTCCATGAGCGGGATGCGGTATACGGTCTTGGCGGGCGGTACCACGAAGTCGAACGTCGCAGGCTTCGCTGCCCTGATGATGTAGGGCTTGTCCATGAGTCCTCCCCTTATGCCGAGGTCTTCTGGCCGTCGTCGGTGTAGATGTAGATGGACTTCCCGGAGGAGTCGGGGTAGCAGGAGATGGTCGGGTTGAGTCCCACGGCGTCAGATGCCTTGAAGGCGAGCTTGCCCCACTTCGTGACCTGGGCGTTCGGGAGCACGATCATGATCGCGGCGTCGCCGTCCTTCATGAGGAACACCCAGCTCTTAGCGGTCGGGAGCGTCGAGCCGATGGCGACGGCGCACTGGGTGCCATGGGTCGTGTTCGCGGCGGTCTTGGTGACGTTCTCCGAGCCGAATGCCTGGCAGAGCGAGGCATAGTCGAAGTTGAGTAGCGTGAAGTCGATGGAGTTGTCCGAGGACTTCGGGACCTTGCGGATGACGTTGCCGCCCCACTCGGTGATGTCGTTCGTGGAGATGTCGATGTTTGTTTCCAGGCCATCGTCCGAGACGTAGCCCGAGTCGGTGAACTTCGCGTCGAGGGTCGCGCCGCACATGGTGGGGAGCGCCGTGCCGATGGGTGCCGAGAGGATGGCCCCGGTCGTGGACTGGTCGGGCGCTCCGACGAGCACCGTCTTGGTTTCGAGGGACATTGTTCCTTCTTTCTTTGGTTTAGAGTTCGACGGCGCGGGTGATGAAGTGCGCCATGAAGGTCACGCGGGGGATGGTCGGGTGCCGGTCGTCGGGGTTGGCGTACGGCAGGGTCATGATCGAGACCCGGTGCCATGGGTGGGCGAGTCCCGATGCCTCCGGGAGCCCGGCGCACAGGGCGCATGCCTGGTTCGCCGCTGCCATGGCGGTCGCGTAGTCGTCGCCTGAGCCCGCCCACACGTCAATCGACATGTCGTGACGGTCCACGACCACGGAGGTGCGGAAGCCGCCGACTCGCGAGAACATGACCATGGGCAGGGTGTCGCCCAGGGTCTCGGGCACGGGCGGTGCGCAGGTCGAGAGCGCGATTCCGTGGGCTGCGGCCATGGTCGCAACGTCCACGCGAAGCGCCTCCTCCACGTCGAGCGGGGCTAGGCACGGCATGACTCCACCGCCTTGGCGAGCACCTTGTCGTCGGCCTCGGCCCGCTTTGCGTCGGTCGTGAGCGCGACCACGGAGCTTGCGATGCGTCCCCCGCCGAAGTTGGCGTGCCAGAGACGGTCGGTGCCGAAGCCGTCGCCCGCACGCTCTGCGATGCGCTCCGCCTGCGCCTGGCAGACGTTGCCCACGGCCTGCGATTCGAGCAGCTGCCTGATGCCGTCGTGGTCGAGCTCGATACGTACTTTCCCGGACATGTCATCCCTCCCATGCGTCGAGGTTGAGCACCATGTGGTCCTGCATGCCGGACGGCGAGCGCCAGACGCGCGGACCACCGTTGAGGACGTAGGTGCGACCCTCGTAGGTGATGTGGTCCTCTGCCTGGATGTCGGCATCTGGCGGGCAGTAGGCCACCATCTCGTAGGTGATGGCGATGCGCGCCTCCGTGAGGTTGAAGTTGTTGTTTCCCGGCTGCACGGAGCAGCCCGTGACCGTGTGCGTCGTGGCCTGGTCCCAGTCGCGCGTGTCGGAGCCGCGGCTCTTGACCAGCGGGGCACGCGAGACTGCGATGGTGTCATCGCACCAGCTTGGGAGCATGTCTGCCACCTCACAGCCACGGAAGGCGGTAGGGGGCGAGCAGCTCCTTGTCGCGGTCGAGCAGGGAGATGCCGCCGCTCACGCCGTCAGCCGTCTTGTTGTACGTGGCCTGGACCTCCCCGGCACGCTCGGAGGCAAGTCCGGGAGCGGCCGCGAGGTCGTTCGCCACTATCTGGCAGATGACGTTGGCGATGTCAGACATGGAGCCGATCCCAGCCGTGAAGCACACGTCCACGGAGCGCCACTTGTCAGGGAGCCTGATCAGCGGGAAGCGGACGAGGCCGCTCATGCGCCATTCGTAGGCGGACGGGTCGAGGACGGTCCCCTCGACTGAGACGGACGTGATGCCCGAAACAGCCATGCAAGGGAGCTCAACATAGCCGATGTCGCCGTCGCCCACCCACTCGCAGACGAGCGAGGGCGCGACGTGCCAGCCGCAGAAGACCCGGACGGCATGGGTCGCAGCCATGATGACGGCCTCGATGCGGTCGGGTGACGACGAGAAGGCACCGCCCGTGAGCGCGGAGAAGTCTGCCGTCGAGAGGATGGCCGGAAGCGTGGTAGCGGCGTCCGCGACCGTGACGGTGTAGCCCCACGGCGTCGTGACGCTAGCCATCGTTCGCGGCCTTGTCCGCAGGCTTTCTGGACTTGTTCGCGACCGTCCGCGACTTGGCGGGCGGCGACTTCTTCTCGATGTGCTCGACGGCACCTGTGGGCTGCTCGCCCTCGCGAAACTGATAGGTTGAGCCGTTGATGTCATAGAGCCTCAGTTCGGCCATTGCTCGGCCTCCCCTCTTCGGAGAATCGCGCAAGGGCGCAGGCGGTCGTGTGACGGCACCTGCGCCCATGCTGGACGGATGGTTATGCCGTGGCCTTGGTGAGCTTGAGGAAGGCGGCGGGATAGCGGACGGCGAGGCCGAGGCGCTCGTTGATGCGGATGGTCACGCGGTCGGAGGTGAAGTCGTCCTCGTTGGTGGTGGCGATCTCGACGGTCACGCCACCCTTGGAGAAGACCGAAGCGCCGAGCTTGAAGGAGCCGATGAGGAAGGTGCCCTGGGCCATGGCGATGGTCGAGACGACGGGCAGGCCGAAGACGCTCGTGTTGGCAGAGATCCCACCGTTGCCGTACTCGGCGGTGAAGTAGCCGCCTCCGTAGTACTGTCCGTTCGAGTCCTTGCCGATGCGCAGGGTCTCGTAGTCGGTCGGGTTCATGACCACGGCATCGGCGACGAGGCCGGAGTTGAGTTGGACCTTCGTGGCCGCGTCGAGGATTGCCTCGGCGAGGTCCGAAGCCTTGGCGGTCGTGGCGTAGGTCGAGGTCTGGATTCCGGAGCGCTTCAGGACGCCAGTGAGGTTGGTCCCGGTTCCGTCGCCCTGAAGGAGCTGGTCCTCGACCGTGATGCCCTGGAGATACAGGGCGCGGTTGTCGAGGTTGCTCTTGAGCCAAGGGGTGTCGGAGATGATCTCGTCAGACTCCTTGTAGAACGCGCCGACCTTCTTGAGCGACTCGGTGACGGGCGTGGGGTCACCGAAGTGGAGCTGCGAGAGCTTGCCGTTCTCGGCGGTCGCGGCAGGGCTGCCCTCGACCGCTCCCTCGACGTAGTAGGTCAGTGCGGTACCGCTCACAGACTCGGAGCCAAGCAGGTCGCGGACGGTGAGACGGCGGCGCACGCCGGTCACGATGTTGGTGTCGAAGGTGGTAAGGGCACCAGAGACGCCCGCGGGAGTCACGTTGACATCGGTGCTCGCCTTCGCTCCGTAATCGGACGAGACGAAGGTGAAGTGCTGACCATGCGCGTAGCTCTTCTCCCCAAGCTCGCGGGCGACGTGCTCGCCAAGGCTCTTGGCGCGGGTCTCGCCTGCGGCCTTGGGGTCCACGTGCTGAGGGTCGGCGGCCTTGGGCATGGCGTGGGCCTTCATGGCCTCGGCGGTTGCGATGGCCTCGTTGAGCTCGTCGATCTCCGCGATGAGGGACTTGGCGGATGCGATGGAATCCATGTCTCCGCTCTTGACCTTCTCGGTGAGGGCGTCGAGCTCCTTCTGCTTGGCGGCGAGCTTTTCCTTGAGGTTCATTGTTGCTTCCTTTCGGCATAAGAAAAGCCGCCCCGTAGGACAGCTCTGGCGCATGACGCGCCCGGTGGTGGTGCTTTCTGATGGTCTAGCTCAGGTGCGCTTGCATGGACTTGACCAGCTCCTCGAGCTCGTCTGCGTCCTCGGTCCCGGCGCCCTGTGCCTGCGCCGACGCCTTGCGTGACTTGCCGTCTGGCTGGTCGGATGATTCGAGCTGGTCGAGGACGCCTTGGATGAGGTCGATGGCCTGCGAGAGCGCGTCCTCGTTTGCCTTGGAGACCACGCGCCCGCTCTTGGACGAGATGATGTCGGCGTTCTGGTTCGCCGGGATGGGGACGATCGAGACCTCGAAGAGGTCGAGCCTTTGCAGCTCGTTGGCCTTCTGCCCGTTGTCGAGCGTGACCTCGCCTGCTTGCTCAACGTCATAGGCGAAGCTCATTTTCGAGACGCGGCCCTGATTGACGAGGGAACGCACGTACTGCGCCGTGGGGTTGTCCGGGTCGAGCGTGGCCGTTACCTTCAGGCCAACGTCGTCCTCCTCGGCGGAGGTGACGGCCCCGATGTTGTGGAAGGGGTCGTTCGTGTCATGGTTGAAGAGGAGCGGGATTGGCTTGCCGCTCGCCTTCCATACAGCGAGGGAGTCTGCGAAGGCCCCCTTTGCCACCACGTCGCCGTAGCAGTCCGGCGTCCGGTCGAACGTCGAGGCGTAGGCGACTATCGATCCGCCGTCGTCCCCTGCCGCCTTGATGTCTGCGGCGAAGTCCTTCGTCTTGTGCATTGCACGTCCCTTCCGGCGCTGGTACCACGCCTTGATGATGTCCTCGGTGCCCTCGGGCCTGTCGTCGAGCCTCGCACGGGCGAGGCACACGTCGATGCCTGGGTCCACGGTCGTGACCTCCGCGCCGCATGCGTCATAGGCCGCGCTCTGCTCGTCGGTGGGCGAGGTATGGATCACCCACGCCTCGGCGTTGGACTCGATGGCATGGTCTATGGCCGACTGACGGGCGACGAACGCGCACTCGCGCACCGCTCCGGTCGAGCCGTGCGGGGTGTCCGCGCCAAGCGACCTGGCGATTGAGTCGAAGTCTATCCGCACGTCCCCGGCCTTGGCGTGGTCCTGGACGTAGGTGGACTTCCCGGCGCACGGTGGGCCGACGATGACATGGATCATGGGATGCTCACCTCGACCTCGCACGTGCAGCCGCACGTCTCGTCGGCGTCTAGCGTCGAGTCTCCGGGCCAGTCCGCGCCGTTGGAGAACTGCTCGTCGATGCCGACCGTCTCGCCGTCCATGGCGGCATGAGATGCCCGGGGGTTGCCGGACGTGACTATCCACGTCTTCTGCACCTGCCTGTCGGACGCCTGCTGGCGGCATGCCTCCATGACGCCCCACGATGCCACGGCGGTGGCGAACGAGAGCCCGGTGGAGTCGGCCCGCGAGTCCTCGGCCTTGTCGAAGACGCCATCAGGCGTCGAGCCTTGCGCGTCGTCGGACACGTCGTTCTCGAGCGCGGCCTTGAGCTGCCTGAGGGTCACGTCGTTGACCGCTTGCGCCTTGCCCGCCGCCATCGCCTTGATGTAGTTCACGATTCGCGGCTCGTCGAAGGCGGACGGGTCGAGCTGCAGGTCCGCGAGGGCCTTCTGTGCGCTTGCCGTTGCCTGTGCCTGGAAGAGTTCGGCGAGGTCGTCGCCTAGCTCCTTGTCCCACCTATCGGAGTCCCACCACGAGGGCATGTCGTCCGAGCCGTCGTCGGCCTTCTTGTCGGTCGCCCGATTTATAGCCGGGACCACCTTCTTCCTTTGGCGGCGGAAGAACGTCCTGAGCGTCGATGCCATGGCCTGGGATGCGTCCTGCGAGGGATGCCCACGCGACTTGAGCGGCGTGTGGGCCGGTTCTGCGTCCTTCGTGGAGACGCTCCCGGCCTTGACCGCCTCCGTGAGCGTCGTGAGCGCACGGACCACCTCGCGGTAGGCCACATCTGACTTCGGCGCGGTGTCCGTGGGCGATGCCAGACCGCCAGTGACGACGTTCAGCGGTGTCACGAGCTTGTCCCCATCGTCCAGCTTCGGCAGGTTGGCGAGCGCGCGGGCCTCGTTGCGGGTCATCCACGGAGCACCCACGGAGGTCTGTATCTGCGCCGCCTGGTCCTCGAAGTTGCCCCTGAGCTTCTGGTTGACGTCGAACTCGACGTACTCCTCGGCAGGCGCACCGATCATGGGCAGCAGGAACTGGTTGAGGCGGTTCTCGATCATCTGCAGGTCGGGGCCGAGCGTATCGACATAGAGGCTACGGGCGTTCTCCTTGGCACTCGCGTAGGTCTGCCCGTCGTTGCTCCACACCATCGCGGGGTTGACGTGGTAGACCCCGGCCACGTCCTGCCGGGAGAGGGTGATTGCCGTAGACCACTCGGCGTCCTTGGCGTTGAACTGGATTGCCTTCAGCTCCATGCCGTCCTCGAGCAGGGGCGTTCCGCCCGTGTCATCCGAGTCGGGGTCGTTGCCGGAGAACCTGTGCTTCCAGCTCTTGATCCACCGGTCGCGCTGCTCTGGCGTCCACTTGGCATCCATCGGACGCGTGAGGTAGGAGTTGATGCGCCCGCCGTTCTTCCAGACCTGGTTCCGAAACGTCAGTGAGCTGACCTGCTCGGCGAGTACGTCCTTCAGGGCGCTGATGGGAGATGCGGGGATGATGGGATGCACCGGGTCTGGCATGCGGAAGATGACGAGCTGCGAGGCGTCGAGCACGACAGGCGAACCCGCCATGTCAGGATTGACGTACTGGACTGACGCAAGCGTGAAGCCGTCCATCGTGGTCGTGTCGTTGACCCAGGCGGCGGGGATGGGATCTATCTCCCAGCCCGATGGCGTGTCGGCTGACGGGATGACGAGCCAGACGGCCCATCCGTAGAGCTTCACATCGAGAACCAGACGCTCCACGAGCTCGTAGGTCGTGAGGTAGGAGTTGGGATGGCCCAGGAGCAGCGGAGCGGTCCCGGTCGTGTCGCGAGGTCGGTCCTGGTCGGCGGTACGTAGGTAGCACTTCGGCGGGAGCTGGGCGATGTTGCGGGCTAGGAAGCTCACTACGGCCTGGAGCGCGGGCTGCGTGCTGTAGACCTCCTCGGTCGTGAGGTTGAGCACCGTCTGCTGCGTGGGCACGCGGTAGACGACGCTCACCGGACGGCCCAGGCGGTCGCGGATGCCGGAGATGAGGCCCATGGGGCCTCCCTTCTTGTCAGAGGAAGATCAGGTCGTGGCCGTCGTCGTATGCGGAGGTCTTCGCGTCCTCGGGCGGGACGTAGGTGGCCGCGCCGAACGCCATGGTGCAGGCGACGAGGGGCGAGATGTCCTCCGTGGACTTGTTGCGGTCCCATCCCCATGCGCCGTCGCCAAGCGGACGGGTCACGGCTATCTGCGCGGCGAGGTCGAGCGCGGGCTGCGGTCGATGGAACACCTTCGGCGTCGTGGCCTTCTCGGGGTCGTCGCACGCGGCCACGGAGTCCCAGAGGCGACCGGACCAGCTGCCGAGGTCGCGCCCGAACGCCTTGATGACCTCGACGCCCGAGACGGATTCGAGCACGTCCACCATCCCCGAGACGGGTGCGCCGCGAGATTGCAGCGCCACGGTCATGGGTGCGGTCGATGCGCGCTCGGCGAACCAGTCGCGGAGCCACCCGAGGCCGGAACGGTAGGCCACGACCTCGATGTGCCATGCATGGTCCGCCCGCATCCCGGCCACGGCGATGGAGGCGTGAGCACGGTCCGCCGAGACGTCCACGCCATAGAGGACCTTGGCGTCGGGCGCGATGCACGAGTCATCGTCCTTCCCGGCCTCCCACGAGCCGACCGGGAACGGCGGCGTCGCCACCGTCTCGACCCACTGGCACAGGCACTCGGTCCGGAACACGTCTGCGGGGTCGGTCGCGCAGGCCGAGGCCAGCGCGCGCTCGGTGAGGAAGCCGTATCCGAGCGACGGGTTCGACTCCGACCATCCGTCGCGGTCGGAGACGGCACGACCGGGGGCGGCAGACCACTCGAAGAGCCCGAGCGAGTCATCGTCGGGGATGTCAACGCCATCGTCCGGGTCGCCTAGGGAATCGAGCGCCTTGCAGATGCCGTCCGGGTCTCCCAGTGCGCGATGCGCGAGGAGCCGGAGATGCCGGAGCACCACGGAGGTAGGGTCGCCCGCGTTCGACATGCACCAGACAAGCGCGTTGATGCGGGCGAGGGTGGTCTTCGTGACGGCACCCCACGCGTCCCAGCTCTGGTGCTCGCGGAGCTCGTCAAGGAGGATAAGGTCTGCCGACGGCCCACGGGTCTTGCGGGTCGCGGCCTTGATGCGATACTTGCGGTTGCCGGTGAGCTTGAGCGTCTTCTTTCCGTTGACGCGAAGGACGTGCTCTATCTCTTCGCGCAGGTCGTCATGCTCCTCGGCCATCTCCACCACGCCGTCCCAGACCTCCTCGGCCTGGTCGAGCGACTGCGCCGTGCCGATGACGAGATCGACGCCGAGCACGTAGAGGAAGAAGAGCGACAGGACCATCGACATGACCGACTTGCCGTTCTGCCGCGCCACGAGGACGACCACGGTGCGGAAGCGAAAGCTGCCGTCCTCGCGTAGCTCGAGCGCATGGACGAAGAGCCACCTCTCCCACGGCAGGAGGACGATTCCGAGCACCTCGACGGCGAAGGCGATGACGGCGAAGCCAAGGCTCGTCTCTGGCGTGAGCTCGCGCAGCGGCGGCGTGAAGATGCGCGGCGTCTCGCTGCCATGCCTCATGCCTGCGCCTTCTTGCGCCCGTTCTCCGCGACGCGGAGCTTGAGGAGCGGCGACTCCTTCGCGCCTCCTGCGGCCTTGCGACGGTTCGCGACCACGTCGGGCAGGATTCCCAGCGCCTCCTCGGTCTTGAGGAGCATCGCCGGGGTCACGTTGTCGTACTTGCCGCCCACGATGGGCCACTCGGGGTCGTCCATGAGGTCGGAGAGGGTGCGGAGCTGGCTTATCGGGAGCGCCTGCGCCGTCGAGTCGATGATTCCGGCATCGAGAGCGGCCTGGATGGATGCCTCGCATGCCTTTCGATGTTCGCCGAAGCTGTCTTGTGCCATCCATGCCACCTTCCTTTCTTCGTCCATGGGCATCGCCAGACATCGCGCGCGCGACCCCCCTATGCTTTCGGGGGGAGAGACGACTGTCGGGGGCTAACGGAGTTCCGCATTCAGGTTTCCCAAGATTCCGACTCCCCTACCCGACCTGCGGAAACGTCCCGCCATATCACCACTTGCGCGACGGTCTTCCCAGCTGGTCGATGCCTGCCCGCGCCCCGCGCACGCGGTTGCAGCGACGATGTGACGGACGGACGTTCGCGAGGTCGTACTGCGCCTCGGGATGGCGCGCGACCGGGAGGTAATGGTCCGGCTCGTAGGAATCCTCGGTCGAGCCCGGCCTCGCGTCGTAGTCGATGGGTTGTCCGCATATCCAACAGGGCGCGTCCTTCGCGCGGTCGCGCAGGTACGCGGTGTGGCTCAGCTTTGCGTCTCGCCTGCTTCGTCCCATTCCAGACCTCCTTGCGTGCTATCCTCGGACTGTCAATCGAGGAGGAACCATGGCCATCAGATACCGTCGCCGCATCAGGCTCGGGAAGCATGCGTGGGTGAACGTCTCGAAGTCCGGCGTGTCCGTATCTGCCAAGACGGGGCCGGTCACGCTCAACTCGCGCGGCACGGAGTCCGTGCACCTGGCCAAGGGTCTGACGTACCAGACGAAGGTCACCGGCCAGAAGGCCACGCCTCAGCTTGCGGCCACGGCGCAGACGCAGGCGCCCGCGGCGCAGAAGCTCGCCCCCCGGGTGGTGAGCCGTGGGATGAAGCGGCTCGTGATCGGCGTCGGCATCGTCTGTGCTGCAGTCGGTCTGCTGCTTGTGCCATTCAGCGTCTTTCTTGGCGTGCTCAACCTGACGATCGGCATCGGCCTGGTCCTCATCGGTCGTACCTACGAGGTCAAGCCGCAGGAGTAGCGCGTCTCATCCGCCTCAATCGTCTCAGCGTCCGCCTATACTGCTCGTCGTGCTTCGCCCTGGCTTTCAGCAGATCCTCGACCAGGACTAGGAGCGGCGTCGGTTGTGCGACTGGATGCTGCATGACGAGCCTCCCTAGTCTTGTTCGAAGGCGGCAACGAACGCTTCTGCGCCATCTTTGATGCGGCCGCCGAGGTCAAGGTCAATGACGTCACATCCCTTAAGGGGCTTGAACGCCAGCGGGACCCTGCAGAGGAACTCGGCCACCTCGACAGGTTCGCCGTCTCCGATAGTCGCTAACAGATGAAACCTCATCGGAGTCGTGCTCTTGATCGCTGACATCACGTAGTCTCCCTGGTCATAAAAAAGTCCACAAGACACGAGCCTGCTGCTTACGATTCAGCCCCCATATACGACGCGACCCCCGGCGCTGTCGAGGCGCTGGGGGTCGTGCGTAGGGGTGTGGAGGAATCCGACCTCCTTCTCGGGGAATACCGAGGCACCATATTCATAGCAGGTTTTCATCTGGTCATGGCTGGTCATCGTTGGTCACAGCTGGTCATGGCTGGTCAACTTTTGGCAATTCCCACCCGTTCTTCGCGTGGGGCAGGCCGACCTCCTGGATCCAGTCGGCTGCCTCGTCGTAACGTCGCCGCGCCGTCTTCTCGCTCATCACCGCACTCTTCGCCACACCGCCCCAGCCCATTCGGTGGAGCACGCGGAAGTCCACCACGTAGGCGCACTCGTCCATCACAGCACGGTGCAGCATCGACACCACGGCCCGGCAGTCCGCGACCTCTTGCCAGAGCGCATCCACCCGCTCGCCGTAACCCGCCTCGGCATCTACCGCCACGTCGACGTGGCCCATCGGGTCCGTGACACCCGCCCCCGGACCTTCGTGTCCAAGCGGGTCGGACAGGGAGTAGCAGCGCTCGCGTCGAAGCTCGCGTGCCCTGTCCTCGACGGCCAGGAGCCTCACCGCCTCGCGGACGTCCTCGAGCCATGCCCGTGCGTCCCATGAGCCTGGGACGCTGCCACGGCTGACGAGGATCTCGGGACTCCCTGTCATCGGTGACCACCCCTCCTCCGTCTTAGTTCTCGATAGTCCCACCACTCGCCTATGGCCCGCAGCGCACAGTATGCGAGCCACCCGGCACCGAGGCCAGCGAGGATGAAGAGACCGAGGACGAGGCCGACGCCATATGCCGCGATGAGGCTCATTCGCCCACCTCCATAAAGCCGTAGCACGACGGATAGATGAGACGCTTGATAGACTTCTGCAGTTCCTCACGCTGTTCTTCGCATGCCTCGACCCCATACTGCGCGCCAGCAAAGAAGGGCTCGAAGTCCTCGTCCCGATAGCCGTGCTCACGTGCGAAAAGCCACATCGCTTCGAGCTCTGGGATGGTGTGGCCACGATAGCGCAGATCTGAGTCCTGGCTTGTCATTCGCTCCCCTCCCTTTCGAAGCAGAACTTCGGCAGCCCTGCGAAATCCGCGAGTTCCGGCATCTCGGGCATGATCCCCTCGCGCACGTCCGCGAGGGCCTTACGAGTCGCATCCTCTCCGAACACGAGCAGGAAATCTGCCGTCGCCTCAAGGAAGCGTCGGTTTGCATCGATGAATCGCTGGTAGGTCTCCTCTTGCAAGGTCGGTCCGATCATGCGCACCCCTCCGTGATCTCCCATGTCTCCTGATACTTACTCCTTATCTGCCACGCACCCTCGCCAGCGGGCCTGCGCGACCCATGCGAGCTGCGGCGACGCATGTCTCGGGGCGGACGCCCTCGGTCCCGCGGTTTGCAGGGTCCTTGCACCGCCTCGGCACTACGTGGCATGGCTTCCCCCGATCCCTCTGGCGACCTCGGCGAACCCCTCGGCCGCCTGCGCGTCGCGGCCCGGCAGGACGTGGGCGTAGAGCCGGAGCGTCGTGGCCACGCTTCCGTGACCGAGGCGCTCGGAGACCGTCTTGGGATCCACGCCCGAGACGAGGAGCCAGGTGGCGTGCGTGTGGCGGAGCGTGTGGAAGCTCGTCCCCGCCGTGAGGCCGAGCGAGTCCCTCATGGCCGAGAAGTCCCTCGACACGCTCGTGGGGCGCATCCACCCGCCGTCCGTGGTGCAGAGCGGGACGTCCCTGCCCGTATGCCCGAGCCACCCGTCCTGCCACGCCTCGTGCGCCGCGATGACGTCCGCGTCGCCCCGGGTGATCGCGACGTTGCGCCTCGAGCTCGAGGTCTTCGGCCTGCCCCTGCGCACGGCGCCCCTGCCCCTCACCTCGACGACCGTCGCCCCCACGCACACGACCCCGCGGGCGGCCTGGGCGTCGCGGCGGCGCAGGGCGCACACCTCGCCGACCCTGAGCCCGGTGTGGAGGGCGAGCCACGCCGCGAACGCGACGGTGCGCCTGCGCCTCGACGCGGCGTCGGCCCCGTCGGAGGCGAGCTCCGCGCCGAGGGCGGCCTCGAGCCGCGCGAAGTCCTCCTCGTCGTACGCGGTCGCGCACCCCTGGCCGGGCGACGGGTGCCCGACCGCGTCGAGCGGGTTCGAGCCCACCAGTCCCATGGAGCCGAGGTGGCGGTACGCGCCCGAGAGGAACCAGTGGATCCCGCACACGGTCTGCCCCGAGAGCGGCGCGCCGTCGGCACCGCCCGACTCGAGGAGGCGCTCCTGGAGCGCGGAGAAGTCCATGGGACCGAGGGCGTCCGCCCTCTGGGAGCCCACGACCGCCGACACGTGGGCCGCGTAGGTGCGGTAGGTGCGGACGGTGTTCGGGCTCGCGCCGTTCGACTCGAGGTAGCGGACGTACGACTCGAGGACGTCCGAGAGCCTCGGCGACGTGCCGAGCGCGGCCGCGCCCCTGACCGTGGCGACCCACTCCTCCGCCATGGCGAGCGCCTCCTCGTCGGTCGCGGCGTCCGGGAAGCGCCTGTACGGTCGCATGGGGCGCCCGGTGACCTTGTTCGTCCCGAGGTAGGGCTGCACGTAGCGGACGCCGTCCCTGTCGTGCTTGACGACGAGCCTGACGCCGCCGGTCACCGGCCCTCGCCCCCGGTCTCCCCGCAGGGCGTCGCCGGGTGGCCGGATGGGGCGCTGCTGCATGCTGGGTTGTCCGTGCGGACGCCCTCACCGTCTCGCATGCACCATCCGTAGCGCGTCGGCTCCTCGTCGCACGTCAGGGGAGCGAAGAGCGGACAGCCACCGCAGGTCTCCTGTTCGTCATCCCTGGTCACGCGAGCCTCCTGTCCTTGCCGCCCATCATCACGGGCACGGTCATCTCCGCCAGGCGCGACACGACGGCCCTGGCCATGACCTCGTCGCCCTCGGACGCGAGCCTGGACGCGAGCTCCGACCTGCTGTAGTTGCTCGTCACGAGCGTGTCTGCCATGCGTCCGTAGCGCCCGTCCACCACGCGCCAGAGCAGGGCGAGCGACCAGGCCGTCTCCCTCTCGCGCCCGAGGTCGTCGAGCACCAGCAGGTCGCAGCCGACGAGGTCTGAGACGACCGAGTCCTCGTCGCCGGCGCCCCCGTGGTAGGTCGACCTCACCCGCGCCGCCACGTCGAGCGGGGTCGCGAAGCGCACCGTCCCGCCCGCCCTCACGTGCGCCACGGCCGTGGCGCACGCGGCGTGCGTCTTGCCGACGCCCACCGGCCCGAAGACGTACGCGTCGGGCCGGACCCCCGCGTCGGAAGCGTCGCGGTACCTCAGCGGGACGCGCGCGCGGTCGAGCGCCGACGAGAGCCTCCACGCGTCCTCAGCCGCGGCCCTGCGCGCCTCGTCCGCACGCTCGGCGGCGTCGCGCGCGTCCTCCTCGGCCTGTGCGGCGGCGCACGTGCACGCCAGCCACCCGGCGAAGATCCGGCGCCCGGAGAGCGTCACGACGCGCGGGGCGAGCCCCGAGCCGCAGTGCGGGCACGTCGGCGCCTCCCCCGGCAGCCCCTCCACGATCCCCTTCATCGTCCACCCCTCCTCAGTCGTATTCCGCGAACGCACGTGCGTCGGTCCTGGGCCCGCGCGGACCGTCCCGCGACGCCCAGTTGCGCACCGCGGCACGCCAGTCCCTCATGGGGGACTTCCCGACCCTCCAGCCCTTCGAGGCGTAGAAGTCGACGAAGCGCTCGGCGTCCACCGTCCTTCCGGTGTCCCTGGCGTACGCCGCCACGTCCTCCGCGGTGGGTGGGGAGAAGCGCTCG
>Ga0163159_1002238_pt1 | contig 16361 bp, 26 predicted proteins | sample BioMet9_FD_108702 | JGI IMG/M metagenome (GOLD analysis project Ga0163159, IMG submission 108702) | Microbial communities from bioreactor (seeded with sewage sludge) at Lawrence Berkeley National Lab, California, USA - Biofuel... | ecosystem: Engineered > Bioreactor > Anaerobic > Unclassified ... | reverse complement strand
CGGAGGACTGGTCGACGTCACAGGCATACCTGAGCAGGCAATCGATCCAAAGCGTACTGGCAAAAGCGGCATAACGGCACAGGAGCCCCTGAGGTGAATTTGCGAACGGGTATTGACACTAGCTAAAGCTCAGGATACGTGAAGTTCTTGAATTGCACAATAAAAAAATAACCCTCAAGGAATGTTGCGACGGGTATTCCGTCATTTCCAGGAGGGATGAGATGTCCAAATTTTATAAGCAAGCAAGTTAAAAGTCAATTTTATCAGAAGCGGAGGCGAGAAAAGTGAACGATGTGGTTGTGATCAGCGGGCGCGAGATGGAGCAGTTCGTGGATTCCATCGTGGAACGCGTGACGGCGGCCATCGACAAGAAGCTGGACGCAGCGGCCCCGGCGCCTACCGGCACGATGCTGGATGAGAAAGAAACGGTCTGCTTGAAGGAGATCGTGGCGCTGACAGGCATCAGCAAGACGAGCTGGTGGGAAGGGGTAAAGCAGGGCCGGTATCCGAAGCCGCTGGAAGGGCTTGGACACGTAAGACGCTGGGCAGCGAGGGACATCCGTGCGCTGCTGGCCGAGGCAAAGAGAGGCGCGGCATGAGCCAGGCAAACATAATGATCTTCGCGGCGGTGACGGCAACGCTGCTGGTGGGCTGGCAGATTGACAGAGCTCAGGCCTGGAGGCAGCGGCACCAGGTGAGGACGTGGAGAAGCGGGAGGTTGGAATGATGGGGCAGGAAGAACGCGCAGAAGACATCAAGAGGGCAATAGCGCGCATTGAAGCGGAACTGAGCGCAATAAAGCAGTTCGTGTCCCACTATGACGAAGGCGACTCTATCGCAATGATGGCGCAGCGTACACCGGATTTAAAAGTCGCGGCAATGTGCCTGGATTACCAGTGCCGCCGCTACACCGAAATCGACAGGACCGGAAATAAAGACCATGACTGACAGGCCTAGCACGGTAAATGTCGAGTTACATCTGACGATCCTTGAAAACTACATGCGCCAGGCACGCGAAACATTAGACGCCCCAGTGTACGACGCTAAAAAACTGCGGAAGATTCTCAACAGCATCAAAAAGACTACAACCATGGCAGTCAAGGTGAGCCCCGATGATCAGTGAGAACCCCTGCACGCTGTTCGCCTGCTCGTGGGTGGCGCCGTTCTTCGAGGCAGGCGCGATCTTCATAATCATCGGTCTCTGGCGTGAGTTTTGCCGCTATTTGGATTCAAAGGAGGAAAGATCGTGTTTACGGCGTTGATCCAGTGTGCTAAGGCGGAGGACCGGCCATGAGCGACGAGTACAGGATTATCAAGCTTGCCAGCGGATTTGCTGCCGTACACGGTCACACACTTATTGATGTGAGCAGAGCCGGCACCGTCTATAAGACGCAGCGTGCCGCGCAAGAGGCGCTGGAGCGGTATCTGATGCGTCAGAAAGGCAGTGAATAAGTTGGTCAAAAAGTATTTATACCACGGACGGTTGATGTTTGTCGCAAAAGATGGCGGAGACAAAAGATTCTGCTCGTTCTGGAAAGACAGCGAAGAGGAGCTGCATCGCGTGATCCTGCGAGAGCTGCCCGTCAGAAAATCACAGGTCACGGCCCAGAAGGACCTCGACCTCTGGGCGGCTGAGAGAAAGCTGAAGGAGTTCCCGAACGGCATCAAAAAATGAAGGGAAGAAGCTCTGCGAAAGCTCCTTCCCCAAGCAAGACGCCTGTGTGGCGAACACAAGCATTAGACGTTAATCGGATTATATCACAGACGGAGGCCGGACGATGTTCAGTTCTTTCAAGAGATCATTCCACTGCAGCACGGACAATATTTTACGCTGCCGCGACTGCCGATATTTCGACCGGCCTCTTTGCCAGGACGACTTCCGCGCCTCGAACCGCCGCCGCTGCCGCAAAGACGGTCGCCAGCATTGGCTGGGCGACGAGGCGGAGAAGTGCAACGAATTCGATTTTAAGGAGACAGACTATGAACGAAGAATTTGAAACTATCGGCCTCGGCAAGGCCAGAATGCAGCTCACGGATTTGGCGAAATTTAATATCAGACGATATGGCGACGAGAAAAAATACAAAATAGTCGAAGAACTCTATGTTGAGATACGTGCCGCCAGGTTAGCCGGAGCTTCATGGAACAAGATCCGCAAGGCTCTGATTTTAAATGTTGATAAATTCAATGTCAGTACTCAAAAGCTGGAGAACATTTTTCATGATATTGATGTCAAATTTGAAAAGGAGACAGGAGAACCAGCGCTGCCTGTAGTCGTTAAGCATTATAAAAAAAGGAGAGCAGATCGGCAATGAAACGTGCTTATATAGCGCATCCTCTTCGTGGTTTGGATCAAAAGAACGGCACTAACAATGATAAAAACCGTCAGAAGGTGACGGAAATATGCCGCGAAATTGCGAACTTTGAGAACGAGTACGCAGTGATCCCAGTGTCTCCGCTGCATGCGTTCAGCTATCTGGATGACTTTGACCAGGACAAGGTGCTGGAATTCTGCTTTGAGCTGCTGGATTCATGCAGCGAGCTGTGGGTGTTCGGCAGCTGGTGGCAGAGCATGGGCGTGATGAAAGAGATCTCTCACGCACTGGACGGCGGCAAGAAAACATTTATTTACGGCGACGGACCAAACAGCGGCCGCGTGGAAATCAGCAGCTACAAGGATCTTTGCTGCTTTCTCCAGGGATACATCTACAGAACTTCACAAACAGCCGCTGTTGAAGCCGAACCTGCTGAGGCGATGCCGGAATGGTAAGGCCGGCCGGCGCCACCTGCTTCAACTGCGCGATGCTGATCAGCGATCATTGGGCCGGCGATTTTCATGTCGTCGAATGCCGCGACAAAGCCAAAGTGCAAAAACGCAACTTCCTGCCTTTCGACAAGACTGTCTGTCCGCGCTGGGAGCCGAGAAGTTAGAGAGGAGAGTCCAATTATGGAAAATTCGATCCAGATATTCAACTTTAAAGGCAATGATGTTCGTGTCGTGGCGAAGGATGGTCAGCCGTGGTGGGTTACTAAAGACGTATGCGTTGTCCTTGACATCCAAAATTATCGGGATGCTATATCTGATCTTGACGACGACGAAAAGGGTGTCGCTATTGCCGACACCCCTGGCGGAAAACAAGAGGTGTTGATCGTAACCGAACCGGGCCTTTACTCTTTGATTTTTCGCTCACGCAAACCAGAGGCTAGAGAGTTCAAACGCTGGGTGACTCACGACGTTCTGCCTGCCTTACGCAAAGATGGCGGTTATGTGGCTGTTGACGCAGGCGACACGGACGAAGCCGTCATTGCCCGCGGTTTGCTGGCTGCACAAAGAAGCATTGAACGTCTTAAGGCCAAAACTGCCCAACTTGCAAACCGCGTCAATGAAATGCGCCCGAAGGAGATATTCGCCGACGCCGTCGCCACCAGCCATACGGAGATACTCATCGGCGACCTGGCCAAGTTGCTGCGGCAGAACAAGATCGAAATCGGTCAGAAGAGGCTGTTCGAGTGGCTGCGCGATAACGGCTATCTCATCAGGCAGCAGGGGTCATCCTGGAACATGCCAACCCAGAAGTCAATGGAACTCGGCCTTTTCCGCGTCAAGGAGACGGCCATCACCAAACCTGATGGCTCGACGCTGATCACGCGCACAGTAAAAGTGACCGGCAAAGGCCAGGTCTATTTCACCGATAAATTCCTCGGAAAGAAGGTTGCATGATGAGTAAAAGACTTCACGCCAAACATTTTTATGATCATCGTAAACACGTTATAAAGCAAGAAATTATGTGTACAGCTCCAGGTACCATTATTAATTTATTCCTAATCAGCAATATGTCCGTCAATAATTGCGCCTTTAACAACGGTGATATTAGGCGAGATAGTTCCATTGACAATTCCTAAAACTGTTGAATCGTTTGAGTCACTGACTATGTTACCGTTGACTATTCCGTAAACGCTGACACTGCCAGTTGAGGAAATTTCGATATTGCCATTGACAATGCCGTAAATATTAGCACTGCCTTTTACTAATAAACTGCCTGTAAGTATGCCTCGAAGAATAAAAGAAGCGTCTTGCATAATAGTTAAGTCGCCGGAATATGTGTTTGTTAATGTAAATTCTTCATTTGAATTAATAATCTGCATAATTGTAGCCGCCTTTCAAGGAGGGTTTGTGATGGAGAAAAAAGTCAGAGCTACAAAGACAACAATTCAAATTCGAGTGGAACCGTCGTTGCTTGAGTGGATTGACGAGATTGCGCTCAACGAAGACCGCAGCCGCTCTTGGATCATTAATCGTCTGATTTCGCAAGCTCTGGATGCTGCTCGCAATAAGTTGCAACAGCCTGAGTCAACAGCCAGTTAGAGCAGTTGCTGAATGTGCGCCCTTCTTTCTCGGCTATCTGCTGAATACGAACTTCGAGCGGCTCATCTATGCGAATCTGTCGGGTAACGCGTGGCATAACAATCACCTCTAATTACATTCTACATAATCATAATCACAAATTGGTGATTGAACGTAATTGACATAATCACAAATGATGTGTAATATTCAATTACAATCAATTACGTTTTATGGAGGTGCCAATTATGTCGCAGTCGCATTACCTGTCAGAGACGTTTACAAACGCGGTCAAGGAGTTCTCCTACGAGAGAGTCGGCAACGTCGAAATGGATATGAGAGACAACGCGCTGAGCGAGTTCCACGATGAGTACCTTAAGCGGACCAGGGAGGAAGACGAAGCCTATAAAGCTCTCAAAAAACTTGTCGGTGAAGAACACATAAAGCCGCTTTTGAATTACGAAAGCGCGCACAACGGTTACTGGTGCCTGATCGTCGACGGCGCCTACAAACAGGGAATCAGGGATGCAATTGCCCTGATGAGAGAATTTTTTTGAAAGGTCGTGCAGAATGATGTTGTCAAAAAAAGGATTAGAAGAGGCTGTCTGTCTTGCGAAATTCTGGATTGATCAATACCGCGATTTTCAGCCAAAGACCAATGCCTTGAAGCATGTCTTTTGCTTGTCGCAGGCTGTTGTCCAGTTGAATGAGATAATCGAAAACAATAAAATCAAAGCAGATACTGCTCAAAATGTTGAAACTAGTGTTGTTCAACATACACGCAGCACTCCAAACACAGACGATTTTGACGACCTGTTCGAATATATCCGCAGGCAGGAAAAAGCCCTTGATCTTGTTCGTGATGAACGTAACAGACAAGACAATAAATGGGGCGATCAAAATCATGAGCCAATACTATGGATGAGCCTGCTTGGTGAAGAATTTGGAGAGTTGTGCCAGGCAGTAAATGAATCAACATTTAACGACTCAGACAAGAAGCATTTAGGCGGCAAGGAGAATATGTTAAAGGAAGCTGTCCAGGTAGCAGCAGTTGCTGCCGAGTTTGTTGAATGCCTGGACAGAAGGTATCCCGGATTGCTGGATAAAACTCTTGGAAATAGCTGTCATGAAGCAGAATGAAGAAGTCCTGGAAGACACATTTGAAGTAGAGACAGAGGATGGCGTTCGTTTTTTACAGATGAGCGCCGATGTCCAGCTTGACCGAATCTTATCCCCCACTGACAAAGCTGTGTATGCTACGCTTTGCTGCTATGTCTATGGCGCCTTTCGGGAAAGCAGGACGTGTTTTCCGGCAACTTCGCAGATCGCGTTTTATACCAATTGTTCTGAGCGTACTGTCTACAGGTCGATCGAAGCGCTTGAGAATCGCGGAGCGTTAAAGGTTGTCAGAACTAGGCAAAAGAATGGCCGGCAGGGACATAACAGGTACATCCTTATAAATAAGTTGCCAAGCATCCAGACTGACAAAAATGACGGTCTGGAAAACCAGACTGACAATTTGTCAAAGCCAGACTGCCAAAAACGACAGTACGAATCTATAACCAAAGAACTAGAAAATAATACTCTACCTACGGTAGAGGCGACGGACGTCGCCGATGCTCAAAAGGCAATCAACTTTGAATGCAAAGGACTGGGGCTGTCTCTCAAGCCCGAGACGGTGATGATGTCTGTCCCTGCCGTCATGAAAGAGGCCGTCACTCATTTGCTTTCCGTCACTGGTCGAGAAGGCGGACTTGTCGCGGAAGAGATCCGGCCGTTGAAAGAATTGGCGCGTCTCCATACTCCGCTGCGGGTAATCAAAGAGATTGACGTGGCGGCCGCCCGGTTTGAGCTCAAGGGCAGGCCGCCGGCAAGCCTGACGTTTGAATATATCTGGGAATCGCTTAAACACCAGCCATCTACGCTGAGAGCCGCGTTTAAACCAAGGAAGGATAAGCCGCCTACGGCAGGCAAACACGGACTGTCGGAAGCTGAGCAAAGGTATCAGGAGGCTATCATGGCGAAATGGGGAGGTAGCGGCAATGCAGACGTCGGTGCAAAGCAAAATATCGGCAATCCTTGACAAAATCAGACACGATACGCCTGCTGAGCGTGAGCAGCAGCGTGTGGACATGTGGAACGAGGCTATTGCATGGATGAACGAAAACCCGAAATTGAGACCTGTCGACGTTAACCTACTGCGCGACGGACAGCTCCTCGATATTTACTCAGCTATGAGGCTGGAACGGGACTGTAACTTTTGTCTCGATCCGTCGAAGTGCAAACATTCACACGCCAGACTGACGGTCGTGAAGACAGAAGAGTCTGGTTTTGTTGGATACGAGGTGCGCGCTGTGGTTTGCGAGCGCGAAAGCGACCAGAAAACTGAAATGGCCGCCGACGATGCCTTTAAAGTTTCGGAGATCCCACTTAACTGGCGCGACAGGACATTCGAGAATTTTCATGCCGAGTGCAGGGCTTTGAGGTCTGCCAAAGGCTTGGCGCAGTCGTTGCTTCTAAGTGGCCGCAGCCTGGTGCTTGGCGGAGATATGGGCTCCGGCAAAACACATCTGTCGATTGCCGCAGGGCTCGAATTTCTCAAGGCCGGGAAAAACGTGCTTTATGCCTCGGTCCCCAGGATGCTGACTAACATCCACGCCGAGGTGATGAGCAATACTGTAAGCGAAACCATGGAGCGTGCGATCGGCGTCGATCTGTTGATCCTGGACGATATGGGTACACAGCGCATGACCGACTTCCGCGACGAAAACTTGTACACCATTGTGAACGAGAGATATTCGCATGAGCGGCAGCTCATTATGAGCACGAACGCAGTTGGCGAAACGGATATTCAAAAGGCAATCAGTGACGGCGGCGTGGGCGCGAGAGTGTACAGCAGACTTTGCGAAATGTGCGAGTTCGTATTTCTCACAGGCGTGAGTGATTACAGAAAAAATAGGAAGGCGGCATAGATTATGTCTGTCGAAGTCAGCGAGGCCAAATGGTTGATCAACTTCATACTGACGTCGTTCGACAACGGACTGCTGATTTTGCTGGGGGCCGCCGAGCCTCCGAGCGCCGCCGAGATAGCCGATGTGCTGCCGCGGCCGGCGGCGCCGGAGTACGGCTGTCACATCGACGGCGGCGAGAAGGTGCCGTATGCGGAGAGCGTGTTGTCATCGGCCGAGAAGGTTGACGAAATAGTGGACTGCCTTGGTGGTTGGAAGAAGATAGCCTCAACGATGAGAGACTACAGACGCACCTGGCCAAAGCTGTGGGGAATGTTCGAGTCTCATGCGCTGTTCATTCGTCCAGGTGGCAGGATTCGTGACGGGCAGGGCGGCATGGGAAAGATCGTTGGAGATCGCTATGATGGAGTAACGGAGCGCACGGTGAGGAACCGTCGCAACCAGGTTATTGATTCGATCGCTCTGTATCTGGTAAGCTGGAGTTATTCTGATGGTTGGAACCTGACATATCATCCTGGAAACAGTGAGAAGTATAAAATAAAAAAACTGTTTCCGCACTAACGTATATACTAACGCTTTGTCAATACGATATAATGTTATCATCAAGGGCCTCGCGAGAAAATCGCGGGGCTGTTTTGATAAGCGCAGCATAGATGAAAGCCGCCCTCGTTATGAAGGCGGCTTTTTCGTTGTTTTTCGTGTTACCTGTCCTGGATGCCGAGCGAAGCTTTGAGCCCTGCCTGAAGCACCTGCGAGAAGTTGAGTTTGCGCTTCTCGGCCAGAGAGTTCAGCCAGATCGGGATAGTGACGTTTTTCTTGACGCTGCCTGCGTGCTTCTCCTCGCGATAGATGGGAAGCCACACGTCGACGAGCATGACGCACTGGTTGTTTTCCAGTTTGATATTACGCGAGTCTGACGGATCCGGGATCGTGTTGCCGAGTTCCTCGTTCCCAGCCAGCCAAACGCCGAGCGCGTCTTTTGCCATATAGACGGCTTCATCCTGATTCTGCGCACAAGTGATGCAACCAGGCAGATCTGGATATGTGACGGTAATGCCGTCAGTTGCGTAGTCGAAGACTGCCGGATAGACAGCGAGGTCTTTTTTGAGCATGATTGTTCTCCTTTCGTTTACGAGTATAAATTTTATTTTTTAGTGCCGGAGCGGGTGCGCCGCCCCGGCTGTTGTTCATCGTATTTCCTGTATGCCTGTCTGGCGTCTTATTGCAGCCAGTGTCCCTTTGGGAATTTCATTACTCTTGGGGACCGTCGTTGTTGCTCCAGTGGATGGATTGATCATGAACTTGTGGCTGCCGTTGCCTCTGTCTGTTTCGATCCATCCTGCCTTTTTAAGCAGCGCAACAACTTGTTTCTGGTTTATCGTGTTCACCTCCGTCCGTCTTTATGCGTATATTTTATACTCCTTTTGCGTTGTTGTCAAGTATGAAATATGTGTACGGATAAAAAATATGTATTGTGTGGTGATCTTATGAAAAAGGTTCAGCCGCTAAGAACTAAAGCCGACGTCGAAAGAATAAAGCAGGAGCTCAAGAAACACAGCCTTCGCGACTGGCTGCTGTTTACCGTCGGCGTTAATACAGGTCTGCGTATATCAGATATCCTGGCGCTTCATGTATCAGACGTTCTGGATCAGGCGTCGAGCAAACCGAAGATTGTCGATCGTCTGGAAGTTTCTGAGAAGAAGACGTCCAAACTGCGAGATGTGCTGCTGAATCCTGCCGCCAGAACGGCGCTGCGTGATTATGTGATCACAAAAGACCTGACGTCTTCACCGAATGCACCGCTGTTCCCCAGCAGAAAGGGCCGCGGACGTCGTTCTATCAGCCGATACACCGCGTATAGAACACTCAATAAAGCGGCCAGAGCAGTCGGTATTCATGAATCAATCGGGACACATTCGATGAGGAAAACTTTTGGTTACTTCCTGTACATGTCTGGCCTTGATATTACTCGTATTCAATACATGCTTAATCACTCAAGTCCGGATGTAACGCTTGCCTACATAGGCATCAAGCGTGATGAGATAGACGCGTCGATGAGGGCATTAAACCTTTAACTATTATTAACCTTTCTAAAAACGACAACGGGCCGAAGAACCTTGAGATGACTTCGAAAGCGTGAGAATCTGGGCTTTCTGGCTCTGGTCTGAACAGCACAGAACTACGTTATAGAACATTGGAGAATTAAGGAAGTCATGACAATAGTGGCGTTCATGTAACTGACTTAATTTGTGCCAGCTAAGTGTCAATGTTTTATGAGCTCATTATGTAGCGTTCGTATAGTAGTAAGAATAATTATGTAGCATTCGCTTGTGCTTTAATTAGTGAAATTAAAAAGCGCGATTTCTTTCCATGTTAATCTGATTAAGTTACATATAGTATTTATACAAGCAGGAATTCTTTGATTCCCATACATATCATCATAGGGTAGCGGGTCCTTCCTAGCGTTGAACTATCAGGGGTCGCGTGGGGCGCGGGGTGTACCTCGATTTGGAAATTTTTTCGGGTTGGCAGTGGCCTGAGGTGAACAAGGAGGCGGAAGCGTGAGCGTTAAGAATGTCAGGCTGGAGGGCGGCAAGATCATCGTGACTACCAGCCGCTGCGCGTCGGTGTTCGGCGTTTCGCGCGAGGCTGTCCGCCTCTGGGGCAAGGCAGGCTGTCCGCAAAGCGAGCGCGGGTGGTGGGACCTGGACGAGGTCGTCAAATGGCGCATGGGCGTGGAACAGGGCGCCGCGGCGGAGCAGTCGAAGGAGTCCTGGCCGAAGCTGAAGATCCGCGCCGAGGCCGAGTATAAGGCGGCGAAGGCGGAGCAGGAAAAGATCCGGCTGCAGGTCATGAAAAAGGATTTCGTGCCGTTCACTGATGTGAAGTTCTCCTGGGCGGAACGGCTGACGGTGTTCCGCGTGAATATGTTCGCGTGGATCCACACGCTGCCGGGCATCCTGGAAGGGATGTCGCGCGCGGAGATAGAGGAACAGCTGGAGGGCGAGATCCGCAACTTGTGGGAGGCCTTCTCCAGGGACGGGCCATATACGCCGCGCGGTGACGCAGCTGTCGCCGACGAGAAGCTCGATGCTTTCTTCGGCGGTCCCGCTTCCGGGGCTGACGACCAGAGTCTGGCGGCGCTGCCGGCCGACGAGGACGAGGATATGGAAGATGCTGACGCAGAAAAAGATTGAACGAGCGCAGTTTCTGACTTGGAATATTTTCCTTTGCACCGAAAATTTAAGAGATACCATCGACCATCTGGAATCTTTTCTCGATGAGGCAAACGAGCTATTGAATACAGACATTGACGAGGCTGTCGGACTGCCGGACTCAGAAGACGATGCGACGGCAGTACAGCAGGAGAGCGCTGAGCCTGAACTTTGCGGGTGGCCGGTATGAGGATCCTTTGCACTGAGGACGAGCGGGACGCCTGCAGGCCTCCGGAGAGGATCTCTGTCTCCGAGTGGGCGGACAAGTATCGCGTTTTGACGCCCCGCATCTCGGCTAAACCGGGACCCTGGCGGACTGCTTACACTCCTTACCTTCGCGGCATCATGGACGCCTGGACGGCGCCCGGCGTCGAGGAGATCGTGCTTTGCAAGGGAGCGCAGGCCGGCGCTTCGGAGGCGGCTTTCAACTGTCTCGGCTATTCGATCGCGCAGGATCCGGGCTCGGCGCTTTGCGTTTACTCAAATGAGGATGTGGCGAAGTGGACGTCCGAGAACAGGCTCCAGGATATGGTGTCCAGCTCGCCGGCGTTGCGCGAGGTTTACCGCGAGCGCGAGTCGGACATGCTGGAGCTGCAGTTCCGCGGGATGTATGTCGTTTTGACGGGGGCGAATTCGCCGGCGGCTCTGGCGTCGCGGCCGGTGCGCTACATCATTTTCGACGAGGTGGACAAGTATCCGCTGTTTACGGGGCGCGAGGCTTCGCCGCTGAAGTTGGGCAAGGAACGCACGAAGACGTTCGCGAACAGGAAGATCATGTATATTTCGACGCCTACTCTGGATTCCGGAAATATCTGGAAGCTGCTGGAGTCGTGCGACGCGGTCTATCGCTATTTCGTGCCGTGTCCGCACTGCGGGAAGAGTTTCAACTTCGAGCTGGGCGGCATCGTGTGGCCGAAGGAGCTGACGGAGGCGCTGCGGAACACGGACGAGCCGGAGCTGCGGCGCAAGCTGCTGCGTTCGGTGGAGGCTGCCGCGGTGTACAAGTGCCCGGAGTGCGGCGGCGAGATCGAGGACAAGAACAAGCACGCGATGCTGCTGAAGGGCGAGTGGCAGCTTTCCGGAGACGCGCCGCTGGCGCCGAAGCGGGTGGGGTTCCACTGGAATTCGATTTACTCTCCGCAGGTTTCTTTCGGTCAGGTGGCGGCGGAGTTTTTGAAGTCGAAGGATTCTCCGGAGGACCTGATGAACTTTATAAATTCGTGGCTGGCGGAGCCGTTCCGCGAGACGGCCGCGAAGGCGGAGCCGGAGAAGGTGCTGGAGAGCTGCGGCTCTTACGAGCGCGGGACGGTGACGGCCGGGGCGGTGGCGCTGACTTTCGGCGCAGACGTGCAGAAGGACCAGGTCTATTACGTGGTGCGCGCCTGGGGACCGTCGCTGACTTCCTGGCTGGTGGAGTACGGCCATTTCGATTCCTGGAACGGGGACGATTTGCAGGGCGGTCTGCTGCATCACATCGTGGATCCGGTGTTCCGCTTTGCGGACGGGCGCGTGTGTCAGATCTCTTTCGGACTGACTGACTGCGGCTACCGGACGGACGAGGTTTACGACGCCTGCACCGTTTATTCGGACGTGATGATGCCGGTGAAGGGTTCGTCGCGGCAGCTGGACGGGTATTACGTGCGGCACGCTGTTGACAAGCGCGAGCGCGAGGGGCTGATCTGCATCGAGGCGAATACTTCGCTGCTGAAGGATTTCCTCTTCGGCCGCATGGCGAAGGAGCCGGGCAGCCGCGGCAGCTGGTCGCTGTTCCGGGGAACGGGGCGCGATTACGCCGAGCAGATCGCCTCGGAGCACAAGGTGCTGGTGACGGATCCGAAGACGAAGGTGGTGCACCGCGAATGGCAGCTGATACGGTCGCACGCGCAGAACCACTGGCTGGACTGTGAGGTCTACGCGGCTTTGGCCGCGCGGATGCTGAATTTGCAGTATCTGCCGACAGAGGAGGAGCGTGCCGCGGTGAGGGGGTCTTCCGCGCCGGCGGCAAAGGACAAGGAAGAGAGCAGCTGGCTCGGAGGTCGCTCCGGATGGCTGGGATAAGGGGTTGATTTTATGACTTTGGCGGAGGAGCTGGCGCTATATGAGTCGGCGGAGAAGGGGATCCTGGAGGGCGGTCAGTCCGTTCTGGACAACGGCCTGCAGATCACGCGCGCTTCGCTGGCGGATGTGCAGAAGCGCATCAAGGAGCTGAGGGCCCAGATCGCGGCGGAGGATTCCGCTTCCTCTTCTTCCGGTTCAGAGGGAGGGGATTGTCGTGTCGTTGCTTGGTAGTCTGGGATTCGGACTGGACCGGCTGATCGGAGTGGCCTGGCCGGCGACGGCTGCGCGCCGGATGGCGGCGCGGTCGCAGCTGGAGGGCATAAGCCTGGAGCGCAATTACGACGCGGCGCGGCCGGATCGTTACGGTTCGGGCTGGACGGCTGTTAATAAGAGGCCGGAGGAGACTGACGCGGGGTATCGCGAGCGGATCCGCGCGCGGGCGCGCGATCTGGAGCGGAACAATTCGATCGCGTCGGCGGTGCTGCTGGCGATGGAGCGTCACGTGGTGGGGACGGGCCTGCGGCCGCAGGCGAAGGTTGCGGTCGAGGGCGGCGACGAGGACGACGCGCTGAATACTCAGATCGAGGAGCTTTGGTCTGTGTGGTCGCGCGCGGAGAATTGCGATATCACGGGCGGCGATTCATTTTACGGCTTGCAGCGGATGCTGATCCGCAGGATGGTGTGCGACGGGGAGATTTTCGCGCTGACGTCTTCGGCCGGAGAGTTCCTGCCTCTGTCGGTGCAGCTGGTGGAGCCTGATTCTCTGGCGGGCTGGCTGCCTGGAGTGAAGGACCGCACGATCGTGGCGGGCGTCGAGGTGAATGATTATTACCGGCCGCTTGCGTATTGGTTTTACACGTCGAATATGACGCCGGGGCTGAACGCGGTCGGTAACGCGACGCGGGTGGAGGCTTCGCGGGTGTTGCCGCTGTTTATTAAGACGCGGCCGCAGGCGGTGCGCGGAATGTCGATGTTCGCTCAAAGCATGGGTGCGATCCGCGATTCCGGCGAGTATATGGATGCGGAGCTGATGGCGGCGCGCATCGCTGCCTGTTTCGCGGCGTTCGTCTCAGAAGGGGCGTCGGGCGCGCAGCCGCGGGTGGGGCGCAATTTCACAGTGTCGGACGAGGACGGCGTGAAGAAGGCGACGCGGCTGGAGCCTGGGATGATCAATTACCTGGGCGACGCGCGGGTGGATTTCGCGTCTCCGACTCATCCGAATACGGCGGCCGGTGATTTCGTGAGCTTGCAGCAGCGGCTGGTGGGAGCCGGGATGGGCCAGAGCTACGAGTCGGTGTCGCGCGACGTTTCGAAGACGAATTATTCGAGCTGCCGCTCGGCGGTGCTGGAGGACGAGGCCGGTTACAAGGTGCTGCGGCAGCTGCTGGTAGATAAGGTGCTGGATCCTCTGTGGGCTAAGTTCGTGACGGCGTCGGTGTTGTCGGGGAAGCTGAAGATCCGCGATTATTTTTCGGCGCCGGAAAAGTACAACCGCGTGCGCTGGGTGCCGCCGGCGCGCCAGTGGGTGGATCCGCTGAAGGAAGTGGAGGCCACGGAGAAGGAGCTGGCGAACAATATCACGACGATGGCGGAGGTTTGCGCCTCGAAGGGGCTGGACTGGCGCGAGACTGTGCAGCAGCGTGCCCGCGAGAAGGCTTTCATGAAGGAGCTGCTGGGTGAGTTTGAGCAGGCCGCCGGCACGGGGACGGGAACGGCGGCGGGCAGCGAGGACGACGGAGAGGGGGACGGCGGGGATGAAGACTTAGGAAACGAATAAAACGCGGGGGCTGGATGTCGTATAAATATAAAGCGTGAATTTGTTAAAAAACTTCTAATTTAAGGTTTTTTTCCCCGGCGCTGAGATTATTTGCGGTTATTGTTTGGCGTTTTCACAAAGTAGGTCAAGGGCAGGGCTGGAGCTCGGCCAGGGTTTAGAAGCAAATAGGAGAGCGGCTGCGGCCGCTTTTTTTGTTGGGGGTGAGACGGTGAAATTCAAGGCAGGTCAGACTTTTACGCGGGTGGCCGCGATCGATAAGGGCGCCGTGAACGAGAAGGAGCGCACGGCGGTGCTTTCTTTCAGCTCGGAGACGGGCGTGGAGCGCTGGGGCGAGATGGAGTATTTGTCGCACGACGCAGGGGCCGTGGATATGACGCGGCTGCAGGAGATGGGCGTGCTGCTGTTCAATCACGACGCGAGCGCCGTGATCGGCGCGGTGAGGTCCGTGTCGCTGGACGAGGCGGAGCACAAAGGCCGCGCAGTGGTGCAGTTCGACGCGGACGAGGATTCCGAGAAGGTCTGGCAGAAGGTTGTGTCCGGAACGCTGAGGGGCGTTTCGGTGGGTTACATGGTTGACAACTGGGAGGAAGTGCGCACGGGAAGCGTGTCGTCGAACGGCCGTTTTACGGGGCCGTGCTACGTGGCTTCGCGCTGGCAGCCTCTTGAGATTTCGATCGTGGCGGTGCCGGCGGATCCGTCCGTCGGCGTGGGGCGTTCTTTGAACGTAGACGAAGGGAGCGATGTTGAGATGGATAAAGAGAAGATGAAGGGTCAGGCTGCCGCTCAGCAGGCGGCGCAGCAGGCTGCGCCTGCGGAGGTCCGCGAGGCCGTGCAGACGGCGGCGGAACAGGGGACGGCTGCGGCCGCTCCGGCGGTAGACGAGGCGGCGGTGAGAGCGGCGGAGACTTCGCGCTGCTCGGAGATCCGCGCGATGGAGCGTCAGTTCGCTCTTGATCTCGGTTCGTATATCACTGACGGTTCGAGCGTGGACGCGGTGCGCGCGGCTGTGCTGGAGCAGCTGGCGGCGCGCGAGCATCCTGTAAATGTGCAGGTCGGGCAGGAGGAACCGCTCAAGTTCCGCAGCGCGGCGCGCGACGCTTTGCTGCTTCGCGGCGGCCGCACGGTACAGGCTCCGGCGGCCGGAGCCGAGGAGCTGAGGAGTTTCCGCCTGGAGCGCGTAGCGGAAGAGTGTCTGACGCGTGCCGGCGCGCACGCTCCGTCCGACAGGCGCGAGATGATCGGCCGCGCTCTGACGACTACTGATTTCCCGGTGATCCTGGGCGACGTGGCTCGTCTTTCGCTGCAGGAGGGCTGGAACGAGGAGCCCGAGAGTTACCTGGCCTGGGTGGACGATTCGGGCGTGGTTTCCGATTTCAAGACTTATACGACTGCGCGCGTTGGCGAGGGCGACAATCTGCTGCCGGTGCCGGAGGGCGGCGAGTATAAGTACGGCAAGCGTTCGGAGGAGTCGGAGCAGTATAAGATCGGCACGTTCGGCCGCATGTTCGCGATTTCCCGCCAGGCTATTATCAACGACGAGCTGGGCGCTCTGACGGATACGCCGCGCGAGTGCGGCGCCGCGGCCCAGCGTCTGGTGGGCGACGTGGCCTATGCGCCGCTGGTCGAGAATTCCGTGATGGGAGACGGAACTGCCCTGTTCGCCAAGGACCACGGCAACCTGCAGACGGCGGCCGCGTTCAGTTTCGACGCCTTCGAGGCGACGATCAGCGCGGTTTCGACGATGGAGCTGGCCATGGCGGCCCAGAAGGGGCCGGACAAGAAGAAGCGGCTGAATATCCAGCCGCAGTTCCTGATCGTGCCGGTGGCGCTGAAGCTGGCGGCGAAGAGGTTCCTGGCTCAGCTTACGACTCCGCTGTCCGTGGACACGGCGGCCAACAAGGCGAGCGGCAGCGCGGCGAACCCGTATGCGAGCGCGTTTACGCTGGTCTGTGACGCGCGCCTGGACGACGCGAGCTCGACTGCCTATTACCTGGCGGCCGCG
>Ga0163159_1002220_pt1 | contig 16475 bp, 14 predicted proteins | sample BioMet9_FD_108702 | JGI IMG/M metagenome (GOLD analysis project Ga0163159, IMG submission 108702) | Microbial communities from bioreactor (seeded with sewage sludge) at Lawrence Berkeley National Lab, California, USA - Biofuel... | ecosystem: Engineered > Bioreactor > Anaerobic > Unclassified ... | reverse complement strand
TGTTCCTGCTGGATCGGAAAGACGGCGGTTCAGGCCCGGACGCCGGAGAGCGCCTGCATGCGGAATAAGCTGCCCGCCGCGCCCGGGCTCCGGCAAGAAGAGAAAATCGGAAGAGCGGTTGTCCCGATACAGAGACTGCCTGCCATCCCAGCCGTGTGACTGTTCACGGCTGGGATGGGACTCTCTTTAAGTAGTTTTGAGTTTTCCGAGCAATAATTGGAAATCATCAGGCCAGAAACTCAAAAATACAGAAAGAGGTCACCTTTATGAAAAATCTGATCGCGCTGCTCATAGCAGCTGCTCTGCTTGTTACGGCGGGCACGGTCCTTTCGGGCTGCACGGCGGCTCAGGCGGAATCCATATCCGATACAACGCAATCCCTTATTGAGACACTGTCCACAGACACGACGGAAACGGCCGCATCCTCCGCGGCAACTGCAGCCGACACCGCTTCTGCCGCCTCGGCCGGTGACTCCGGTTCGGACAGTGTGCTCGACACCGGCGATATTTTTACGACCAGAGATCTTGCGCAGACGGCGGATACCACAGATGCCGTCTCCTATACCGTGGAGAGCGGTAAGAACATCACCATTACCGAAGCCGGCATTTATATCATCAGCGGCACGGCGAGCAATTGCACCATCACGGTGAATACGACGGATGAAACGGCTAAGGTCCAGCTTGTTTTGGACGGGGTGAACATCACCAATACGGACGCTCCGGCGATCTATGTTGTTTCGGCCGACAAGTGCCTGATCACGACGACAAACAGCGAGAATGTCCTTTCCGTCAGCGGAACGTTCACAGCCGACGGCGACACCAATCTCGACGCAGTTATTTTTTCCAAGGCTGATCTGACCCTCAATGGCGTCGGATCACTGACGGTCAGCTCCACGGCGAACGGCATTACCTCGAAGGACGATCTCCGGGTCACTGGAGGGACCTATACGATCACGGCGGCAAAGCACGGGCTGGAGGGAAAAGATTCCCTGGCAATCAGCGGCGGCACGTTTACGATCGAGGCCGCCGAGGACGGGCTGCACAGTGAGAATGCGGACGATGACACACTGGGGTGGATCTACCTTTCCGGCGGGACGTTCCAGATCACCGCAGGCGACGATGGCATCCACAGTACGACTGTAACACAAATCGACGGCGGAGAATTCACCATCAGCGCGGCGGAGGGAATCGAGGGTACCTATATTCAGATCAACGACGGGACGCTTTCGATCGATGCCTCGGATGACGGAATCAACGCGTCCGCGAAGAGCACCGCATACGAGGTTGTGGTGGAGCTGAACGGCGGCACCATCACCATCGTCATGGGCAGCGGCGACACCGATGCCGTCGACGCAAACGGCAGCATTTATGTCAATGGCGGCACGATCGATATAACGGGAAATTCCGCGTTCGACTATGATGTCTCCGGGGAACTGAACGGCGGTACGGTAACCGTCAACGGAAGCCAGATCACGGAAATGACGAATTCCATGCCCGGCGGCATGGGCGGAAGAGGCGGCCGCGGCTAACGGCCGGGACGGAACAGCCGCCATATCCGGCGGCAAAGTCCGCTCGGTTCATCCGGAGCAGCCAACAGCGCTGTCATTTAAAGGCCATTGGGCTGAAGCGCTTTCCCGGCAGACATGCCGGCGGAAGAAACGCTTTGCCCGGACCCGGAAATGACAGCGCCTTTTTGTCCGCATAATCGGTCAAACACGCTATTTCGTTGAGTCGATGCGGATGACAGGAAAAATCATGGTATAACATTCATGGTTATGCTATAATAAAAAAATAGAAGTTGAAAAGATCGCAGGCCATCCCATATGGCGATGGAAATTCTATTGGGGGAAAGAGAATGCTGAGATCCGGAAGGCAGAAGCTGAAGGCAATCCAAAAATGGTTCGCGGAGTGCCATGCCTTTTTTGACAGCACAGCGAAGGCGAGCAGCGAACGAAACTGGGCAACCCTGCATTCCATGTCGGTCTTTTATCTGATCTATCCCTGCGTTTATCTGTTCGTGGTGTGCCCGATCCTGAATATAGAGACGCAGACCGCTGTCGTCCGCATTTTTACGGCGATGCATGCCGTTTTCACGCTGTGGGTATATCTGTACGGAAAAAAGGCTCCGGCGCCCTGGGTCGTGGATACGGCCATAACCCTGTTTGCCATGCAGATTCTGGGATTGTCCGGATTTTTGGCTGTCGCCGTTTTTCCGACGGAGGCCTCGTTCCTGTTTCCGCTCTGCCTGGTGCTGATGACGCTGATCTATAACAGACGGCTGATCTATCCGATCCTCGAGGTGCTGATCCCATCCGCTGTCTATCTTGTTTTCTGCGGTCTGACCAAATCGCCCTATTCTTTCGCGTTGGATGCAATCAGCATTTTCATTGCCATCGGAATTTCCGGAGCGGCCCTGTTCACCGCCACCAGCTATAAACTGCAGGCGTATCAGTCGCAGCTGGCCCTGCAGAAAATGTGCGCCCTGGATCCCATGACCAGGGTCAACAACAAGCCTACTTTTGAATTTCTGGCGGAGGACTATATCCGTACCCATCCCGGGCGTCCCCATGCGCTGGCGGTGTGCGATCTGGACGACTTTAAGAGGATCAACGATACCCACGGACACCGCGTCGGGGACGCGGTGCTCGAGGCGTTCGCCGCGCGGCTGCACGGGCTGTCGGACGGCGATGCCGGCCTGATTGCGGGCCGTTTTGGAGGGGATGAATTCGTCCTTTTCCTGAAAGAGTACGATTCGGAGCAGCAGGCTTTGATGAAGCTGCGGGAACTGAACAATATACCGGGGTTCGATTTCCCGGTTACCTGCAGCATCGGGCTTGCCTTTTCCCCATCCGGGAGCGCGGACTTTCAGCAGTATTTTGACGCCGCAGACCAAAGCCTCTACGGCGCGAAGAGCCTGCATCTGGGCGGCATCCAGACGGCAAATGCTGACGAGAAAAACGGAACGCCAAAAGCCAGGACCGGATCCACCTAGACGGAGATAAAAAAGTCCGAAGAGCCCTGCTGATCCGAAGATCAGAGGACGGACTGTCTATATCATGCTGGCGGGCCAGAAACAGAGGGCTTGCCGTCTGTCACGCACAGACGGCAAGCCCTTTTTCAGCCTGATTTCCAGCTGGCCCTGAAAGCTTTCCTGAAATTTTCCCGGACCGGGCCTTACACGGAGGGGCCGGCAGGCCAGTCGAACGCGCGGATGGCATAGCGGAATTTTCCGGACGGCCCGGGCTCCAGATGATCGGTGAGCTCCAGATGCACCGAAATACCAGGCAGCATCGCTTCCACATTCCGGCGAAATGCCTCCGCTTCCGCGGCGTCTGTGCGGAGCTGGACAAGATGCAGGACCGCGTGGCGACGGTCGGTCTGAATAAGCTGGAATTTCGCCGAGGACGGATAATTGCGGGAAAGCTGCCCGACAAAGTTGCCGTGGACGAACGTGCCGTCCGGAAGCAGGAACATGGCGTCCTCGCGCCCGCCGAGCTCCTGCAGAACCGGTTCCGGCAGGCCGCAGAGACAGCCGTCGGGCGAGAGGGAGGCTGTGTCGCCGAGCAGCCAGCGTAGACGCGGCATTGCAAAATTATGGAGGTCCGTCACCGCCACGACGCCCATCCGGCCGGCCGGAACCGGTTTTAAGGTGTTGGGGTCGAGAATTTCCAAGACAGCGTTCTGCGGGAAGGAATGCAGATGCCCGCAGGGGCTTTCATAGGCGAGAATGCCGGCGTCCCGCGCTCCGTATTCGTTGGCAACCGGACAGCCGAACACGCGGGAAATGCGCGCCCGCTGCCAGGAATAGAGTGTTTCGGACGTGGAGATGACGACCTTCAGATGCAGGCGCAGCCTGGCTGTGCTGTTTTCCAGCAGCCTGGCCAGGGTGTCGAGGGCGGTCGCATAGCCATAGAGGTATTCCGGCTGAAAGCGATTCAGAAACCGGACATAGCGAGACGTTTCCTCCGGACGAAGACGGTAGGCCGACAGGACGGCGCGGTTTTTCAGGAACCGGTCCTTCAGCCGGCTCGCAATCTGACGGCTGACGGCGAGCTCAATGGGATTGCCCCAGACCATGACGCAGCGGCTGCCATAGCGAATGCCCCAGCGCCGGAGGCCAAGCCAGCGGGCGGCCTCGTAACGCTCGACAGCGGGTCTGTCGAGATAAAACCGCACCGGTTCGCCGGTCGAACCGCCCGTCTTGTTGAGAATCAGCTGTCCGGGGGCCCGCGCCGGGTCGCGGTATTGCTCCGGATCCGCGCGAAATGACTGCTTGGTGAGGACCGGCACGCGGGAAAGCGCTGCGAAGGGATCGTCCGCGATTTCCTCCGCCGTGAGGGGAAGCGACCGATAGGCCGGAATTTTTTCCATGCAGAAGGAGAGAAGCCGTGCAAGCTCGTCCGACTGGCCGGCGCGCAGCGCGGCAGGGGAGAGCGCTTCGGACCGACAAAGGGATTCGGTGTATTCCCGGACACGGTTGCCCCGGAAATGTTCCATCGAGGGATAGACAATATGCTCGATCCAGCTTTCAAGAAGATCCTTCATCTCTGCCACCACCTAAAAAGAGCTTTCCCTGACAGGATACATCAGGAAAAGCCCTTTTTTTTCGCGAATGGTGCAGAATGGATTCACAAAAAACCGAGCAGCTCGTCGGCCTCCTCCGGGACAAGATCCGCGAGAACGCCGCGCAGATAGCCGGCGGCGGAGTCCACCTCATCCGGCGCACTTCGGTATTCTCTTGCCGCGCATGTTGACAGAAGCGCACGGCACTGATCGGACAGCGCAGGACTGGTGGCCGCGTTCAGAAGTTTTGCGGCGGAATCCAGCGCCAGCTCGGGATGCAGCAGCTCCAGCTGCTGCAATGCGCCGATCAGCATGCACTCCACGCGGTTCTTGGCGCACAGCGGCTCCATGTCGGCCAGAGAAAGCAGACGGTCCAGCCCGTCTGTCATGAGGCCCAGGCGCAGACCCAGCGCGATCAGCCGCTCACGCCGCGGCACGATGCCGCGTGTCAGAAGAAGCGAAATATCCTTTTCAAAACGGGAGGGAATGTGCTCCATGCAGAAAAGCGCGTGAACCGGAAGACTCGTCCCCGTTACAGGATCGAGTCCGCATGACCGCAGCTGAGATTCCAAAAATGCCCGCAGATCCGCATGGCCGCCCGCAGGCGCGCCGGATTGACGGACAAAAGCTAGAAACTCATCCTGCGTGGCAATTGCGCGCAGCTTGGCTGCGGCGCAGGTCGTTTTTTCGGCGATCGGCTGATCGTCCTGCGCACAGAGCGCATAAAGTGCCTCTGCGTCCTCGTACCGGCTGCCGCCCTTTTGGAGCAGAAACAGGCAGGCTGCATCAAAACGGTCGCGCGGATAAAGGCCGGGATACCCGCCGTAGCGGGTGAGCAGCGCGTCTGTCTCTGCAGGGGTCATTCCGAATGCAAAAGCCAGACGCAGATATTCGCTCCGGCAGCGCGGGGCTGCTCCGCTGTGGCACCAGCGGCGCAGGGTATTGCGCGAAAGGCCGCTGCGCTCGGAGAGCTTCGCATAGCTGAGACCGCTCTCGTCCAGAAGCCGGGAAAATTCCCTTCTCCAGTTCGTGTAGACCTGTTCATACCGCGCAAGCAGAGCGGAAAGATCGTCGAGATCCTCAGATCGTTCCGCCTCGTCGCGGAGGCGCACAGTGGGAAAAGGATCCGTCACGGCGCATCGCCTTCCCATTCACAGACAAAACCGCTGGCCCCGGTCTGAAACAGGACAAGGCCGTCATCGCGCGAATCGTTCCAGACCCAGCCCTCGTCCTGACTGTGTGTGAGCATCAGGTAATACTCGGTGCCGCCGTCGTTGTTCGGCTCTCCCTTGCCCCACTCGGCATAGACAAACGGTTCTCCGGTGACCCAGGTAAATCCGTTTGCGGTGTTGCGGTTGTCCGCCCCCAGCCAGACGGCCTGTGCGCCCGCCGAGGCCAGAAGCTCTGTTACCTGCGATGATTCCTCCGCAGAGGTGATGGTTGCCAGGTGCCCGCCGCGGCTTTCGCACCAGAGCTTGGCGTCGAGCCAGCTGAGCGGCTGCAAAATCACCTCGTAGCGATGGACGACATCCGCGTCGCCGGAACTGACCTCCGTCCGCTCCGTCACAGCCGCAGGTGCCGAGAGGGAGGCGCTCGTGTCGGATCCCGCGGTGTGGACCGCTGCGATGGGTGCGGCCGTGCTGACCGCGTCCGGAGACAGCCTTCTGGATGACGGCAGCAGCCGTGACGCGGTAAAGCCGGCGGCCAGCGCCAGTAGGCATGCACAGGCGGGAAGAAGAACAGAGCGTTTCCGGGGCGTCAGTACGGTCAGCATCTGCGCGGCGCTTTGATAGCGCCGTGCCGGATTCGGATCGCAGGCGCGCAGAACCGCGCGGCGAAGCTGCCGGGAGCGGCAGCAGACCGGAGGCACGCGCACGCCGCGCAGGCGGGCGGCAATTGAATTCTGAATTTCCGCGTAAGTCGAGTCGCTGCCCGTCAAGGGCAGAAAACCGCCGTTCAGCAGCTGATAGAGAACAATGCCAAGAGAATACAGATCCTCCTGCGCGCCGGAGCTCTTTCCGGCGGCTGCCTCCGGGGCCATATAGGCAGCGGTGCCGGCAGCGGAGGCGAAAGACTGACCGTCCGTATGGGCGCAGACGCCGAAATCGCCGAGCTTCCAGCGCCCGGAGGGCGAGCGGTAGATGTTTGCAGGCTTGATGTCCCGGTGCACCAGATTGAGCCGCCGCGCGAAGACGAGCGTTTCCAGAAGATCGCGCGCCAGACGCTGGATCTCCTCCTCGGAGAACTGTGCACCTTCGCGCAGAAGCTCCGCCAGACAGTCCAGCCGTTCCATGCGGAGCAGTACCTCGGTGCATGCGGGCCTTCCGTCGGCTGCGGGCATTTCCAGCTGGCATTCGTCAAGAATGGCGACTGCACCGCCGCAGTCGGCCATCCGCTCCTGCACCCGGACGCTCTCCCACACCCGTGCAAGTTCGTCCGCTCTGCCGTACGGCACGCGGATGCACTTCAGCACACAGGCCCGGCCGGAGCCCTCGCGCAGTGTCAGAGCATAGACCTCCGCGCTTTCTCCTGCGTAGAGCTGCTCGCCGGGGTACCAACGTCCCCAGAGAGGTTCCGGGATGTGCTCCAAATTCGCCGCCCTCTTTCCCAAGCCCTTTTTATGAGAGTATTTTACCACAGAGGCAAAAGACACGCAATATCGGAAGGGACGTTTTCAGAATCTGCGGGCGGAGCATTAGCTCCTGCGGCCGCCTGCCGCACGGAATTTTGCGAGCAAACCGATCAAAAGACACTTGCAAAATTCCCCGGATTGGATAACACTATAAGAAACTGCGCTCACGGCAGATTTCTCGGGAAGGGAATCTGCGGCAAGCGGAAAAGGAGCAGACTGGAATGAAAGACTATGCTGCGCTGGCGAAGGAATACGGATTTACGGATGCCGCGGTGATGAAGGTATCCGATCTGGTCGTGGTGCCGGAATACCGGGAATTTTGCAGGCAAAATCTGTGCGGGAATTATGGAGTGCTCCCCGCGTGTCCGCCTGCAAGCGGGACCGTCGAAGAGATGACCGCTGCGATGCGCTCCTATCGGAATGCCCTGATCCTGACCGTCGTGCTGGTACCTGTGGACATGCAGGACGCGAACGAGCAGAGACAGGCAAAACGGGCGGTCAATATGCTCACGGAGGAACTGATGGAGCAGATGAAGAGGGACGGCTGCGGAGAAATGCTGATGATGGGTGCTGGGCCGTGGAAAAACGCATCCTGCATGTCGGCCTATTGCGTGGACGCGCAGAAAATGGCCGGACACGTCGGCATGAAGTGCTGGGAGAACGATGGGAAAGTACGCTATTTTTCTCTGATCCTGTTCCGGTGATCTGCTTCAAGTGCCGCGGCGCTTTTAGGGCCGCGGCAGAATCGGCGCGCGGATGTTCTCGTCCCTGTCTGCGGACGGTCCCGGCGCGGTTTGCAGAATACCATCCTGCCTTGTAAGACACCCCGGCGGTCAGTCGACTGACTGGCCGCCGGGGTGTCGGATATATTGGAGACTTACCGGGTAAACGGATTTTCCGTCGGATAGGGAAGCGTTTTGGGCTGGTTCCAGGCAATGTCCCGGATGCCGAGGAATTGGAAGAGTTCGAACAGGGCTGCGCCGCAGTGCGCGAACGCCACGGCGCCATGGTGCGGATAGCGCTTCTGAAGGAGCACGTGGCGGTAAAACCGCTCCATCTCGGGAATCGCAAAGACCGCGATGCCGCCGAAGGAGCGCGTCCTGACCGGCAGAATCTCACCCTCGGCCACATAGGCGCGCAACTCGCCCTCAGAGTCGCACTGCAGGCGATAAAAGGTGACAGGACCGGCGGCAATATCGCCCTCGAGCGTGCCGCGCGTGATGTCCGGCGTGCCGCCGTTTTCCAGCAGCCGGTTTTGGATGAGCTGATATTTGACGGCGCGGTCCGAGCACATCTTGCAGGACGGCGTATTGCCGCAGTGGAAGCCCATGAAGGTGTCGGTCAGCCGATAGTCGAATTTTCCGGCAATGTCCTCATGATAGAGATCGCTCGGCACGGTGTTGTTGATGTCCAGCAGCGTCACGGCGTCATCCGTCAGACAGACGCCGATGTACTCGGAGAGGGCACCGTAGATGTCCACTTCGCAGGCGACGGGGATGCCGCGCGAGGCGAGACGGCTGTTCACATAGCAGGGCTCAAACCCGAACTGGGAAGGGAACGCAGGCCAGCACTTGTCGGCGAAGGCCACGTATTTCCGCGCGCCCCTGTGCTGCTCAGCCCAGTCCAGCAGCGTCAGCTCGAACTGCGCCATTTTTGCGCTCAGATCGGCATAGTATCTGCCCTCTCCCATTTCAGCCGCCATATCGGCACAGATGTCCGGGATCCGGGGATCATTCGCATGGGCCTTGTAGCTTACGAGCAGATCAAGCTCGGAATTTTCCTCCACCTCGACGCCCAGCTCGTAGAGTCCCTTGATTGGCGCATTGCAGGCGAAAAAGTCCTGCGGACGCGGGCCGAAGGTGATGATTTTGAGATTTTTGACACCGATCACGGCACGGGCCACTGGCACGAAATCCGCGATCATCCGGGCAATCTCCTGCGCGGTGCCGACCGGGTATTCGGGGATGTAGCCGCGCAGATGGCGCATGCCGAGATTGTAGGAGCAGTTGAGCATGCCGCAGAAGGCGTCGCCGCGGCCGTTGATCAGATCGCCGTCGCCCTCTGCGGCGGAGACGAACATGCAGGGACCATCGAATCTCTGCGCGATCAGCGTCTCCGGTGTCTCAGGGCCAAAATTGCCGAGAAACACGCAGGCTGCGTTGCAGCCGGCGGATTTCAGTTCCTCGACGGCCTGGAGCATGTCGGTTTCGTTTTCGACCGTGGTCTTGACCTCGTAGAGCTCCGGAACATGGGAGCCGCAGGCGGAGGCGATGGCCGCGCGGCGCGCCTCGCTGAGCGAGATGGGAAAGCAGTCGCGGGAGACGGCCACCAGGCCGAGTTTCACTTCGGGAATATTCTTTATCATGGATTGTTTCTCCTTTTTATGGCGCTTATAAAAACGCCGCAATGTCGAGGTTGTCGCCGGTGAGCCCGATATATGCACCCTGCTTCGCCTCAGCGGAGTCCGGGTGCGCCAGAAGCCATTTGTTGCATGCGAACAGCCGGACGGCATCGCCGACGGCGGGCAGATCCCGCGGCCTGTCTGTGTTGGTGCCGCGCGGCAGCGCCACCAGTACGCGGAAGCCCTTCGCTGCATCTGTATGGCAGGGCGCATAGTGGAGCGTTGTAGCATAGACTTCGATCAGAAGACCTGCCGGCACGCGGAAGGCCCGGACACAGGAAGTGTCCAGTATGCCGCCTTGAATTTCGTCCTGCTTTGCCAGAAGCAGGATAAAATCCTCCGTGCCCAGATTGAATTCACTGTCGCGGTGGTATTCCAGACAGTTGAGCGTTGTGTTGCGGCCGTTGCACCAGCCAAACTGGACGGGCAGACCGCCGTAGAGCGCGGGCGCGAGCTTCTGCGCCTCCGGCAGCAGCTGCAGAGCCGGATCCTCCGGTACATAGCCGACTTCGTCGGGCAGCGGCGTGTGCGCCCGCAGCGCGGCACAGATCGGGTCGGTGTCGACCCCGCGGTGTACGCGGCCGTAGGGTGCAAATTCCGCGTCCAGAACAGAGTGAATGATCATGACGAATCCTCCTTCAATCCCCCGACAGCTCCGGCTCCAGGTCCCTGAGGGCCGGATAGAGCTTGTGCCAGGCGCGGTACCGCGCCTCATACCGCGCAGCCAGCTCGGGGCTGGGCGTTACGGTCCCCTTTACACGGAAGAGAGCCTTCGCGCAGTCGGTCACGCTTGCGTATTGCCCGCAGGCGACCGCCGCCAGCATGGTGCCGCCGTAGCCGGGACCCTGCTCGGTTTCGGGGAGCGTCAGGGGAATATTCAGCACGTTGGCGAAGATTTCGCGCCACAGGGGACTCTTCGCGCCGCCGCCGCAGATGCAGCTGCTCTCAATGGCGATGCCCTGTGCCTTCGCAATCTCCACGCAGTCGCGGATGGCGAAGGCCACGCCCTCCAGCACGGCCTGTGTCAGCTCCCCGCGGCTGGTGTCCATCGTCATGCCGATGAATGCGCTGCGGGCGGCCGGGTCGTTGTGCGGGCTGCGCTCGCCCATAAGATAAGGCAGATAGTAGACGTGATTGCGGCCAAGCGATTCCCGCGATATGGCCTTCTGCTCGGCAGCGTAATCTTTTGTGCGCAGAATATCGTCCATCCACCACTTGTTGCAGGAAGCGGCGGAGAGGATGCAGCCCATGAGGTGCCAGCTGCCGTCCGCGTGGGCAAAGCTGTGCAGGGCGTTTTTCTGATCGACGCCGAATGAATCGCTGGTGATGAACACCGTGCCGGAGGTCCCGAGGGAAATGTTGCACTTGCCCGGGCCGACCACACCGCAGCCCACGGCGGCAGCGGCATTGTCGCCGGCGCCGGCACAGACGACGACGTTCTCCGGCAGTCCCAGCTGCGCCGCCGCGTCCTTTTTCACGACGCCCACCGGCGCGGCGGATTCATAGATTTTCGGCAGCTGGTCCGCACGGATGCCGCAGAGCTCCAGCATCCGGGGACTCCAGCATTTGTGAGCCACATCGAACAGCAGCGTGCCCGAGGCGTCGGACACATCCGTGGAGAAGGCGCCGGTAAGCATGTAGTTTACATAATCCTTAGGAAGCATGATTTTTGCGATGCGGCGGAAGTTCTCCGGCTCATTTTCGCGCATCCAGAGCAGCTTCGGTGCCGTGAAGCCCGCAAAGGCGATGTTTCCGGTGCAGGCGCTCAGCGTTTCCCGGCCGACCGTTTTGTTCAGATAGTCCACCTGTTTCTGGGTGCGCCCGTCGTTCCAGAGAATGGCCGGGCGGATGACCCGGTCCTGTTCGTCGAGCACCACGAGACCGTGCATCTGGCCGCCCGCGCCGATGCCGCGGACCTCCGAGGCGTCAAACCCCTTCAGCAGTTCCCGGATGCCCGTCTGTGTCTCGCGCCACCAGTCGGCCGGATTTTGCTGGCTCCAGCCGGGATGCGGAAACTCGAGGGGATATTCCCGCGAAACTTCGTTTCGGATGGCACCCTGACCATCCACCAGCAGCAGTTTGACCGCCGAGGTGCCGAGATCGATTCCGATATAATACATAAAAGCCTCCATGTCTCCGACTTGTTTGCTGTTTTCTTTTAGTATAGCGCCAAAATACTCCTTTTTCATTGGCTTATTGGTGATGCAAAGGCGATTAATTTGCTGTCCCAACAAGATTTGGAGAAACCTACAAATTTTACGCCTCTTTTTTTACACGGTCTTATGCGGGAAAAAACAGCACGGCCTGCGATTTATCGCTGACCGTGCTGTTTTGCCTCGCGCAGAATAAGGAGACTTTGATCGGGGGAATAGAACCGCTCCATGGTGTGCGGACTGCGGTGGACGAAGATCGGATCAGAAGGCGGCTCCATGGGACTGCGCCGATATTCCTCCGGCGAGACGCCGAGACGTGTGCGGAAAGCCTCATTCAGATAGCGTGGATCGGAAAAACCCGCCTCAAGGCATACATCCAGCACGCTCCGTCCGCCGGCCTGCAGCAGTTTGCAGGCCTGATGGAACCGCAGCTCCGTTATGTATTCCTGAAAGGAACGATTGAGATTCTCCCGCGCAAAATGGGAGAGATAGCCGAGGGACACATGCTCCTGCGCGGCAAGGTCCGACAATCGCACTTTGTGGGTGTAGTTCTGATCCGCAAAATCGAGAAGTCTTGTCAGTCGGTCGGCTTTCTCGCGCGCAAGCCGGACCTTCTCCTTTGTCACGGTGTGACATGGCGCGTGCGTCAGAAGCTGCCAGAGCAGCAGATGGGCAAGGCCTGTGCAGCGCAGCTCATAGTGCGGGCCTTTCTCCAGATAGCTGACGGCCAGCTCCTGCATCAGACGCCGGCATTCCGACGCCGCAGAGGCGTCCATGACGCGAAAAGGGCAGGATTCATCAAACACCACCTGCTCGAGGTCCACGTCCGTGCCGCGGAAAAAACGCGGCGCGATCTGGATGCAGAGGAAGGTGCACGCACCCTCCGGGGTGAAAAACTCGTGGGACTGGAGCGGGTTGAATACCAGCATCTCATCCTCTTCCGCGCAGATGTCCTGCTGCGGACCGCGAACCTGCAAACGACCCTTTCTCAGCCAGAGCAGCTCCAGCTCCCGGTGCAGGTGCGGCGTGCGGTACTGCACGGTGTTGACCAGCAGCTTCAGATTCCCGATCTGCGGATAGTCCACAATTTCAACTTCCTCGCGCAAAAGGCCGCCCCCTCTCATAAATCTCTGAAAATTATACCACGCTGAACGGAAGCGGACAACCTCAAAACAATGGCAGTGCCGATTATACCGGTTCTTTCTTTCCGGCGAAGAGCGTGCCCACCGGATTGCCCCGGATGATTTCGTACAGGGCTTCGGGGTGCCTGCCATTTGTAATGACGGTTTCAATGCCCTGCGAGGCAGCAAGCTCGGCGGCCTGGAGCTTCGTCCGCATCCCGCCGGTGCCGCGGCGGGAACCCGCTCCGCCCGCGAGGGCATAGACGCTCCCGTCGATTTTTTCGATGCGCTCGATCCGCTTTGCATGCGGGTAAAGCCGGGGATCGGCGTCATAGAGTCCGTCGATGTCCGAGAGAATCACGAGTTTTCCCGCACCGCACAGAACCGCCACAACGGCGGAGAGCCGGTCGTTGTCCCCGAACAGCCGCTCCTCCGATTCAATCTCCGTGTAGCTCACCGAATCATTTTCATTGACGACGGGGATGATGCCCATTTCCAGCAGCGTGTTGAAGGTATTCGTAAGATTTTCCTTCTTCTCCTCCTGCCGGATGTCCTCGGCATTGAGGAGAATCTGCCCGATGGTTTTATCATAATCGCCGAAGAACTTGTCGTACAGGAACATCATGCTGCACTGGCCAACGGCGGCAGCCGCCTGCTTTTGCTTCATGCTGGTGGGCCGGGCTTTCAGCCCCAGTTTGTTGGTACCTACCGCGATGGCGCCGGAGGAAACCAGAATGACCTCGTAACCCATGTTCTGGATGTCGGACAGCACGCAGGCCAGGCGGTCGAACGAACGCAGGTCGCTCTTTCCCAGCTCATTTGTCAGCGTGGAGGTGCCGACCTTGACAACAATCCGATTCTGATACAGGCCCATTTCACACCTCCGCAATCTGTGCCGCATGCTGGGTGAAGGGGAGAAACTGGTGCAGTATGTCATCCGTGCGCACCTTCATATAACCGGTGGTGGTGCCGTCGCTGCAGCCATACCACTCTTCCCGCAGCACATCCCGGTCAAAGACGATCTGCACGCGGTGTTCCATATCCAGCAGAGCGCTGAACACGGTGGCCGCTCCGATCTTCGTGCCGAGCATGGCCTGCATCTTTTCCGACGGCGCGAAGGACACGCGCGGAACACCCAGCGCGGTGCTGAAGTTCTTCGAGCTGAACGGTTTGTCGCCGGCGGTGATCAATAGGTAGAATGCCGTCTGCTTCCGGTCGCAGAGGAACAGCGTTTTGACCATTTTCATCTGCAGTTTTGCGTCGATCTGGACGCAGTCGTCCATCGTGATGGCCTCGTCGGTGTCCACCCGCTCAAAGGGGATGCCCAGTTCCGCCAAAGCACGATACGTCTTTTCCTGCAGGGGCGTGCGGAACTGCTCCGGTGCGGAGGTTTGTATTTCACTCACAAAAAACATTTTCTTTTTCGACCTTTCTGCTTGAAAACTGACTGGGAACAGTATATCATCGGATTAAGAATTATAAAAGCGAATGTTTGTCATGCGATACATAACAAAACCGGATAGAAAAGGGAACAGACATGGATGCAAATCTTCTCAAATATATGGCGTTTGTCAAGACGGTGGAATACGGCAGTTTCACGAGGGCGGCAGAAATGCTGCACTATTCCCAGTCCGGCATCAGCCGCATGATTTCGGACCTGGAAAAGGAGTGGCGCGTCTCTCTTCTGGAGCGCAGCCGCTCCGGCGTGCGGCTCACCTCCGACGGCACGGAGCTGCTGCCGAGGGCGAGGAGCCTCTGCGAGGAGTACCAGAAGCTTCAGATGCAGGTGGACGAGCTGAACGGCCTGCAGTCGGGACTCATTCGCATCGGCACGTTTTCCAGTGTGGCGACACACTGGCTGCCGAAGATTATCCAGGAATTTCAGAAGAGCTATCCGAACATCGACTATGAGCTGCTGCTCGGCGATTACGCGGAGATTGAGGCATGGATTGCCGAGGGGCGGGTGGACTGCGGTTTCCTGCGGCTGCCGACGCGGCCGGAATTTGAGACGATTTTCCTTGAGCAGGACAAGCTGCTGGCGATCCTGCCGGAGGATCATCCGCTTGCGCGTCTGGACAGAGTGCCGGTGGCAGCCCTCTGCGAGGAGCCCTTTATGCTGCTGGAGAGCGGAAAAAAGGGGGAAATCTCGGAGATCTTCGAACGCTGCGGTCTGACGCCGCACGTGCAGTTTACCACGCTGGAGGATTACGCGGTGATGTCCATGGTGGAGAGCGGCCTCGGCGTCAGCATCCTGCCGCAGCTGATCCTGAGGCGCATCCCGTACCGCATCGCGGCAAGAGAGCTGGACGTGCCGGCTTTCCGGAATATCGGCCTGGCTCTCCGGGACCGCAGGACAGCCTCCGTGGCGGTCAAGCGGTTCCTGGAATATCTTCCGTGCCGGGAAGGCTGAGATTGTTCACACCCGGGCGAAAAAACGGGAGAAGGGAACCCGGCGGAGGCTGACGCATAAAAATGGAAGATGGAGGATTTTATCATGACAAGTTCGGAGATTGCCAAGCAAATGATTGCCTTTTCCAGGGGAAATCTGCACGATATTCAACATTTTTTAAAGGTTTTCGCATATGCAAGGATCATCGGAGAGAGTGAAAAGCTGAGCGGTCAGGAGCAGCTCACCCTTGAAATCGCGGCGCTGCTCCATGATATTGCGTGCCCTCTCTGCCGCGAAAAATATGGAAATACCAACGGCAGGTATCAGGAAAAGGAGGGCATGATCCTTGCAGAGCAATTCCTGCGCGACCTGCTGCTGCCGGATGGGGTACGGGACAGGGTCGTGTTTTTGGTGGGACATCATCATACCTATACCGGTGTGGACGGTCCCGACTATCAGATTCTCCTGGAGGCCGATTACCTGGTGAACGCGGACGAAAGCCAATATTCCCGGGAAAATATCCGCGGCGCGGGAGAGAGAATTTTCAGAACGGAAACGGGCCGCTTCCTGCTGCAGTCGGTCTATGGACTGCTTTGACGTGCGGCGAAGGGCCTCTGCAAAATGCGCAGCATTTTGCAGAGGCCCTTCATGAATTTTTATGCGAAAGCCTATTTTTCCGGGGAGAAATTTCGCGTCCGGACAGAGCCCGGATCAGCGCAGCAGATGATCGTGTCCTCTGGACCACAGGGCATGGCCCGGCGTAAGCGTCAGCACGTCGCAGTCGAGACTGACATCCTGAACACTTTGTGTGTAATGCAGCTCAGAGGCAACGGAGTAGTTTACGTAGGAAAGCAAGCCCGCCGCATCCTCCAGCGTGAATTGCTTGTAGTCGAAGCTCAGCTTTTTTGCCTGATAGTACTGATTTGCAATATCATCGCGTCCGGCATAGATGACGCCGATTTTGGAGCCGGGTCCAAACGTTTTCTGCGTCATAACCGCGTCCGGCGCCAGCGTGTTCGTACTGCTGATATACGCCTCGCCCTGATCATATCCGGCGACGATCAGGATGATGTTTTCGTTCGTTTTCGCCCGAAGTTTTTTGGCGATGCAGACCGCAGCTTCTTCAGGGGAGATACCGCACGGAAGTGCTTCAATTTCTTTCTCAAGATAGTACTGAACCGGTCTTCCGCCGATGGATGCGCCGCCGCAGTAGGCG
>Ga0163159_1002215_pt1 | contig 16520 bp, 10 predicted proteins | sample BioMet9_FD_108702 | JGI IMG/M metagenome (GOLD analysis project Ga0163159, IMG submission 108702) | Microbial communities from bioreactor (seeded with sewage sludge) at Lawrence Berkeley National Lab, California, USA - Biofuel... | ecosystem: Engineered > Bioreactor > Anaerobic > Unclassified ... | reverse complement strand
GGGAACTTATGAACATTATATTTGACATTCAAACCCAAGTCACGACCCAAACTTCTGTACAGCGTATATGAACTCAGCAATAAAAGTTCATCATTAACAGAACTTCCTAACGAAGAATTGCCTCCAAAAGCAAAATTCTGCATAGCTTGAGACGCAGCTGTAGCCGAAGCTGATGAGGATGCTGTTGAACCGGAGATTCCTTCGTCTTCCTTAATCAGAATATTGGCATTTACCTGCAAAACTGGAGGAACCGTATAAAAATAGATGAGTCCTAAGATACTAAACACAACTATTGATATAACCAATACGGGCCAATAGCCTCTGTATCTCAAATAATACTTCTTTATATCAATATATTCTTTATTATTCGCCGTTTCCATAGAGCATTTACTATTTCTTTAATGCAATGATTGAAATTACCAAACTAGTCAAAACTGAAACTGAACTTACAATCGTAGACACGAATGATAAGTTATACTGCTCTGTTTGACTATATCGAGATGATTTTTTCTTCTTATCATTTGGTGAAACATATACAACATCGTTTTGTTGCAAATAGAAATAAGGAGAATCAATCAAATCAGTCTTTGTCAAATCAATTTTAATTACTTCCTTCTTTCCATTGTCATCACGAACTAATCTGAGATCCTTTCTATTTCCATAAATAGTAAGATCTCCAGCCATTCCTAAAGCATCCAACAAGGAAATACGATCCGAATAGACTGTAAATGAACCCGGGCGGGTAACTTCGCCAATCACAGAGACTTTAAAATTATCAATTTTAATATTCACGATTGGATTATCAACTGATTCGGATATTCGTTTTTCCAAATATGCAGTCAGTTCCTGCATCGTCTGATCCTTAACCAGAATCTTTCCTAAAACAGGAAAATTAATATAGCCGTCAGTATCTACTGTATATGGCAAATAAGATTGGGTGGCTGTAAGAGCCTTGCGATCAACTACTGAATTGGTTTGTGTTTGATATATATCAGTAACAGTTGTTATAGGAAGATTAAAAGGTGCTACTGACACCGGATCTATTCCCGAAACGACGATAACTAATTTATCTCCGCATTTAAAACGAGGATTATAATTTAGGGATGAGTCAGATAACTGTTTATTCAAGAAATAATCCGAGTCATCAAAATAGGTAATGTTCCGAGGTACCGAGCATCCGCCTACTAAAAGCAATATCAAGAAACCAAATAAGAATTTTATTTTCATATACATACTCTAAATAAATTGCAAATGTACTATTTTTCATCTATTATTAAAGAATCAACTTCTATTTTTATCTTCCGATCGGCATTCAAGCGAAGGAAGAGAATAGCCGGAATTCTTTAAACAATTATATATATAAGGCATCCTTGAAGCCCAAGATGCATTATTCAAAGCAAACGAATAATTCCTATCGACCAAACTCTGATAGTCTGCAATATGCGTCAATATATCACTCATCTGCCGTTTCGGATCAGACCAGTCTATTGGAATGACTGGGTCATATCCCATGAATTCAATCAATTCTTTGGGTGACCTTCCCCAAATTAAAGTTCTCGACAACATACACTCCCAATAACGTTGGGTTAAAGTTTCTACACCTTTAGCTCTTTGAGGATTTGTATCACATTGCGGCAAACATATAGAAACTTTTGATTTACTCAACGCTTCTCTAAAAGATTTTGTATCAGGGAAAATAACTTTATTATCTTTTTGATACACAAAATTTTTCATGTTCATTGACAATAATATCTCATGCAATGGATGCATATTTCTACCAAACTCCAAAATATCAATGTTCCTTTTTTCTGATGACAAAGCCTCTCCTTTCATATAAACATCAATATTTATTCCTTCCAATAAATGGAAACAACTAATCTCAGGAAAATTACTTTTTACAAATTGTGCCACCTGAGAAGACGTAACAAATAAAGTCTTAATTCTATTCCGTTTCAACGACTTGACTAAAGAAGGCCAATATTCAGGCCAAACATCCCACAACACAGGAATAATCTCATAAAAAAAGCCGTAAGGGAAAATATCATAATTAGGATAGAAGGATTCAGGAAATAGCAAGGCAACTTTATCATCATGCGACAAATTAAAACCACATTTCAATCGGAAGCCAACACTCCTTACAATTCTAGGAATAGGCCATCTTCTGAAAACAGGAAAGCCAAACTGTATACAAGCCTCTGCAAACCACTTCATGAAAAACTGAACAGATTCATTTTCACGAGAAATAGGAGGTATTATATAAACTTGTTTTGTCGACGTCATGCAAAAATATATATCAAATCACATTAAAACCATACATCTAATTCAAGCTTCAATTTGCTCTTCATAATAAGACTAACGAACTACTTAAACATATATTGCCAAAGAGGGAAAGTAAATATCAATTTCTTTGCGTACTTTTGTAGAAAATATAGAACGATGGTAAACGTTGGAAAATATAATACACTAAAGATCGTCAAAGACTTGGATTTTGGTGTCTATCTGGATGGTGGCGACGGATTGGAAATTTTGCTACCTGCACGCTATGTACCTAATGATGTCAAACCTGGTGATGATGTGGAAGTCTTCATCTATCATGACAATGAAGGACGACTTATTGCTACAACAGCTAAACCGTTGGCTCAAGTCGGTGAATTCCAATATATGGAAGTCAAATCCGTGAATGAAATGGGTGCATTTCTGGAATGGGGATTGATGAAAGATCTTCTCGTTCCATTCAGAGAACAAAAACTACCCATGCGAGAAGGCAGGTGGTACATCGTTTATGTTTATATCGACGACATTACAGGTCGTATTGTCGCGTCCGAGCGCATCGACAAATTTTTAAACAAAACCGCACCTGATTACAGCTTCAATCAACAAGTTGATTTGCTGGTTGCCGACAAAACGGAAATAGGCTACAAAGTAATCATCAACAATAAACATTGGGGCTTGATTTATACCGATGAAGTGTTCTGTAATATTGAAAGAGGCGAACATCGCAAGGGATATATCAAAGAAGTCCGTGAAGACAAAAAAATTGATGTCAGTCTGACGCCGCTGGGATACCAGAAAATAGAAGGCATAGCCAAGACTATCTATGATGCACTTGAAGCAAAAGGCGGTTACCTGCCTGTACACGACAAGAGCGATCCGGATGTCATCTACTCACTGTTTCGTTGCAGTAAGAAAGCATTCAAACAAGCAATCGGAGCCTTGTACAAACAACAGCTGATTAATATAGAAAGTGGAGGAATCCGCCTGATTGTCCAAGAATAATCTTAACAAACTCACACACGAAGGAGATTCATTCCACTTTCCAACGATTTCGGCCAAATGATGGCGGAAGATTGGTGTTGCCTAATGTTTTATTGGGGACATTGCTCATTATCAATTTCAATTCTCCACCATTAACTATTTCATCATGCCGGATCCAAGCCCGATTCAAAATTTTTCCATTCAAATATATCTTGGAGATATAAGCGTTTGCAAGAGAATTATTGATAGCTTTAATCGTGAAACACTTTCCTTTATAATATCGTGGATCTAATATAATTGTCGTTTCATCAAATACAGGAGAAGTTATAATATATATGTTGTCTCCCGGATTGATCGGATGAATGCCAATTGAAGCCAAAATATACCATGCACTCATCTGCCCTACATCTTCATTACCACACAGACCTAAAACATCGGTACCGTATGCTTTGGCACAAATCTTACGTGTCCACTTCTGAGTCAACCAGGAATTTCCTGTATATGTAAATAGAAAAGGCACATGATGCACTGGTTCATTAGGATGATTATAATAATCGTTCCACAAGAAATCAGCAGAAGATTTATCAAAGAAATCCGTCAACTTTTGAGTAAACAATTTATGGCCAAGCAAGTCGATAAAGCCATAGACATCATGCGGAACAAACCAGCCCTGTTGCAATGGATTCGATTCCGTACAATAAAGATTCTGACAAGTTTCGCCGCGCCATTCACCAAATGTTCCATCAGCATTCCGCCCCCTGAACCATTTTACGCTGTCATTCCAAATATTCTTATAGTCCTGAGAACGCAATTTATAAGTTTGCTCATCACTGGTTTTATTTTTCAAGTGGGCAAACTCTGACATGCACCAATCCGTATAAGCATATTCAAGCGTGCGGGAAATATCCCGAGGGGAATATCCAAGCGGTTGATTACCGAACTTGTCAACAGAATTCTTGCAATATTGGTATCCAAGTGTAACATTCCAGTTTCTTATACCTTTATTATATGCATCTACTAAAACCGAAACGGCAGGATTACCGAGCATGCATCCTGAATATGAATTCATGATTTCCCATCGCGCGAAATACTTTCGTCCACTTAAGGTCGCCAGATTTATTAAAGAATTGATTTCATCATTCACCATCTGTGTATTGATGATAGTTTGCAACGGGAACTGACTTCTGAACACGTCCCATCCACTGAAAATAGTCCGATAAGTATATTCTGAATTTTGATGAATCAGGTTATCACCACCCACATATTTGCCATCCACATCCGATGTACTCCGAGGATCAATCATGGTGTGATATAATGAGGTATAAAATTTAATTTTGTCATCAGTCGTTCCACCTTTAATATGGATATTTCTAAATGCTTTTCGCCAAAGGCCTTCATTCGTTTTTCTGATGTTGTCGAATTTCCAATCGGACATTTCTGACTCGAGATTCTTCCTTGCGCCTTCCATACTGACAAAAGAGATACCTGCTTTCAACAGCACTTGCTCATTAGCTTCAGTTGGAAACTCGGTAAAAAAGCCTAAGTGTTCGCCTTGCTTTTCTCGGCATCCATACAAAACATCTGCTTTAGAAGCGACCTCCTGGAACTCATCCGTTTCGATAGTGTTACGATTTCTCTGACTAAAGTGCTGACTCATATTAGCACTCCAAACGCCATATTTATTAAAAGGCTTACTTACCTGACACCAAAAATATACAGTATAATTAACATGACCGTCACCGTTTCCCCAACCGCCATCTTTTGATGTACAACGCATCCAACCTTGTATTGTCGTATCGTTTACCACCTTAATGTATTGTTCGGTTGAAGAGCCTCCTATACGACGCGCAAGATCAATATTGATACGTGAAGAATCACCCGCAGGAAAAGTCATACGTATAATACCTGAATGTGAAAGTGATGTCAGCTCCGTACGAATATGATAATCATCGAGCGTAACAGCATAATAGCCCAGTTTTGCCACCTCATTGTCATGTGAATACCTTGAACGATAACCCGACTCTGGATTGTTTTCGAATCCACTGTTTGTATGAAGCTTACCAGTGTTCGGCATCACCAGAAAATTACCAAAATCGCCATACCACCCAATTCCGCTCATATGGATAAAACTGAAGCCTTCAATGGTTTTATGATGCCATGAATATCCCGGTCCGTTGTCGCCGCCCGTTTTTGTATCGGGACTTAGCTGAACCAAACCGAAAGGTGTTGCACTTCCCGGAAACGTTTTTCCCAATCCGTGACCGCTCTTTCCCGCTTCCATCGAAGTAGAAGCGCCAATGATCGGATGCACATATTTAACTACATCTTCCTTTACATCTGTCGCCGCATGACGTTGTCCATAACAAAACAGCGGTAACAAACAGCAGAATACCCAGACAAACTTCTTCATCTTTTATCAATCCAATTTCAAAACAGCGAGGAATGCTTTCTGAGGAACCTGAACCGTACCAATCTGCTTCATGCGCTTCTTTCCCTCTTTCTGCTTTTCCAACAATTTACGTTTACGAGAGACATCACCACCGTAGCACTTTGCCGTAACATCCTTACGAACGGCTTTCACCGTTTCACGTGCAATAATCTTAGCTCCGATAGCAGCCTGAATAGCAATATCAAACTGTTGACGTGGAATCAGATCCTTTAGCTTTTCACACATTCGACGACCGAAACTGACGCTGTTGTCCACGTGTGTCAAGGTCGACAGTGCATCCACAGGATCACCATTCAACAAGATATCAAGTTTAACAAGTTTACTCGGACGATAATCGTGGATATGATAATCGAACGAAGCATAACCTTTGGAGATACTTTTCAATTTATCATAAAAATCAATCACAATCTCACCTAGCGGAATATCATAAAACAGTTCCACACGATCACCCGAAACATATTCCTGTTTGATCAGCGTGCCACGCTTGCCCAGGCAAAGCGTCATAATCGGTCCGATATAAGTAGTCTGTGTAATTATCGACGCACGGATATAAGGTTCGTCTATATGTTCAATCAGTGTAGGATCAGGCAAGCCGCTCGGATTATGGACCTCAATGCAATTGCCCTTCTTATCATATACTTTGTACGAAACGTTTGGCACCGTCGTGATGACATCCATATTGAATTCGCGATCGAGGCGCTCCTGAACAATCTCCATGTGAAGTAATCCCAAAAAACCGCAACGAAAACCGAAACCTAAAGCAACAGAACTCTCCGGCTGAAAGGTTAGTGAAGCATCATTAAGTTGCAGCTTCTCAAGCGAAGATCGAAGGTTCTCAAAGTCTTCCGGATCAATCGGATAAACGCCGGCGAAGACCATCGGCTTAACCTCTTGAAAACCGGCAATAGCTTTTTTGGCAGGATTATCGACATGTGTTATCGTATCACCTACACGTACTTCTCGAGACGATTTGATGCCAGAAATAATATAACCCACATCGCCTGTCGTCACTTCATCACGCGGCGAAAGTTTCAATTTCAAAACGCCCACTTCATCTGCATCATATTCCTTTCCTGTAGCAATGAACTTGACATGGTCACTCGTATGGATAGTTCCGTTTTCTACTTTAAAGTAAGCAATGATTCCGCGGAAAGGATTAAATATAGAATCAAAAATCAAACATTGCAGTGGAGCCTCCGGATCACCTTTTGGTGCAGGAACACGTTCGACAATAGCATCAAGTATTTCTTTGACGCCTTCACCTGTCCGACCGCTGGCACGCAAAATATCTTCGCGCTTACAACCGAGAAGTTCTACAATCTGATCTTCCACCTCTTCAGGCATGGCACTCGGAATATCAATTTTATTGATAACCGGAATGATTTCAAGATCATTTTCGACAGCCATATACATGTTAGATATGGTCTGCGCCTGAATACCCTGCGAAGCATCGACAAGCAGCAATGCGCCTTCGGAAGCCGCAATTGAACGGGACACTTCGTATGAGAAATCGACATGCCCTGGAGTATCAATCAGGTTGAGTGTATAATTTTCGCCATTATAGTTATAATTCATCTGGATGGCGTGACTCTTGATGGTTATTCCTCGTTCACGCTCCAAATCCATGTCATCCAACACTTGGTCTTGCATATCCCTGCTCTCTACCGTCTTGGTATATTCAAGCAAACGGTCGGCCAACGTACTTTTTCCGTGATCAATATGAGCAATAATATAGAAATTGCGAATTTTGTTCATCTTCACTTCTTTTTTTGAGTGCAAAGATACTATGTTTGTTGTGTCAAAACAAAGAGAAAAAGGAAATAATGGCGTAGTTTTGAGGCGAAATTATAAACATACACGAATACAAATCAATCCAAATACTACACCCTTATATCGCAAATTAACAGCATTCCATTTAAGGGTAAAACATTTGCACCGGAACTGATATACATTTGGAATCCTTGTCGGCTAGCATTCTATTATTTCAACATTTTGTCCAACAAGTTATAAAAGTCGTCACTCTCGCCAGTAATCATCTTCAGAACCTTTCCTTTTGGCGATATGAACACCTTATAGGGATAGCCTTTCACGCCGAAAGTTACTTCGGTTGTGCCGTCGGCTGAACGTACCTGCAGCCATGAAATGTTGCTTGTTTGTACAGCTTCCTTCCATTTGTTTTCCTTATCGTAGCAATCGACACCAACAATTTCGATTTTGTCTTTATATTTGGCATAATATTCTTTCATCTTAGGAAATCCCTTGATACACCACGAACACCATGAACCCCAGAAATCCACTATAACATATTTGTTTTTGTGAAAGAGCGAACTCAATGTAAAGTCGTTGCCCGTGAGATCTTTCAACGTAAAGTCAGGAGCAGGTTTGCCTTCAGCAATAATGGTCTTGGCTTTCTGAGTAACATTTTTTTCCTGCATATAGCGTTCTACCATCGCCTGATAGAAGTCAAGATAGTTTTTAAATCTACCATTACGCACTTCGGGTGACAACAATTTAATTTCTTCTCCTAAATAAATAAAACCTCCATCACCAATAAAATCCACCGAACTTTCCTCACAAGGGTGTTGGCTGATATAATTCATTGCAAAGTCGCCCATGCGCTTGTTTATGTCAATATTAGTCTTTGCCCGCTGCTCTTTCAAGATCTTCTCATCACCTCCTTCCTTACGCTTTTGCTCATACGTCGTCTCCGACTTTTCAAATTCTTTCAGAAAAGGATTCCTCACCTCTTTCACCTTTGCAAGGTTCTGATAAAAAGCCGAACCGCTGATAAGCCAGTCGTGTGGTTGTGCAAAAGCCCCATCAATGACTACTTTTTCGTCAGGCACAAAAAAAATAAAATTCTGCCGCTTATTGGTTTCCAATGCCAAAGAAGCATCATATGCATTCTTGATTTGACATCCAAAATGAAATTCGCCCTTATCGTTCACATCCACCTTGAAATTGATGATTTCCTTCATCGGCTCACGCTTTATGAATTCTACTACCAATGTGTCGTTTTTCACATCACTGAATTTTCCGCTCATGAAAAAATTATCTTGCGCTTTCACTGTACTCCAAAAGAGCACTATGCATAGAAAAGTCATTATTCTCTTCATATATTTCTGATTCTTTTCGTTTCTTCAGTATAACTATTCTCACCGGGCTTCCACAAAAATGAAGCAAAGATAAAATATTTCACCTGAATTGCATATATTTGGCATGGCATTTGTACAAAACGAATTATGATAACACAAAATACAAAAAAACAATACGACGAAATCATCAGTCATCTGAATGATGGCGGGTTGAAGCTTGCCTTCGAAAGCATTAAGTCACTGATCAATTGCAATCGGGAAGTTTTGTCGTACGACGAACTGAACGAGTTGAACAATAACTACAAATATATGTTGCGATACGCTATGGAAGGGATTAAGGACCCTTTGCGCGGACAGATCTACAACAATCTAGTCATCTCTACATACGAGCTAGCTGAAACGATGAAGCACAAGCTGCTGGAAAAAGATGAACCAACGTCATATTACATCAATCGCCGGAATCTACACAACATGCCGACGCTCTCGTACGAGCAACTCCACAAACAGCTGCTCGATAGTTACGAGACGATCAACTACAGCGGTTTTGATGAGGAAAATAATATTCTGTTCAACAAAATCTGGGGTTCCAACATCCTGACACAGGAGGAAGAGGTGCAACTGAAGAATCTACTTGAAGACGAGCATCTGCCATTCGTGACAGGTTGCCAGATTGTGTCGGCATTTCTGCTCTCGTTACTAGACTCGTTCGACAAAGGAAAAATGAAGTTGCTGTTTATTGCCGCCTCGCACAAGAACTACGAGATCAAAGCCCGCGCTCTGATCAATCTGCTCATCATTCTTTATCTTTACAAGAATAGAAAGGCTTACTATCCACAACTGACAAATCTACTGGCCGCTCTCAACGAGGAACCAGGATTCACGCATACGCTGCAGACCATTACGCTTCGTTTCATCCTGGCACGGGAAACTGAGAAGATCACCCGCAAACTACAGGAAGAAATTATCCCCGAGATGATCAAACTCACCCCTAATCTCGGAAAAAACATCAATATGAAAGACATGAAGGATCTAAACGAACTGACCGAAAGCGATATGAATCCGGAATGGGAAAAAATGTTTGCCGACAGCAATTTAGGCAAAAAGATTGAAGAGTTCGGCGACCTCCAGCAGGAAGGTGCTGACGTAATGCATTCAACATTCATCCATCTGAAAAATTACCCGTTCTTCCGCGAGGTAGGCAACTGGTTCATGCCTTTCTCGATGGAGAATCCCAGCATCCACAGCCTCATGGAGCAATCATCTTTCGAACAACAGGCTTTGGAGACGATGACTTCGGCTGCGTTCATGTGCAATTCCGATAAATATTCGCTCTATTTCAGCATGATGCAACTACCACAACCTGTCCGCCAAATGATGATGGGACAGTTCGACAGTCAAGCTTCCGAAGCCGCACAGCAATCAAAAGCCGAGATTATCACTAAGCGGGGCGAAATGGAAATTATCATGATTCAGTATATTCAGGATCTTTACCGTTTCTTCAAGCTCAATCCCCGACACGAAGATTTTATCGACATCTTCAAACTGCCACTCGATTTCCATAATCTGGAAATTCTGAAGCCTTACCTCTCCGATGAGGAAAGTCTTATGGCTATTGCCGAATACTACATGCGCAAAATGTATTACAAGGATGCGCTAACAGTATTCAACCAGTTCATCGAAAAGAAAGAGAACGACGACCAGCTGTTCCAAAAAATCGGCTACTGCAAGGACATGATGGGCGACACCGAGGGAGCATTGGATGCTTTTTTGCGTGCAGAACTGCTTAATCCGGACAGTCGTTGGGTAATCCGCCGCATAGCTTCTTGTTACCGCATTCTCAAACAGCCGGAAAAGGCCATCGAGTATTACAACAAATTGACATCGCGCAGCGACGAGACTTATCTGTCATTGGATCTTAACATCGGCAACTGCCTGCTGGAACTCAAGCGATACGACGAAGCTCTGAAATATTTCTTCAAGGTGGACTATCTGGATGGCAAAAACCATAAAGCATGGCGAGGAATTGCGTGGTGCTCTTTTCTGCTGGGCAAATTCGAACAGGCACACAATTACTACCAGAAGATTCTAAGTGAAGAACCGACGGAACAGGATTATCTAAATGCTGCACATACCGAATGGGCAATGCACAACATCAAGGGCGCCGTTGAATTATATGAGAAAGTAGTTAAGGAAGAAATGGGCGACATCAATCCTTTCAAAGAGATGTTTGATTCTGACAGACCTTATCTGCTGGCTGTCGGAATAGACAACGACGACATCCCGCTGATGTTCGATCAGGTGATTTATTACGTCGACCACATCACAGGTGCCGACCTCTGAAAGATAAGATTTCAACTCATCTGAACCGCTGAGAAGCTTGTCGAATCCTCTCTTCCTCTTCTCAGCGGATAAAGTTGGTATAAACTTTTTCCTCATCTTTCGGCACGATTCCAGCCTGTTTACCTGCTTCTATACACTTCAGTAGCCACGCCATATTTTTGCCTAGTACACGCATAGTCTGCAAGCCCTCAATGTCCTGCTTCACATCGTCGGGTGTACTGCCGTGAACCATATTCCAATAATTAGACGAAACGATGGGCATACAGCGGATGGTGAAATACTTGTTTAGTTGATCGAAAGTCGAAGCGGCACCTCCTCTACGACAACTACAAATTGCAGCAGCCGGCTTATGACGCAACCCCGTCGGCACGATAAAGGCACGATCCATAAACGAAGTGATAGCGCCCGTAGCCGATGCGAAATGCACTGGAGTGCCAAAAACGAAACCGTCGGCGTCGAAACTCTTCTGTGCAAATTCATTGACGATATCGTCACGAAAACACCGGCCTGTCTCGTGACATTTGCCACACCCGATACAACCTGCCAGTGGCTTCACTCCAAGCCACATAATTTCCGTCTCGATATCTTCACGGTTCAAAGCGCCAGCCACTTCACTTAGCGCCGTATACGTACAGCCCAATTTGTTAGGGCTACCATTGACAAGTAATACTTTCATTCTATCCTGTTATTATTATGATGCCGTAAAGGTACAAAAAACTCTTTTGTAAAGCATTCTCACAGAAAAGGCAATTTTTGTTTGTCAGATTCTCATTATAGTGTACTTTTGCTAAAAAACCATTTGAGATGAGATACTTTATACTTGCATGTCTGATTGGCATGAGCTTTTTAAGCCAGGCTTATGCAAAAAGTGAAAAACAGATCACAGCGGCACAGTTCGGCGCCGTTGCCGATGACGGGAAGAACGATGCCGAAGCGCTTCGTTCCGCTGCCGCTTATTGCCGCACGCATCCGGGTACCGTCTTTTACATTGCTCCCGGCGTTTATGATTTTAAGGATAACGAAGCTGTCCGCATTGAACGTGAAGCCATTAGTGGAGCCTATGGGCGCGACGATATGGCCGTACAGCGCAAACTGTTCAATCCGTCTGAAAAATATGTTCGTGCGCTCGACTTCAATGGTTGCCACAATCTGACCATCAAAGCCGAAGGTGCCACGCTGAGGCTCTACGGTTGGTATGAAGTCATTTCACTGGTTAAAACCCACAACATCCACATCGAAGGATTGGCCATCATCTACAACCGCCCTCCAAGCACCATCGGCCGCATTACTGCTTCAACGCCTGAATATTTCGACATGAAAATCGATCCGGAAAGATACTGTTATCTGGATAGTATTGTCACAGGCCGTATGCACTTTTTCGATGCCAAACGCGAATTGATTTATTTCGGTGGCGTAAAAAAGAAAGAACTACTCAATCCATCGACCATCCGTATGTATTCAACTACTCAACCGGCTATTGGCGACTACGGAATCCTGCGCCACGGAGGACATTACCGTCCGGCAATTATGATTAAAGAATCCTCAGATGTAGAACTTCTGAACGTAAAGATATTCAGTCATCCCGGTATGGGCGTTGTCGGACATCTGTCCAACAACATTACGCTGGATGGCTTGCAAGTTGTTCCCGAACCGGGAAGTGTGATTTCGACCAATACCGATGCCACACACGTCACCTCCTGCTCCGGTAAACTGGTGATTCGAAACAGCAAGTTCCGCGGTAATGGCGACGACTGCACCAATATACATAATTATTATTACTGCATCTATCCCGAAAGTCCAAAACGCGTCGAGATACGAATCGAAGATGCCGATCTTCACGCCCAGTCGCTCGATTATCCTTCAGTTGGCGACACGATGCTCGTCCTAAGTAGCAAGAACATGGTCGAGCAAGGACGATATGTTGTTCAGAAAGTAGATACCTCCACTGCCAAATGGAAAGTAGAGATCGAGCTGAACAGACCGTTACAACTAAGCAATCCTAAGGATTATTACATGACGAACCTAACACGCTTTCCACATGTCTATATCATCAACAACGCTGTCAATTGCCACATGGCACGTGCTTTTTTAGTTAAGAGTCCAAACGTCTACATCGCTGGCAACTGCATCGTACATTCTACGCATACAGCCATCAAACTTGGAGGCGAACTAAGTTGGCACGAAGCCGGTCCTACCCATAATGTTGTGATTGAAAACAACTACATCTCCGGTTGTGGTTATGCAGTTGCTCCCGAAGAAGCTTCGTGCATCTATACAAGTACAGAATCGCCTGAAACGCCGCCTTGCGTAAATCACGATATTATCATCCGCAACAATACGTTCGACACCGATAAACCCAATGCCATCGTATTGAAAGATAGCGAACATGTACAGATTCTGAACAACACGATTGGTCACAAAGATTATGTAAAACAATATAATTGCCACAACATAAAAGTAGAATAGAATATAGAAATGAGTGGGTGCACTATTGTGGTCACTTGATTCTATGTATATTTGCAAAAAAATAATCATTTATATTCGCTAAAAATAAACATCAAGAATCATGAAAAAGATTTTCACGCTGTTCGTTGGGCTTCTCCTTTCAGTTGTTGCCTGCTTCGGTGCCAACGACGAATTATTTATGCTAATTGGGTGCATGGCCGAGCCTTCGCAACCGGGTATGTACGTTTACCGCTTCAATGAAGCATCTGGCACGGCAACGTTGCTCCACAAAGTAAGTCAGATTGCCAATCCTACGTATATGAATTTCACTAAAGACGGCCATTTTCTGTATGCCGCTAGTGAAACACAAGACGGCAAAGCCAAGCTTTATGCCTACGCTTTCAACAACAAGACCGGCGACATCCGTTTCCTCAACTATCAACTCACCGACGGCGACAATCCTTGCAACGTTTGGATCGATGCCGGCAAGCGACTCGCTGTAACTGCCAACTATTTTGGTGGCAGCATCACCGCATTCCCACTACAACGCGACGGACGCCTTCTTAAAGGCAAACTTTACCAATATAAAGGTGGTGATCCGAAATCTGAACGCCAGGAACAGCCTCATCTGCATTGTGTTTATGCTTCTCCCGATGCTCATTATCTTTATGCTGATGATCTCGGAACCGATCAGATTTACAAATACAATTTGGTGGCTGACAAAGCTCATAACACATTATCATTAGTAGAAGGCACACCTGCTTCATTCAAGCTCGCTGCTGGAGAAGGTCCACGTCATGCAGAGTTCCATCCAAATGGAAAGTTTGCCTACCTCATCGGTGAACTGTCTGGACATGTTACCGTTCTGAAATACGACAGAGGTAATCTGACTCCGATACAGACTATTGCTGCCGATACACTGAATGCCTCTGGAAGTGCTGATATTCACATTACGCCGGACGGACGTTTCCTGTATGCCTCAAATCGTCTCAAAGGCGACGGCATTGCCATCTTTTCAATTAATGCCACGACAGGACTACTCACAAAAATTGGCTATCAACTGACTGGTATTCATCCGCGTAACTTCATCATCACACCTAATGGAAAATATCTGCTTTGCGCCTGCCGCGACAGCAATGCCGTTCAAGTTTATGCTATCAACAAAGAAAATGGGCAGTTGACGAATATGGATCACGATATCTCTGTAAACAAACCCATGTGCGTAAAATTTACAGAAATACATTGAGATTGTCAGGGCAAATAAAAAATTATCCTTATATTTGCTGCACGTATTGTTCCTGCTTCGCCTCCGCGGAGCAGGATTAAAAGGGAATCGGGTGAAAATCCCGAACAGTCCCGCTGCTGTAAGCTTCGTCAAAGAATGGGCAATACTTTAGCCACTGAGAAATCGGGAAGGCGCCGCATTCAGGGAGTAAGTCAGAAGACCTGCAATACATACATATTTATCTACGGCTTCGAGGAAAGGCTGAGAGAATACAAAAGGATTTTTCTGATTTCAATTCATTTTCCTATGTATTATCCTCTTCCTGCGCAGCCACGGATGTGCTAATAATTATATGCCATAATAATTAGTCAAAAAAGCATGAACCGAGACGCGGGATGAGCTCCGCAGAATGGTTCATGCTTTGAATTAAGAATAAAACGTTTGCTATGGTTTTCTTAATTCACTATTCATTATTGGTTCATGACGTTGCCAATTGATTCCGTCTGATTTTGTACGTTGCGAACATCATCATTTACAATCGTATGTTTAGCCTTCTTTGAAGAACCTTGCTTGCCGAAACTATAACTTACGCTAAATATCAGACTCTGCATAGGCACCTTCGTTTTCATATGACTGACATAATCTTTTCCCTGACTGAAAGTCTTCAGTTCGAGTTTGCTGTTGCTTACCGGTGTGATTGCAGATAAACTTACGCTCAAACGATCTTTACAAAATGTGCGAGTTAAACTTCCCACTAACATATTGAATCCCGTGCTCCAACCTTGTAAATTATATTGTTTTGTGGATGCTATCATATTTGCACTCAAACGAATTTTATAAGGCAATGTCTGTTGCAATCCCACCATCATGTTGCCTTGCCAACCATTATTACTCAAACCTAACGTCGGACTATTCAAATCGACATATGAAACGCCGCCATTCAGAGTAATGCGTGTATTTTTGCTTGCATTCCAGTTGATATAGGCATTCAGACCGGTCTGGTGATTTCTTACAATATTACCATATGTCGTATTCAGCAGATTGTCATTATAGAAACTGTAGCTGTCAATGGCATTGTTGCAGATGCTTTCGCGCAAGGTCAGATTGACAATCCATTTTGGATTAAACAGATTGTATACAAGATTGATGTTGTGAGCCTTCTCAGTTTCCAGATTGGTATTGCCATAAGATAAAGCCGTTGGATCTGACTTGTCGATGTAAGGATTCAGCATCGTAATGCCCGGACGACTGATACGCATGTTGTAAGCAAGACCGATATTCTGGCGATCGTTGATTCTATATGAGATGTTTGCCGAAGGAACCAAATTGCCGTAATTCATCTTGAAATTCTCGCCATTACCATAATGATACTTCACATCCTGCCAAGTATGTTCGTAGCGCAAACCTTCTTTGGTAGAAATTTTTCCCATCGTTGCACTATGTTCGACATAAACAGCCATGATGTCATTGTTGTGAGAATAATCGAGACTGCTCGCACTATTCCAAGTATAGTCGTTATCTTTTACCGTATAATAATCAGCTTTAGAAGAGTTATTGCGCAGTATATATTTTAATCCGGCATCCAAATGTTGCGTTTTTCCAAGCGGTGTAGCATAATCCAACTGGATAGTATGCTCAATCGTATTCTTATGCGAATTGGTGAAGCGGTTGGTCAGATTCAAATACTGATTTTCCTCATCTGTATTAAAGT
>Ga0163159_1002211_pt1 | contig 16552 bp, 19 predicted proteins | sample BioMet9_FD_108702 | JGI IMG/M metagenome (GOLD analysis project Ga0163159, IMG submission 108702) | Microbial communities from bioreactor (seeded with sewage sludge) at Lawrence Berkeley National Lab, California, USA - Biofuel... | ecosystem: Engineered > Bioreactor > Anaerobic > Unclassified ... | reverse complement strand
TGGTGAACTCGCGAAGAGAAAGGAGTTTTCAGATTTATGAACTCACAGAGTTCGGAAACCTGCTCCTGAAGCATATTGAAAAGCACTTTGAAAAAGCTTAAACATAGAAATCAAGAGGAATTTAGTATCCTCTTTGAAATCTTTTCTGTTTAGAAATCTTTTCTTTACTCCAGCCTTACTTTCTCATTGCTGTTCGAGAGAAACTTCTGCCAGGGGGAAGATCAGATTTTATCGTTTGATGCTACGGTGGTGAGCTTTGAGAACTTTACCCCTTTGAGGGCCATTATAGCTTCGGCAAGCTCCTTTATCTCTTCACCTTCCCCGTCTAGAACAATCACTTCAAAGCAGTTGTCATGATCAAGGTGTATATGCACCGAAGATTTTATCAGGTGAGAATATTGGTGCTGAATATCTGCGAGAGCATTTGAGAGCCCCCTTTTTGTATGGTCGTAAATAACCGAAACGGTTCCAACACGGTAACCCTTAATATCACCCATCCATTCGTAATAAGAAATATAACTCCTGATGGCATCTCTTATGCCTTCAGAGCGAGAAGAATAACCTCTTTTTTCGATAATCTCATCAAATTTATCTAGAAGGGTATCAGGAAGGGAAACTCCTATCCTCATAAGTTCTGTTTCCATAATATCACCAAATAATCTTGGACTTGTTTACGAGTTAATACGTTAGTATATTATATGTAGCACTATATATGTTTTTTTCACATAGCCACTAATATAAAAGAGTTGATAACAAATATTCATTCTTTACAAATATTAATCTTTGGGAAAGCTCACATCTGCCACCAAAAATATATAGGCTTTTTTATGTTAGAAAAGGAACAATCCAGCCTGGAATTAATTAGAGATTAACGGATTAATATAGGAAGAAACAATATCAAAATATGATAAAAAGTAGAAGAAAGTCTTAAAACAACTTATGTTTCAACAGGACTTTAATAAAATTGTATTAAAGATTGCTTTCAGGAATGAGTACATTTTCCAGGTAAACCATTTTTCCGCCATCAACAGTTTCACATTCTATGTATCTTTTCATCGTTTTATGTGTCCTTGCTCTCTTCTCCTTGCTCTCTTCTCCTTGCTCTCTTCTCCTTGCTCTCTTCTTGTTCTCTTTATCGCCTGTCCACCAGCCTTTTAGGCCTGCCTTTTATCCTGTTAAGTTCGAGCCCCATAGGGCCTGTGAAATTGAATACTATTTTGAAAGTGCCTTCTGCATAAGCCCTGGAAAGTGGAGGTTTATATCTGAGAAAAGTACGAAGAAAGTTCTCTTTTATAAGGTCCCGGTCGCACACCTCAGGATTTTCACATTCCATACTAACTCTGAGTACGGTTTCTCCCTCGTCTTCTGTGCCATAAAGAAAAGCCTCATATTCTCCGGTCAGATAGTCCATGTTTTCGCGCTGAAAAACGCCCCTTTCCACATCTACGCGGTTAAAAGGAGTTCCTTCTACCCATGCGGTTTCAGCCTCCCGCTGAGGAGTCAGAATTTTCATGTGCGTCCTTCCGCAGGGACACTGTTTGCGCGTTAGCACCACAGTCGTGTCTTCTGTATCATAATTTAAAAGAAGGGTTCCTGCTTTTGCCCCAACAGGCAGCAGCGTGCTCAGGATAACTCTTCCGCACTCTCCATCAGGGACATAATTCTCGAGATGGGGATCGTAAATATCAACATGGACAAGATCTTCAGGCACATGCAGCCCTGACACCTCATCACACTCACCGCACATCGTGCCTTCCGTGCTTCCATAGATGTTATACACAGGGCAACCCCAGATTTCGGAAAGGTAATTCCTCGACTCGTCAGCAAAGGCTTCTCCTCCCACAACCAGTTTATCTATGCCTGACTCCCGAGGGTCAATACCCTCTGCCCGTAACCTTCTGGCAAGGCTCAGAAGCTTGAATACGCTGCCTACTATGCCTGTAGGCCTGTAAGCTTCGATAACACGTAGGGGAAACGTGCACTTGCCCTCAGGAATAATGCTCATACCAAGCTGCCTAGCCGCAAGGGTCATGGTGTTTGCTCCTACGTTCATCCCATAAGAAGCACAGACAACAACCCTGTCTCCAGGGCCAAAGCCCTGTGACCTGAAAATACGAGCGTATTTTTCCGAATACCGTTCCCAGTCTTCCCATGTAAGGAAAAAACTCTTTGGGTTTCCGCTGGTTCCACTGGTCTCATGAACTGTGAAAACGTCTTCCCAGCCCACACTCCTGAACATAAATTCACTCGTTTCCGGAGGCTGGTTTTCGCGGATTGTATTTCCCGAGATTATTGGAAGGTCCAGAAGGTCCTCATGGGTTTTGATCTCAGCCGGGTCCACGCCCTGCTTTTCAAACCATTTTCTGTAAAAAAGAGAATTTTCTGCCGCATATTTTACCGTGTACCGTACCCGCTCCTCTATGAGAGCATCCAGTTCTCCCCTGTCCATAGTCTCGATTTCAGGGTTGAAATAAGGTTTTGAGTTGTCTATAGAAAGCACCCCCAACTGGAATAATAAGATATAGAAAGATAAGATATAGAAAGATAAGATATAGAAAGATAAGATATAGAAAGATAAGATATAGAAAGTCTATTATTTATTGGCTTCAAAGATGAAACGTTTTCTGACGGCTTTTAATTAATAGCCTCTTTAAACTTTAAAAATAGTAAGGTTGGACAGATAAAATCCGGACCTCTCCCCTTCCACTTTTTTTCTTTTTAAGCTGCGTTTTATGGTTCCATATTATGGCTCTGCTTTATGGTTCCATTTTATAGCTATGCTTTATGTCTCTGCTTTATTCCACCATATTTTTATTAGATCTTTTCTATTTTTGTCAGATTCTGTTCATCTTCTTAAAGGTAAACACACTTTCCTTTTCATATCCTCAATTTCCCTGACAGCTACATTTACACCATAGACTGAAGACATCATCTTACTTGTTACAACGGTTTCAACCTTTCCTACGGCAACCAGTCTACCTCCAGACAGTGCTGCAGCCCTGTCACCTAACAGAAAAGCATGGTCTGGCATGTGTGTATTCATTACAATGGACATTCCAAGTGAAGCCAGTTTCTGGACAGTTTCCAGCACAAGGACCTGGTTTCCAAAATCAAGGTGAGAAGTTGGTTCGTCCAGCAAAAGCAAAGCAGGCTTCTGGACAAGAGCCCTGGCAATAAGCACCATTTGACTCTGTCCTCCACTGAGGTTAGCAACCGGCCTTTCTGCAAGATCAGAAATTCCCACCATTGCTAGCGATTCTTTTGCAAGTTTAATATCATCTGCACCAGGAGATGAGAACATGGAAAGATGAGGGGCACGGCCCATGACTACAAAATCCAGCACAGTAAATGGAAAAACCACTTCATTTTGCTGAGGTACATAACCTATATGCCTTGCAATTCCCCTTACCCCAAGAGAAGCTGTATTCTCCCCCTGAATAAAGACAGACCCGGCAGCGGGTTTGAGAATTCCTGCAATACATTTGATAAGTGTAGATTTTCCTGCTCCGTTTGGGCCCAGAATACACATGATCTCGCCCTTTTTCAGCGAAAAAGATACATTTTCAAATACTGGCCTTTTTCCATAAGAAAAAGCAAGGGACCTTACTTCCAGCATCAGTTCCATCCCATACGCCCCTTCTTGATAAGATATGCAAACAGCGGAGCTCCTACAAGGGAAGTGAGGATTCCCAGGGGAATTTCTGTAGCTACAATAGTCCTTGAAAGGTCATCCACAACCAGCATAAACGATGCTCCAATAACCATGCTCATAGGCAAAAGACGGCTATAATTGGGACCAACGATCATTCTTGAGATATGGGGCACAACCAGCCCGACCCAGCCAATGACACCGCTGATACTGACTGCTGCTGAAGTTACAAGGGTCGCACAAACAATGATGACCAGGCGCATTTTTTCCACATCCATCCCGAGAGCTTTAGCTTCCTCGTCCCCCAGGGACAAAATATTGATGCGCCACCTGAAAAGAAGCAATACGAGAGTCCCAATAAATATAGGCAATAATATGTAGAGCAGATCACCGTACCTGACAGTGGCAAGGCTTCCCATAAGCCAGAATACTATTGCAGGAAGTTGATCATAAGGATCTGCTACATACTTTGCCAGCGACGTAAGAGCCATGAAAATAGAGCTCACAATAATTCCCGAAAGCACGAATACCAGAGTTCCAGTACCTTTGCTGACTTTACCCATACTTATAGCAATAAACATCGCAAGAAGTCCGAAAGCAAAAGCCATCAACTGTATAATCAGATAATTGTTCCAGAGCAATATTGCAAGGCATGCTCCAAAACCAGCTCCTGATCCCACTCCCAGGATATAAGGAGACACAAGTGGATTACGAAAGATTCCCTGGAAAGAGGCTCCAGCTATGGAAAGAGCTGCACCTACAAGTAAAGCTGCAAGTATCCTCGGCAACCTTACATTGAACAGTACTGTGTGTTGAGTGGAAACCGAAGCAGGAGTGCCGAAAAAAAGAGATGAAAAAGCACTAATGCTTTCATCCGCAACTGCCGACAGTGGAGTCTGATATCTTCCGACAAAAAGGGAGATTACGAGTAATGCGATAGGTAACAGGTACACCAGAGTAGTGCGATTAAACTTGTAATCAGGCATGAGTATACCTCATAACATGCCTGGACCAGATACCGGAGGAAGGTCTGTGAAATGACCTGTTAGGTTTTGCTTCCTCAAAAGGTATACCATAAAACCGTAGATAAAACTCATCTGTTTCCTTTTTCAGGTCGATTGCTGAACTTCCAGGGTTCAGTTTGTCTGCTATGTACATGAGTCCCAGTATCCAGCGGGGGTTTCCGAAATCCCAGGAGGGTGGAATTTCATAGACCCGGTGCTCTTTTATCGCATCTGCAGATATGCCGTATTGCTGGCACAGTCCATAAAACTCATCTATAGGTCGAGAAAGGAAACCTGAAATAAAAATTGTCTCAGGGTTCTGTTCATTTATAAAAGAGGAAGAAACATTTACCCCGGGTTTGCCTTCTTTTTGAATCTGTTTATTGATACTGACTCCCCCGGAAAATGCCACAAGGTTGTTTTCCATTCTCCCGGCGTTCAGAGCAAAAAGAGGAGAACCCATACAATAATACACCTTATGACCGCTATTTTCCGCCGCAAGAGACTTGACAAGTTCCAGGCGTTCACGGATAAAAGAAATAAGTTCTTCTCCTTTTTCCGACGCATTTGCCTTCTCAGCAACAAGCCTGACAAATTCAAGGTAGGAATATGGTTGTTGTATCATATGATGTATTTGACTCAGGGTTTCGGGATTGGAGACCTTTACCCAGATTTCGATTACCCTGTGGTCGTCCAGTATTCCCAGGCATGTAAGTACTGCATGGACCATACTGAAAGCCCGGCTTATCCTGTAACCACCCATGAAACCTTCCTCGTTGAAGCTCTCAGTTGCAGTTGTCCCTTTAACCGGAGTATTTTTACCACAGGTACAGGTGTAATTTATCCAGGGTTTTAGAGGTTTGGAACCCATGGGCCCGTAAAACTCCCTTTCTGCAAGAAGGCTACCGCATTCAGGACAGTACGTGTTTAATGATTCCGTACCCGGAGAATTGAAAAGATAGGCATAGTCTACATGCTCTCGCAGAGCGGCACACAGGCTCTCAGCTTCTCCAATAGAGGGTTCAAGCTCAATTGGGGCATCCCCAAAAGGAATGAATCTCATTACCTGAACCGGAATGGTAGGGGAGATATTAGACAATGTTTTTGCAACATTTATTACGTCGTCCTCATTTCCCCTTGAGTATACGACCGAAGTTTCAACATGCACACCCATATTGAAAAGCCGGGAAATATTGCGGAAAACAGGTTCAGAGGACGGAACTCCACAGTTTATGTAACTCTGATCGGAATAGCCTTTAATTCCGATATTCATGAAATCTACAAGCTTTCCAAGCTCCTCAAGTGTCTCATCTGTGAAATAACAGTTGGTAGAACAGCCTGCCAGTAAACCTTTTTCTTTTGCCTGTAATGCAAGTTTCCTGAAAAGATAATAGTTTGCAGCAGGCTCATTGAGTGTAGAAACTACACCAAGGCATTCCTGCTGCACTGCCTTTTCCACCGCCTGAGACGGGGTAAGCGCAGGAAGGTCAAGCGATTTCCCTGAAGCTAACAGGCGAGCTACGCAGCCTGAACACTGGAAGTTGCATCCGGTACTGAAAACCTGAAGGAATTTACCTGAGGGATAATAGTGAAGTAAGGGAATGGTTTCTATAGAAACAGGATATGCTCCAAGATATCCAATATCAGGGTCCTGGATGATAGTATCACCAGCACATACATAGTTCCCGCACCTTCCCCTGCTCCATTCATCGATTTCACACCTGAATTCACACACATTGCACTTCATTTTTAACCTTCCTTGCTTAATACCATCCAGAACCCAGAGTCATCCTGGACTACATGACAGGGAACCTCTGTCTGCCTTCCAGCTTCCTTTATAGCCTGAAGGTTTTCAGGACTGAGACGTTCTTTTGAACTTGTATGCCAGTCCGGATCTATTTCGACCATTTTTTCAGAGATCTGTGCTCTCAACTCTTTTGTGCCGAAGCCACCTCCTACCCATGCCTGCCCACCCGGAGCAAGAACGCGAGAGATCTCATTAAAGGCAACAGGCAGGTCATTCCAGAAAAATACGGAACCTCGGCTTACTATGAGGTCTGCACAATTATTCCTGAAAGGGAGCAGGTGTACATCAGACTGCACAGGAGCAACTTTACCTGAAATACAATGGCGGATAGCTTTGTTTCTTGAAAGCCTGCACATCTCAGTTGAAATATCGACTCCATATACCTGCATATCCGTTATTTCCGCAACAGCAATTCCGAGGGATGCTATACCGCATCCCAGGTCAAGGCATATACCTTTCTCTATCCCGCTTTGCTTGACAATATTAGCGGCTATTACAGGGTAGATGGGGGCAAAGATATTCTCTGCAATATAGGGAAAACCCGGAGATTTGTCCTTCTCGCTCACGTCTTGGCCTCTGCTGAAGGGTTAAGTAGTGTATCAAGTTCTTTATCTGTTAGATCATAGTGGAAGAATTCCGAGTAGAACTCACGGGTCAGTTCGGAGAGGTCCATATCTGTGAAAAGATCAGGATACAGCATTTTTGCAGTCCAGGCAGTTCCGAGGATAAGGTGAGGGCCCTGTGGCCTGTCAATCCAGCAGAAAGGATTCTGAGGAGCAAGGTACACTCTTTTATTTTTCACAGCATCTACACTTGACCAGAGAGAATCAGAGTAAACTGTTGAATAGAACTGTGGATTTGAAGTGATGATTACCTGAGGATTCCAGTTCATAACCTGTTCGATTGAAACCTGCGTCATGCCATTCCCTGACGTAAGCTGACAGTCTGCAACGTTAATGCCACCGCAGATATCAATGACCTGGGAGTGCTGAGAACCTGAAGGATCGGTCATTAGCCCTTTTGGACCTTCGGCATAATAAACACGTACTTTCTGGTCTTCAGGAATGTCTTTTACAGTGTTATTTATCTCACTAAGGACTGAACTGCGGAAATCAATCAGTTTTTGTGCCTGGTCTTCACAGTTAAGAAGTTTACCCACATATTGTATGGTAGGATCGGATTTGTTGACGAAGATAATAGAATCATTAACAGCCACTACAGGAATGCTTCCAAAATTTTCCTGTCTGCGCTCTATAGCTTCATGGATTTCCCCATCAGTGGTGTATCCTTCAATTACAATGTCAGGATGCATGTTGATTATAGTTTCATAGTTCCCAGTCTGTGTCCCGAACCAGCCCCCTATTACAGGCAGGTTTGAATAGTTTTCAGCCATGAAAGGTTGGGTAAAATTATTTTTGAAGTTCCACCCTGCAAGTTTGTCCGGAGCAAGCATATACACGAGGATGGTAGACGGCGGAGAAGTGGCTACAACTGAAGAGATTTCCGTTGGCACAGTTAACTGCCTGCCCAACATGTCGGTGATCTGTATCGTGCTTGAGTTCTGGACAGCCTGCTGATTCGCATTTTCTGCACATCCACAGGATGCAACAGCCAGAACCAGAATAGAGAGTAGTAGTATTGTACTTATTTTTCCACGCATAGAAATACCTGACCGACTTTTGTAGTTTAATCGTTATGTTTGCATGAACATAATGTTATAAATATATATTCTTACAGGTGGGAACTGGAAAAACGCTCTTGAACACGCTTTTTACAAAGTTTCTTCGTTTTCAAGGCCGACTGATAGTTTTCAGCATGTTTGCTATATCAGTTGATTGTTTTCATGGCAGATGAATAGGAAAACGGTAACCTATTTCCCACTACTATCTATATATAAGTTTGCTTTTAACGATTTATAGATTACTCAGCCCACTTTCCGCAGAAAAAGTGTAGCATATTTGCAATCGCTTCTGTTATCGATTTTTAATATAACACGACTTAATTGGATTTCTATGCAGGAGTTAAAAATAGCGAGATGGACATGTTTAAGACGGTTAACAGTTCGATGCTGTTGATTTTTCAGTTCAACTGCGTAAGTCCTATAGACATCACCAAAATCACAGTTATGTCTTTTTCACACAATGAATATCGTCATAAGACGCTGAAGTAAAACAAAAAACAACTATAGATTGGCTTATTACTGGACTCATTATAAGACGGGAAAAGAAAATTGAGAATTACTTTGCTATTCTTCATTTCGCGTGTTCATGGATAACATTTAGAGAGCAAGACTTTTTGGATAGGTTCTAAGCGAATCAGCAGGATTCACAAGTTATTTATAATAAATCGCATATGAGTAATTTGATGGTAAATAGAGTTAAACGCAGAGTATCGTGCCTTCCAAAAGCCACATATTATAAACCCAGGAAGGTTTCTCTCTGCGATCTCGAAATTATTAACTTATCAATAGGAGAGCTTGAAGCTATCCGCCTTTGCGATCTCATTCACGTTGATCAGAACGAGGCCGCAGATATGATGGGCATCTCCAGAAAAACCTTCTGGAATGATCTGCAAAAGGCCCGACAGAAAGTGACTGATGCCCTTGTAAATGGAAAAGCAATAGAGATCTCCGGAGGAGAGTATATAAATAAAGGGGAGTGTAAAGTCGAATTCCTCTGCAGCGGGTGTGAGTATAGATGGGAATTACAGTGTAATACTGAGCGCCCAGCTAGCTGTCCAAAATGCGGCTCCGAAATCGTTTATCAAGTAGGCGGCAACGGAAGAGGAAATAATTTCATTGAGAACGATTACTGCTGCTCCAAAAGCAAGGGGAAAACAGCAGCGTTAAACGTTAAAGCAGGAAGTGTGAAAAATGACAAAAATTGCTATACCATCGATGAATGACAGTGGATTGGAATCTGACGTTTGTTATCATTATGGCTCATGCGAATATTTTACTATCGTGGATGTAAAAGAGAAAGATATTGAAAGTGTTAAGACAATAAGTAACCTGTCTCCTGAGATCGAGCATAATTGCGCTGCTCCGTCAAAAATTTTGGAATCAAATAATGTTAATGCTGTCCTCGTCGCGGGTATTGGCGGAAGGCCATTAATGTCACTGGCGGAAAAGAACATCAAAGTATTTGCAGGAATAAAGGGTAAGGTTTCCAATGCAGTTGAGGACTATAATAATGGATCGTTGCAAGAAATATCTATGAACGGCACCTGTAATTGTTCTCATCACTAAACTACTTAATTAACAATGCTTGAATTGGGGCTTGAATCAGAGCTATCTAAAGAGGTGGAACCGTAAGCCGACAAGAAACCAATTACTTAATTGACCTTATTCTGACAACTTTATTTTTTATTGTTGCAGTTACAGGTTTAGTTATGTATTTTTTAATACCTTCAGGAATTCCAAGAGGACAATATATAGTATATATGGGATTAACGAAAGCTACCTGGATTTGGATACACAGCAAAGCAGGGATCTTGATAGTTATTCTTATAGTTGTCCATCTTATCCTGCATGGTCAATGGATTCTATGTACCACAAAGAGATTTTTCAGAATAGGAAAGAAAAACGCTGTTTGTGAGACTAATACAGTGACTGATAAAGTCCGATAAGAAAATTTTTCAAAGAGAATCTAAAAGTAGGAGTTGAGAGAATGGATATTAAAGAAATAAACAGATACGGGCAAGAACTTGTAGACTGCCTGAAACTGAAAACGTCTCCTGTTGCAGTAAAGCTGATTCCGAAAGGAGGAGAAATTCCCGAAGGAATGAAAGAAGTAGATGAGACTATGAGGCACTGCCAGCTGGTTGATAGGGTTAGAAGAACAGGTGAAGAGTTCTATACCCTTGGGGAAGACCAGATGTGCAAAGGCGGAGCCGGTGCAATGGGCCTTGGCGAAATGCCCCCAAAAGTCGCAAGTGGAGAATTTTATTTTAATAAACTCAAACAGTTCAGCACCCAGGGCGCTGCAAGGCGTACCCTTGAAAGAGTTCCAAAGCTTCCCCCAAACTCAACAGAAGCTATCCTGTATTCTCCTCTGGAAAAAGCAACGTTTATCCCTGATGTTGTTGTGGTTATCGGTTATCCTAAACAAATAATGTTACTCACACAGGCTGCAATGTATAAAGCAGGCGGCAGGGTCGAAGCGAGTTTTGCAGGAAAGCAGAGCCTGTGCTCAGACGGGGTTGTGAATGTATACAAAGAAGGCAAAATCGGAGTCACAGTCGGTTGCAGCGGTAGCAGGACATACACCAAAATCGCAGACGAAGAAATGATTATGGGAATTCCCATTGAACTTCTGGCTGATGTAGCTGCTGGCCTCAAAGAAATTTGTCCGAAGTAAGTTTCGAGGAGCGTATCTTCAGGTTTATAAAGTTCGCTGAAATAACAAACTCCACAACCTGAGTGAATACTCTGATACATTTTGTTTGTTTCATCATCTTGAAGCGGATCTAGATAGGTTTTCCACAAACCTATCTAACCTTCAAGTAAATAACTGTCACAAAATAATTTTATTTCTGATTAATAAAATAAATAAGATTCTGTTTTTGAGAGATACAGTAAATAAAATAAGATTTTGTATTTGAGAGATTCAGCAAATAAAATAAGATTCTGTTTTTGAGAGATTCAGTAAATAAAAATGTATATGCCCATGATGTATTTTATAAAAGGAAAAGAGGTTAATTAATCACTATTAAGTAACTTTTCTGGTTACACATATTAATTTTAGAATATTTTTGGAGAAAATTTACTTCTATTTTGTGACTTGAACTAAAATAAAGTCTTTTTGGAGTTATTAACTCTCAAAAGGTACAAGATACACGCCATCTGCTCTTTTTTGCCCTTTTAACAGCTCACAATGCCTCAGAATAGCAAACTGGTTCTCGGTTTCCAGAAGGGATATTTGAAACTTTTTTGCAATTTCTTCCTTTTTTGCCCCACCACTGGAGACGATAAATTCATAGATGGCTTTTTGTAATTCAGTCAGGCCCTCTGTACCTTCAAGCCCGGCTTCCTTCCTGAAGGCTTTCTTGGAATAAGCTGCCCAGGGGTCACAGACCTGAATCTTATGGTGAGCTTCTATGAAACAATCTTCACAGAAAACCTTGCCTTCCTCTTCTATACAATCTTCTTTTTCCATTTCACGCCCACAAATGTGGCATTTGACAGGATTGAGTATCTCTTCAGTCAATTTCTCACCTCATTTTTTTTCAAACTTTCAATTCATCCAGAATTGTAAGAACCACCACAGATCCATATGCTACTGCAGGCCCACCAGCCATTACTATGGCAGTACTGACAGCCTCCATAATCTCTTCACGGGTAGCTCCCAGGTTTACAGCCTCAGGAACATGCTTCCACAGGCAGGGTTCACAGCGAAGGGCAACTGCAATCCCTACCATCATCAGCTCTTTTGTCCTGGCGCTTAAAGCCCCGTCTTTGACGACTTCGGAATGAAGTCCCATTACAGCGTTCATCACTCCCGGGAGTTCCCCGGCCATTTCTTTCATCCTTTCATTCATCTCGGTTTTATCCATCAACCTTTCACCTCAGTATGCTTCATAGTACACATACCCACTACACAAAAAATTCAAGAGTCAAAAGGCACCATATACATTTCTTCTCCCATTTTTCTCCACTTCAAAAGCTCGCAGTGCCGCAATATTGCAAGCTGGTTCATTGTTTCCTGAAGGGTGAGTCCAAAAAGCTTCGAGATCTTTTCGGGGGTTGCTCCTCCTTCTTCCAGGATAAATTCATAGATCTCTTTTTGAAGTTCGGTCAGTCCGTCTGTCCCTTCAAATCCGTGCTGTTTTCTGAAGAGTTTTTTAGAACGCACTGCCACGGGGTCTGCAAACTTTATTTTCTGGTGCCCTTCCAGATAACAGTCCTCACACATCGGCCTTCCGTTTTCTTTGACATACTCACTTCCCGGGATATTCTTTCCGCACCCCTGGCACGTTACAAAGTAAGCTACAGATTCGTCAATTTCTCTGTTCCCGGCTTTATTCGTATTTATAAGGCCGTGAAACTCCAGATAACCTACTATTTCGTAAACTGTCGACCTTGATAACCCATATCCGGCTTTTGCTTTTTTTATAACGTCTCGAATATGGAATCCACACTCGATTTGGACTTCTTTAATGCATTCAAGGACTCCAATTTCTTCTTCATCCAGCACAAGCATCATTACAATCTCCGGAGCCAGAACCCATTCAGATTCAGTCTTATAAAGTAACGTTATAAAGGGGGACTAAGATCCCGACCAGCTCCAAAAACTGGACCTTAAAACGGGCTTTTACACTGAACTTTTTTCTATATCCATCAAATCAGATTTTAGAACAGTGTTATTCCCATAAGTCAGTTTCTCTATCTATTTAATGTTAATAGTATATAATGATTACGATATATTTATATATAAAAATTAGATTACCGAAAAGAAAGAATGGTCAAAGAAGGAAGTCCGGTTCACACCGGAAACTATATATGTGAAATGCATGATAATGTTATTTGTATATTAGTGTGTTTTACACTAAGATGTAAATATTATCTAGATAAGTAAAACACATATTGAAAGATTCCCGCCGCATAACACTGACATTCCAATTACATACACACTCCAGTTACACCGGCGAATATCATAAAACAGTGATCATAATGTCCAGAAACAAATACGGGCGACATACCCCTGCATTTATATTACTGTTCCTTGCAAAGGAACCCGCCTACGGATCTCTCTTGCTCAACAAAATGGAAGAAGAGCTGCCTTTCAATCTAATCGATGGGCCTTCCCTTTACAGGTCTCTTCAGGATCTGGAAAAAGAAGGGGTTGTTGAGTCCTACTGGGACACATCAGAACCCGGGCCTGCTAAAAAGTGGTACAGGATAAACCCAAAAGGGATGGAAAAACTGGAGGAGTTCCGGCAGGACATAGAAATGAGAAAGAAAAACCTGGAATATTTCCTCACCGCATTCAGGAAACTGTGAACCCTGGTTACTCAAAAATAATAAGTTCATCCTGAAATTAAAAAACTCTCCATGAATTCAAAAAATGGACATGAAATTCAAAAAAAGGATATGAAATTCTTCGAATAACAGGCACAAAGAAATGAAAGCATCTGAAAGCACTTTCATGCCAAATAAAATATCCCTTGAATTAAAAAATGGAAAAAATGTGGTGGTCCCCTGAGTGGTATAATTCTTTACGCCCTGGCTTTTATTTTTTTGGTCGTTTCCTTTTTCAAAGACCGGAAAAAAACGAAAATAGCTATCCTCAAAGCCTGGAAATCCTTCTCATCCCTTCTGCCGGAGGTTCTCTCAATTATGATGTTTGTGGGAATTTCTCTGGCAATCCTGAGCCCGGAAACGATCTCAAGACTGATTGGAGCGGAGTCCGGCCCATTTGGGATTGCAGTTGCCCTGATTGCAGGATCAGTTACCCTTATCCCCAGTTTTGTTACTTTCCCTCTGGGAGCTGCCCTTCTTAAAGATGGGGCAGGGTATGCCCAGATTGCTGCTTTTGTCTCCACTCTTATGGCTGTTGGAGTTATGACCCTTCCTGTGGAAATAAAATACTTCAACAGATACACGGCAGTCCTCAGGAACATCTCGGCACTTCTGGTGTCCATAATTTTTACTGTCGTAATCTGGAGGCTTATGTGATGATAAGCAATGAAAACAATGCCATGAACCCCGGAATCTCCACCATGTTGAAGAAGTACAGGTTTGCGATAGGTCTTGCTCTTGTAATTGCAGCCATATATTTTACAAACAGGTCAGTCGGAACAGAAGCCTTTGGCATATCCGTTTCGAATACAAAAGAAATGCTCAGCCTTCTCCCTCCGGTTTTCATCCTTGTGGGACTGCTGGACGTCTGGGTCCCGAAGGAGACGATCATTCGATACATGGGAGAAGATTCCGGCTGGAAAGGAATACTTATGGCTCTTTTCCTGGGATCCGCAGCTGCAGGCCCTCTCTATGTCGCTTTCCCTATTACGGCCCTCCTCCTGAGGAAGAGAGCAAGGCTGGCATACATATTGTTTTTCCTGGGAGTCTGGTCCACCACAAAGCTCCCCATCTTACTTTATGAAATCTCATATATGGGACTAAAGTTCACAGCAATCCATGCAGCCGTTGGGCTCCCTTTTTTCCTGTTGTTCTCAATAATAATCGAAAAGGTGATGCCGGAAGATTCCAGAGAATCCCTGTACAGGAAAGCCGAAATGGAGTTGCCCTGAAGAAAGTCATACCCTGCACTCACACCCTCTTTCTTTCAGGATCCGGACCTGTTCTTCATAAGAATCCACAAACTCGTCCTGAACAGCTTTTCCTGTAGCAAGAGCAGGATCAAGAGGGGTATGATGTTTATAACCCCTTTCAGTCATTTCCCTGACAAGTGCTTCGTGCCGCAGATAAAGAGCTTTTAGTTTTCCTTTCCATCGAAGGGTCTCGGGGTGGTGGGCATAAGCTTTCTTGTTATTGGTGATTATAGACCATAGAGCATGTAACTCACGGTGTTCTCCTAGAAGGTGCTGCCTGCACATCTTCTCAGGAGGTATGTCCCAGATTCTCATAAGATGAATTCCTGGCACATATAAGAAAGGGTTTTCGGAGATGGAGAAAAGTTTATACTTAATCTAAAAATTAAAACCCATGTTTTGTGTCTGATTCTTTATTCTTATACATATTTACATACTATTTGAGAAAATATAGTCCATGAGACAGGGCATCCTCTGGTATTCTGGAATTTTTCTGCTGGTTATTATATTGGTTATTATATCCTTTTTATCCGCTCCTGCGTTTGCCCATGTGCCGGTCTTCGGAGGGGCCGGGAAAAGTCCTGAAACAGCAATCCATATTGAAGACCCTTCGAAATCAAGGGTGCTTTATGGAGAGCTTGCTTCAGGAGATCTTCGGTATTACAGTTTTAATGTGGAAAAAGGAGAGAGAATAGTACTCGGGCTCACTATTCCCGTTGAAGATGGACATAAGGGGTTTACCCCGAGCCTGATTCTTATCGGACCGGGACTTACGGACGAAGAAAAAATACCCGAGAGATTGGAAGTCCCCGAAAGATACGGTGCAAAAGTGCTTTCCTACAGCCTGCCTGAAATCCCTGTATATGAGGGATTTACTCCAGGTGCCTTTTACTCACTTGTTAAGCTCACATCAAAGCTCCGGAAAGTGGAACATATTACGTTGCAGTAGGTGTAATACAGGAAGCAGGTTCGAGAAAAGGGGAAGATGAAATACAGGAAAAAGGTTTGCAGGAAAGAGAAATCCCAGGAGAAGGAAATTATGGGCTAATTCTGGGATACAGAGAAACCTTTACCTTGAGAGAATGGATATCCGTACCCCTGAGCCAGATAAAGATTTATCGTTGGGAGGGGCAGGGACTGTTTTTGATCTTTACTCCGCTTGCGCTAACTCTTGCAGCCGGGCTTCTAGCAATTTTCTTAAAAAGGGAGTCTGTAGCCGGGTTTAATCCTGCACGCATTTCAGGAATACTTGCAGGCTTCTTCTTTCTTGGCACAGGAATGTCATATATATTTCAGATGTTGATCTCACTGAGTAAAAGTTCATTTTCCTCAGAAGTTTTTATTACTTTCATTCTGATTTTTGCCAATGTAGGACTTGGAGTTATTGCAATGGCCTTAAGCCTCAAAGATGAAGGTTATGGCACTGGTTCCACAAAAAAACGGCTTTACTTCTCTGGTCTGGGAATAGCCGGGCTTCTGTTCTGGGCAGGGCTGTTCATTGGGCCTCTTCTGGCATTTGAAGCTGCAATATTACCCTGGAAGCGCAAATGATGAAGTTTAAACTCGAAAAATAATTTATTTAATGACATCATCCCAAAACCAATTTTATCGTATCCTCTTCAAATTGTACGGATAAAAACAGTAATATATTTTCAACCGAATAAATGTTTTATCCCAAAATTATTTCGCTTTTTAAACATCTTTTATTACAGTTGTATATCGTATACAGATGACACATTATTTTACTTAAACTTTGAATTTGTTTCATTTTACGCAATCATTCCACAATACCAAAATGAAATTGGAATTTATTCAACATTT
>Ga0163159_1002206_pt1 | contig 16585 bp, 10 predicted proteins | sample BioMet9_FD_108702 | JGI IMG/M metagenome (GOLD analysis project Ga0163159, IMG submission 108702) | Microbial communities from bioreactor (seeded with sewage sludge) at Lawrence Berkeley National Lab, California, USA - Biofuel... | ecosystem: Engineered > Bioreactor > Anaerobic > Unclassified ... | reverse complement strand
GCTGTCGGTGGCGGTGTTGGCCGTGGGTTCGGTTGCGGGTTTCTGGGCCTTGGCAATCACCACGTCGGTGGCGATGGCCGGGTTGGCGGCGCGGTTACCGGAGGGGTCGACAATCCAGGTGATCGGGTCGTTGCCGAATCCGATGGTCTGCCCGTAATAGTTGAGTATAGGGTCGCTGAAGTCGAGCACGCGTGCTCCGGCGGGCGAGACGATGCTGCTGCCGGATATGGTGATGGCACCGGTGTGGCTCGCGTTGGTGCCCGTGGACATGATTGCGGCGATGGCGCCGGAGGCCGTCACGTTGGAGTCCTCGATGGCGATGGTCGGGCTGTATGCGCCGCTCTGATCACCGGCGATGATACCGGCGCTTCCGCCGGTTGCGGTCACGTCCGAGCTGCTGATGATTATGTCGCTGCCGCTGACGCCTTTGGCGGAGCGGCCGGTGCGCAGGCCGATGGAAATTCCCTTATCCTGCTTCGCGGACGTCGCGACTATCTTCGAGCCGTCGGTGATGGTGAGGCTCCCGTTCACGGCGTCGATAGCGACAGCGATTTGGGATGTTCCGCTCGTGGCGGCAGTCAAGTTGCTCTTGTTGATGAAGATTTCGCCGCCCATGCGGCCGTCCAGGGAATCGGCGATGATGCCGAAATTGCGTATCGAGTTTTCGCCGGTGGCCTTGGACGAGACGCTCACATTGCTGCCGTTCGCAATCACGTCGCCGCTGAAAGTGGAGATACCGTATCCCAGGTTGGCGGCGCTGTTGCTCACGTCCACCGTGCTGCCGATGATGTCGACGCTGCTGCCGTAAGTGACGATGCCGTAGCCGTTCACGGCACCGCTGTTGCTGACGGTCACGTTGCTGTTGTCAACGTTCACATCGCCGCTGGCTCCCACGATGCCCGAGGAAGTGCCGCTATCGGACGTGGTGTTCACGCTGACGGTGGAGCCTTCCACGTTGACGTCCCCGTTGTGCGCATGCACGCCGGATACCCTTCCATCGGACGTGGCGTCAACAGAAACGCTCGTGTCGCTGATGGTGATGTCGCCGTTTTCGGCGAAGATGCCGTCGGCGCTGGTGTCAGAATCGACTTTGACGTCCAGGTTTCCGTCGCCGGTGATGGAAAGGTCGCCGTCGGTCGTGGTGATGCCGTAGTCCTCGTCGCCCGCGTCGACCTTGTTGTCCCCGGTGAGCGCAATAGCGAGGTCGCCCACTGCCGAGATGGAGCCGCCGTCGTAGTTGTCGAGCGTCATGCCGTTCGCGCCGTCCCACGCCCAAGCGCCGCCTGCGGATCCGCTCCCACTCGAGGCTTTGTCGTAGCTGTTGCCTCCGACGGTAACGCTCGAAGCCGCGAAGGCCTGCATGGGTGCCATGGCAAATGTCAGCAGGACCGACATCCCCACGGTGGCGATTCTTTTCGTGCTCGCTTTCATAGCCACCCTCCTCTTGCCCGGTGTCGTATGCATGACACGTGCGATCGCCCCTAGTGTACCGCGCGTCGTCAGCGGTGAACAGAAGGAAATCTCAGGCTTCGCCTTCGGGACGGGGGAAGGTTCGGACGGCAGACGAGCGGCAGCAGGCAGTGCGCGGCGTGCAATCGCGCTGCCCGCGCTCGTTTGCCGCCCGCAGCGCGGGCAGCCGCGCTCGCTACTGCCCGCAGCGCGGGTTGCCGCCCGTTTCGCCTAGTGCTTGCGCACGGTCTCGCGGCGTGCCAGCAGGAGCGCGCCGCCGGCTGCGAGCAGGCTCGTCAGCGCGAGGGTGAGGGGCAGCGGGCTGTCGCCGGTCTTGGGCACGGCGCTGGCGGACGTGGCCTGCGCGGTGACCTTGGCCGTGCTGTCGGTTGCGGTGCTGGTCGTGTTGTTGTCTGTGGGCTCGGGAGCGGGCTTCTGGTCCGCGGTGATCGTCACGTCGGTGGCGACGGCCGGGTTGGCGGCGTCGACGTTGGGCGGGGCGACAATCCAGGTGATCGGGTCGTTGCCGAATCTGATGGTCTGTCCAACAGCGCCGAGCGTGTCATCGGTGAAGTCGAGCACGCGCGCCCCTGCGGGCGAGACGATGCTGCTGCCGGAGATGGAGATGATGCCGGCATGGTCCTTGCTCAGACCTGCTGACATGATTGCGGCGATGTTACCGGAGGCCTTCACGTTGGAGTTCTCTATGGCGATGGTCGGGGAGTAGGAGCCGCTTTGGTCGCTGGCCATGATGCCGATATCTCCGCCGGTTGCGGTCACGTCAGAATCGCTGATGGTAATGTCGCCGCCATGGGTGCCGGTGTTTATGCGGGCGATGACTATGGCGATGGACGTTCCCGCTTTCTGAGCCTCGGAGGTCGCGACGACCTTCGAACCGTCTGTGATGCTGAGGTTTCCGTTCTCTGCATCGATGCCGAGGGTAGCGCCATGCGCCGCCCCGCTTGCCGTGGCCACGACGTTGGTGTTGCTGAAATAGATGTTACCGCCCGTGGTGCCGGTGATTGCGATGGCTGAGATGCCGCGGTTGATTCTCGCAGCGCCGCCGGTGGTTTGAGACGAGGCCCTCACGTCGCTATCGACCGCGTTCAAGTCTCCGCTGTAGACCGCGATGCCGGCTCCGTTGCCGACCGCGGTGTTGCTCACGCCCACCGCGCTGCTGTTGATGTTCACGTCGCCGTTGCCGTTGATGATGCCGTTGCCCTTATTGGCGGAGTTGTTGCCGGCGTACACCGAGCTGTTGTCGATGTTCACGTTGTGACTGTCTGCGCCACCCAGTACGATGCCCGAGGAATTGCCTTCATCGGATTTGGTGGTTACGCCGACGAGGGAATCTTCCACGTTGATGTCTCCGCCCGTCGTGTGGATGCCATCCGTCGCGCTGTCGCCCGTGGCCTCCACAGAAACGTCCGTGCCACTGATCGTGATGTCTCCGTCGGCGGTGATGCCATCGGTGTGGGACGAGGCATCGGAATCGACCTTGACGTCGAGGGAACCGTCGCCCGAGATGGAGAGGTTGCCGTTCTCGTCCCCGTCGGCGGAAACCTCGATGCCGTAATCGTCGGTATTCGTATCGATCTTGTTGTCGCCGGCAAGCGTGATGTCGAGGTCGCCCTCGGCGGAGATGGCGCCCCCGTCGTAGCCGTTGAGCGCCAAGGCATCGGCACCATCGTAAGCCCAGGTGCCGGCGGCATCGCCCGCCTTGGTGCCTGCGGCGTAGCTGGTGCCCCCGACGGTCACGCTCGTGGCCGCGAGCGCCTGCATGGGCGACAGGGCCAGCGCCAGCACGGCCGACATGCCCGCAGCCGCGATCCTTCTTGCATGTGGCTTCATGGCAATTCTTAAGAAAGTATAAGGTTTGTCGAAGGAACGATGCGGAAGCCCATCGGCGGGTACGTTGCGGACGAATCTTAAGACAATCTTAATGCACCTTTCTTGTGGATGTTGCTAGAATAGGCACAACAGAGGTTACGAGGTAGGAGGGCATCATGACCATTCAAGAGTTTATCGATTCGTTGCCTGTCGAGCAGAAGATCGAGGCTCTGTCCTGCAAGAACGCCCAAGAACTCATCGCGTTTGCCAGCAGGGAAAAGCTCGCGATTCCCGATGATGTTCTCGATAACATAGCCGGCGGCTATGGCGGGTCAGAAGGAACCGGCATAGACACCAGAGTGGCGCCGCCGCGCTGCCCCGATTGCGGAAGTTCGAATACCCATGTTGCGTATTATGCAGAGTATGCATACTACTGCTCGAAGTGCGGATGCCAGTTCGGCTAGGCCGTACGTAACGCGGCAGCTGGTTCAGCCGGATCGGCCGCGTCAACCATAAGAAATCATGTTCGACGGGCTGTCGGTATTGCGCCGATGGCCCGTCGTTGTGCTGGGCGAAGATGCGGATGCTTTGGGGCGAGGTAGGACTTGCGTAGAGGAAGATTCTCATAGGGAAGCGGTTGGACTTGCTCGGGCAGTTGGTCTGGCGGATGGGACGTGACGTAAGGCGCGTTCCATCTGGTTCTATATGCAAGAAAATGATGCGCATTGAATTGAGGAAGCAAAGCGTCGTTTTATCACCTTTTGCTAGCTGGCGCAAAGTCGAAGCTGTCGATCAGCTCTTTCGTAAACTCATGGTGAGGGTTAGACAGCACCTCGCTGGTCTTCCCCGTCTCGACGAATGCCCCGTTTTTCATGACGGCGATATCTTCGCAGAACCAGCGGACCACTTCGAGGTCGTGGGAAATGAAAAGACATGAAAGGCCAAGCTCATCTTGTAGGTCTTTGAGTATGTTCATTATCTGCGCCTGCACCGAGGCGTCGAGCATGGACGTCGGCTCATCCAGTACCAGTATGCTGGGCGAGAGGGAGAGCGCGCGGGCTATCATGATGCGCTGCGCTTCTCCGCCGCTTATCTGGTGCGGATAACGGCCGAGAAGATTCCGGTCAAGTCCAACGAGGTCGAGTAGATAGGAAATCCGAGACTCCCTCTCATCTTTTGAGTAGAGACGTTGAATCGCCATTGGCTCGTATAGGCTCGTTCGGATACGCTTGCTAGGGTCCATCGAGCTCTCGGGATGCTGAAAGATGATCTGTATCTTGCGCACGGTTCGCTCGTGGTCCTTGCGATTGGCGGAAAGAATATCGTCCCCGTCGATTAATATTCTTCCTGAATCCGGCGGTGTAAGAGAAAGCAGCATGCGCGCAATGGTTGATTTACCACAGCCGCTATTTCCGACAATGCCGAATGCCGTTCCATCGGAAATCTTGAATGAGACATTCTTCACGGCTGCGATTTTGCGCTTCTTGAAAACTCCCGACGAGAATGACTTGCAGAGATCTGTTACCTCAAGCATTGAGAAAGCACCTCACGAAACCATTGGGGGATAGAGGCGTTTCGGGTGGGATGGATTCGCTGCAACGTTTTTCCGCCACAGCGCAGCGAGGATAGAATGGGCATCCCTCGACATGGCTATCCCGTCCGGGTAAATCGCGACAGATCGGATGCATGCCCCTGGAGGGCAGAGAGCCGATAAGACCCCGAGTGTACGGGTGAAGCGGAGACCCCATCAGCTCGGCCGAGCTGCGCTGCTCGAGAATCAGGCCCTTGTAAAGCACCATGATCGTATCGCAGAGCGCGCAGGCAAGCGCGATGTCGTGCGTGATGACAATCATGCCCTCGACTTCGTTTTCCGCGATTTCCTTCAATACGCCGTAGACCTGTTTTCGGAGAATGGCATCGAGTCCTTTCGTTGGCTCGTCGGCGATGACCCAACGGGGGCTGCCCATTAGCCCAAGGGCGGAAACGACGCGCTGGTTCATTCCCCCGCTCAGCTGAAAAGAGTATGAACGGTCGATGGCGCGGGGATCGGCGAACCCGAAACGCTCAAGCAGCGAGTCACGCCGCTCTAATGCCCGCGGCTTTTCGCCCCTGCCGCGGAGAGCGACGGCTTCCGAAAGCTGACGGCCGATTCTGAGCATAGGATTCAACGATTCGGACGGATTCTGCGGGATGAGCGCTATCTCGCTTCCGCGGATGCGTGTCATCTCGCGTTCAGACAGCCGATAGAGGTCACGGTCCTTGTAGACGCATGAACCTTCGATTCGCGCGGTGTTCGGCAGGAGCCCGAGAATCGACATGCCCAATACCGATTTGCCGCTGCCGCTCTCGCCGATGAGGCCTGTGACCGAATGAGCGGGAAACGTTGCGTTGGCATCTCTCAAAGCGTAGGTACTCGCATCGCCGCCATCGAAGAAGACGCTTCCCGACCGGATCTCGATATCGATACTCATTGCATCTCACATATCTTTCAAGCTGTCCTTGCGGACATCCAGACGGTCGCGCATCTCATCCGCAAGGATGTTGACGCTCAACGAAAGGGCAACGATGCATAGGCCGGGTGCTACAACCATCATGGGTACCCTGCGGAAGTATGCGCGGGCTTCGCTGATCATGACGCCCCAGTCTGGGGTGGGGGGCTGAAGACCGAGTCCCAGATAGCTCAGAGCGGCGACGGCGATCACTACAGCGGCCACGCGTGTTGCAAAGAGGATGCAAGTTGTTCCCAAGAGGTTTGGCGAGATATGCATGAAGAGTATTCTCGCCTTGCTCGCACCTACGCTTTTGAGACCGTCGATATAGCTCTCCTGCTTGATTTTCATTACCTCGCCGCGAACGATGCGGGAAAAACCTACCCATGAGTTGGTTACGATCGCGACAATCATGCTGGTTACGCCAGGTCCCATCAGGGCGGCGATTGCGATCATGAGAGTTAAGCCCGGCAACCCTTGGAACACATTTGAAATGGTCGTGATGACGCCGTCCACGGCGCCGCCGAAGTAGCCCGCCACCAATCCGATCAGAAAGCCGATACCCATGGACAGCGCAGTGGCAACCAGCGCCAGCAATATCGACTGGCGCCCGCCGTAAAGGATTCGCGAGAACAAGTCGCGCCCTATGCTGTCCGTTCCCAGCCAATGCTGCGCGGAAGGCTGCGCGAGTACGTTGCCGAGATCGGATGCATAGGGGTCGTAGGGGGCGAGGAGGGGAGCGAATATGCCAGCCAGAAGAATGGCAGCCAGTATACCGAGGGCAATCTTGCTGCGTAGACGCATATGTTTCATTCGACCGCCAGCCCGAATCTGATCTTGGGGTTCACGGTTATATAGAAGATATCAATCAGGATATTGGCAATCACGTATATAGTGCCGCAGAGCATAACATAGGCTTGGACAACGTAATAGTCGCTGGATTGGACGGCAGCGATGGCATAGCTGCCGATGCCGGGAATGGCGAAGATAGTCTCGATGACGGCCGCTCCTCCCATGATGCCCGCAAGGTGCGTGCCCAAGTAGGTGCCAATCGGTACGAGTGCGTTGATGAACGCGTGCCGCATCACCACCTGGCGTTGATCCAGTCCTTTCGAATCTGCAACGACCGTGTACTGTCTTCCAAGTTCATCAAGGATTGTGCTGCGCGTAAGGCGCGCGCAGACTCCGGTTCCCGGCAGCGCGAGGGTTATCGCGGGGAGAATGAATCCGGCAAACGATGATACGCCGCTTGTGGGGAGTATCTTCCATTTCTCGGCAAACAGGAAGATGAGAAGAATCGCTATCCAGAATCCTGGTACCGAGAGCAAGACGGTAGATAATCCGCTAAGAAATCGATCAAGTGGAGAATCACGATGTGTGGCCATAATTATCCCAGACCCGACTCCGAAGATGGTGACGAGCAGCATGCTGAGACCTGCGAGCACCATGGTCGTAGGAATTCGATAGCGTAGCTGGTCGAGAATGCTTTTCTGGGTGAAGAAAGAGCGGCCGAAATCTCCTCTGAGTATTTCGCCCAGCCAATCCAGATACTGCACGACCACCGGTTGGTCGAGGCCGAGTCGCTCGCTCACCTGCTCGTATTCCTCTTGCGTATACGATTCGGAACCGTCGGGGTTAAGTATCTGATCGACGGGATCGCCCGGTGAAAGAACGCCGAGGGCAAAGGCGATTATCGTCACCCCTATGAGTACGGGAATCAGCAGCGCCAACCTCTTAAGGATGTATTTCGTCAACTCCATAGCAATGGCTTTCTTGGGCGAAGCCGAAAATGGCCGGAAGCGAAACGTCGATGGCCGATACCGTCAAAACCGGTTGGGAAAGCACCAAGCCGGCTTTGACGGTATCGGTGAATACCGGCGGGTTTGTCAGGCCCACTCGATGGTTGGCAGTCCGACGCCGAAAGTCCTGCCAGCGTAGTTTTTGATCGCGACGTTGTGGATGTTGACGTTGATCTCGTAGAACATGGGTATCACCGGCATGTCTTCGTAGAGCATCTCTTGAATCTGATCGTAGACCTTCGCGCGCTCATCGAAGTCGGCAATCGTGGGCGCACTTTCAATGAGCTTGTCGAACTCCGGGTTGCTGTAGTGGTAGTTATACGTGGTGTTGCTATCCCCGGTCGTGGCGAAGTACTGCTTGAAGTTCGAGGCAGGGTCACCGTTGTTCACGCCGCTGACCGTGAGACCGAGGTTATAGTTATCCGACTTCTGGCGGTCGTTGTAGACCGAGGAGTCAAGAATCTCGATGCTCAGGTTGATCCCGAGCGGAGTGAATGCCTCTTTAAGATACTCCGCAACGGCCTTGAGATTGTAGCTGTCGGCCGAGGAAGACCTGATGATCATGTTCAGGTCTGCAGTGTTGCTCCCCAACACTTCCTTGGCAAGGCTCTTCGCCTTGTCCGGATCATAGCTGTCCTGGATATCCAGATGGAAGACGGATTGGTTGCTCAGGTAGGCATAGGCGGGCACGAGGAGGTTGCCATACAAGGCTTTGTTGATGGAGTCGCGGTCGATGGCATAGCTCATCGCCTTGCGCAGGCGTTTGTCCGCGAGATATTCGTTGGCCATGTCGAAGAATATGTACTCGGTCATATGGCTGGGCGTCGCGTCTATAGCGAACGAACTATTGGTGTCGCAGAGGTCGGCTGCTGCGTCCATGGCGATCGCGCCGTTGTCGCACAGCCCCATGACCTCGCCGGAGACCAACGCGGAATAACGTGTTTGCGAATCGGGGATGTTGCGGATGCGGAAAGTCTTGACCTTACCAAGGTCGCCGTAGTAGTCCTCGTTGCGCTCGAGGAGTGCATAGTCATCTTCGACATGGCCGATGATGCGATAAGGGCCGGTGCCGATGGCGTAGTCGGAGATGGCACCCGTTGTCGCGTCGAAGCATTTCGGGCTGAACATCGGGCTGCCATAGTCGCTGAGCGCGTATTCCAGCGTTGTGATGGGAGTGGAGAAGGTGAACTTCACGTCGAAGTCCCCGGTCTTTTCCATCGCGGAAAGCTTCGGCAGGGATTTACTGATTTTCAAAGCCGTATACGTTGACGTCGTATCGAGTTTCCAGCGCTCGATGTTGGCCATGCACGAATCCGCGTCGAACCGAACACCGTCGGTGAAGAAAACATCCTGCCGCAGATGGAAGGTCCATTCGCTGCAGTCGCTGTTGTGCTCCCACGATTCCGCAAGCCACGGCTCGATGATGCCGCCGTTGTTCACCGTGAGCGCTTCCCAGACGAACGTGCCTTCCCAGCAGTAGAATGCATCCCCGCTACCCGGAATCGCATCGCGCGGCGTCGCGATAACGACCTCTTTCGTCTCGTTGCGCTCATCGTTGCTGCCACCGTCTGATGATGCGCTGCCGGTGTTCGAAGAACATCCGCCGAGCAGACCAAGCGCAAGGGCTGCGCCCGCACTCGTGACGATGAACTCTCTCCTGCTGATACCCCTCTGCCCCATGATTCCCCCTTCATACTCGTGAAATGGAAACAAACCCGTTGTGCAGGTCTTCTGACTCGCGCTGGCAATCCGAGCCTTCCCACGCGAACTCACGCGCAGTGGCACTTCGGATGCCGTATGTTCAAGCGTTTACAGCGGCGGTACCGTCCCGGAATCTCACCGGGTTCCCTATTCTCTCCACGCGAACGCGGGGCACACAACAGTCTCATTATACAAACCGGCGTGAGAAGTATTCGTGTGAGAGAAAATGTTTCGAAAATAGAAACAATAGTTTCTATTATAGATACTATATTTTGCGAATGATTGCATTCTTGAATGCTGCCGCAAGCCAGAGGTAGATTGCATATTCGCTAGAATTTAAACGTACGTCCGGAGCGTCAATAGCGCAGGACGTGATGCTGCAGGGTGAACTCATGCAGCTTTGGCAACCTGATATACTAAGCCCATGATTACAGGGGATGCTAAATACCAAGAGCAAGAGCTGGCGCTGTACGATGCCCTAGCGGGAAACGGGATCGTGCTGCAGCCTCTTGTCTATCGCTTTCCCGATTTCGCCTTCGGTGCTCGTGTAATCGATGATTCTGCCGTTTGGCGTTTTCGACCAGCAGGAAAGTCCGTGAGAGAACCCCGAGAGGTCGCTTGCGCTGTCGAACGTGTTGACGAAATCCGCGACCTTATCGATGATCGATAGCTCGTCATCGGAGAACGCGATGCTCTCTTCGCGCAAAGGAACGAGTACCTCGCCCCAACCTTTTTCGGCGAACATCACCGTGCCTCGCTCGCTGAGGAGCAGGCGAATCTCCTCCATGCCGTCCATCACGGGGCCAAACGTTGCATGAGCGTATTTCAGTCCGGTCATCGAACGGGTATGCGTCTCGAAGAACAGCATATCAGCGAAGAAGAGCGCTTTTTGAAGCTTGGTCCAATAGAGATCTGTGCACTTCTCCGACAATAGGTACACCAATGCGGCCACCCTGTCCAAGTCGAGCCTGCGAAAGCCGTTTGCCGCGGAGGTGCCGGCCGATTCTAGCATCTCGATTCGCGGGAGCACCAGTGTTTCCTCTGAATGGCCGTCTTCGATTGCTGCGATGTAATACCTGATCTTTTCCGACGATTTCTTGGAAAGACGGTTTCCGTTCTGCTGGAGCAGCAGCCTCGCGCCCGCGCTCGTTCGGGCGGAAAGGATGGTGGTGTTGTGCGAAGCGTCGGGAATGGACCCGTGCTCATAACGGTAAGCGGTTTGCTCGCCGAAACCGAGAAACTTGCTGAAGTCTCTCAACGAAAGGCCGTAGGCCTCACGTAGGTCCCTGATCTCACTGGGCGCGACGATGCCATGGCGGCTACGGTAGACATCGTAGGCCCGCTCGAGGTTTGCCTGCTCCAAGCGCGAATCGCCGATCGCCTCGCCGCAGTTTGGGCATATGGCAATCGATGCAGCGTAGGAAACATCCTCGCCGCGCACGCGGAGTGCTGAGGGCTTCTCGGCTATATTGGCACGAACCTCGGTATCGCACCATGGGCAGAAGGTGCCTATGCTGTCAGTCATCGCCGGTTCTCCTCTCGACGTATGCCTTTACCGATAAACACTTCGCTCGCTCGGCATCAGTGCGTATGGACAGTTTCAGATAGAGCATCTCGCTGCCATACATGGGACTGAATTCGGCTACGGTCCACTTATCGTATCTTGGATCGCGATCGGGTTCTGCTTTGCGTAAACGAAGGAAGAGACGAATCTGCTCGTTGGGTTTACGTCCTCCCTCGTGTCCCTCTGAGTGTCATTATATGATGACACTCAGAGGGAGACAATTGGGTACGGAGGAGTGGTGCTTTACAAGTTTGAAATCGATGCGGCTAGCATAAAACTAAAGACAACCGATTGATTTGTCATTCGGAGGAGATTCGCAATTGAAAAAGACTTACATTGCTGTTGGGCGGTAGCCATTAGAAGGCTGCCGCCCAACATTGCGTTAAAAACCTCATTAATATTTCAATCCACGTTAGCGAGCGCTTAACGACAAAAGCAGTATATAACTTCATGCTGACCGTTCGCCGCGCACATACACATATTTACAAACCTCCAAGAGTATGTTATTTTAAATACCTCTTTAATGAAATTAGGAGTGATGGAGAATGACGAAAAATGATAGCACTAAAAATGTTCGCAGTCCTCTTCACGCCCGGAGTGATCAAACTCTCTGCATTCACGCTCAAATGGTCGCCGGCGCGATGCAAGCCACATGTGGAGAACTAGGCTTCGGCAACTTGGGCTCGTTGATTGGATGGCTCCATGATTTCGGTAAGGCGCAACAGGCATGGCAAGACTGGTGCGCTGATGGTTTCCCCCAAGGGAAAAGCATCCCTCATGCGCCGCTCGGCGCACTATGGATATGGAAAAAGTATTTTGACGAGGACAACATCCATATCGTGACAACTGAGATTGTCGCACTTGTGATCTACGGACATCACAGTGGTCTTCCCGATGTTCTGAATCCAGACGGGCTTTCGTTCGATAATTTGTTGAGAGAACGTTTTTCCGAATATGACGAGAACGGCATTTTGAATGAGTGCGCTGAATCATTTTTTAAAGAAATAATCAGCGAATTTGAACTGGATGTTCTGTTCAATGAAGCTGCTCGTGAGGTCAAACGGTATTGCGATAATCTCGGGGAAAGCTTTCGGAAACTATCTTCTCAGAGGCTCTCTGATAATCATAAAAATAGTATAAATATATGTCAGAATCAGATAGGACTGAATCTGAGTCTTCTTTTGCGGTTCATGTTCTCGGCATTAACCGATGCAGACTGGTATAGCGCAGGCCATTCCGATTGCGCCGACTGCGCAGACGCTTTTCAGAAAACCAGATACCCATGGGCAAACTATCTGAAGGTTGCAGAGCGGAACATCGTCGAAATGAATCATGTTGCACTCTCAACAAGCAAGTCAGACAGAGAATCTGAAATCGCTCGCACAAAACAGCAAATCTCGGATCTCTGCCGACAGTACGCCGACCGGGACTATGGGGTTCTGACATTTAATGCAAAAACCGGAGCTGGGAAGACTTTAAGCGTGATGCGCCTGGCCATCGCTGCCTGCGCAGAGGGCAAAGCTTCGAAAATATTCTTCATTGCCCCCTATCTGACGGTGCTGGAACAGAATGCAAAGGCGATACGTGATGTCTTGGGTGATGCAGATGGAGCAATTGTTCTCGAGCATCACAGCGATGTCATAAAGGATTCGGAAGAAGAATTTATCGAATATCTGAGATTAACTGAACGATGGGATCATCCAATAGTCGTGACATCGCTCGTTCAATTTCTTGATGCAATCTATTCAAGTCGACGTCAAGCGGCGCGCCGGATGCACATGCTCTCGGATTCCGTAATCATATTCGACGAGGTGCAAGCTATTCCGGTATCTTGCACGTATTTGTTCAATGCGGCCGTAAATTTTCTCACAGAGGTCTGCGGTGCGCGAGTAATCCTTTGCAGCGCTACGCAGCCGTATCTCGAAGATGTTCTTGAGTGCCCAATTCATTTAACATCCGACCATGAGATAATGGACGGAAAACAGTTTTCGCAGGAGCTCTTTAAAAGAACGTGTATCCATGATTGCAGAAAAGAAGACAAATACTCTTCCGAGGAAATCGCAAATCTAATCGAATCGCTGATACCCAATAATGATTCAATACTTGTGATAATGAACACAAGGGCGGCAGCGAAATGCGTATATGAAGAGGTGCTAAGAAGAGCACCAGGGGAATGCGAGATCTTCTATCTGAGCACCGATCTGTGCCCCGCACATCGGATGAAAATCATCAATACAATTAAACAGAAGCTTAAAGAATCGGGAAATGATGAACAGCCCGACGGCGAGCCGCCAGACACCTGCTGCCGAAAGTCTCTCATTTGCGTAAGCACGCAGCTGGTTGAGGCCGGTGTCGATTTCTCCTTTTCGTGTGTGCTCAGGTCTGCAGCGGGAATCGATTCCATAGTTCAGGCTGCGGGGCGTTGTAATCGTGGAGGCGAGTTTAGCAGTCCGCGTGATGTTTACATCATAAACAGTCGGGACGAACGCTTCAGCTATCTAAAGGATATAGAAGAATCCATAGATGCCATGACAAGCGTGCTCTACAAGTGCGATTTGCACAACAATGAGACTGAAGCAGAGCTTGACTTGGAGGACCCAGGGCTTCTTCGAAAATACTATCAACAATATCGATTTAAGAAAAAGCCAGAGATGCGTTATAGATTCAAATGGCAGAGCAAGGGCATGCCGGAGTTTCTGGATGCCTTCGATTTGCTGGGATACAACGAACAAGCACGGAAAAACAATCAAGCAAATAACGAAATGAAGTATAGAAACTTGCTTGCGCAGTCGTTTCGTACTGCAAGCGAGAACTTCCATGTAATCGAGGGGGACACAATCGGCATAGTCGTCCCGTATGGCGAAGGCGAAAAGCTGATCGAAGACCTGACGAGAACAGATCCAAGCCTTATAAGCCCTTTAACTATGCGAAAAACGCAGCGCTATTCGGTAAATGTCTACAAGTATCAATTAGAAAAGCTTATGAGAGTGGGTGCGCTAATTGATGTCCGGCAGCTGGGTATTATGGTGCTTGATAAGAAGTGGTACAGCGAGACTGAGGGGGTGGATTACGAGCACGAGGCAAATCCCGATGACTATATCGTTTCCTGAAAGGAGGGCAAATCATGAAACATGTTAATCAAATCGAATACCAAGTCTATGGCAAGTACGCTCTTTTTAGCGATCCGGTAACCAGAGTTGGAGGAGAGAAGTACTCCTATCCCGTTCCCACCTACCAGGCGCTCAAAGGGATCACTGAAAGCATTTATTGGAAGCCGACTTTCTTGTGGGTAATAGACTCGGTGCGTATTATGATGCCAATTCGTACCGAGTCGAAGAACATGAGACCTATTCAGTATAATGGTGGCAATACTTTATCTATTTATAACTATCTTCGAGATGTAAATTATCATGTCAAAGCGCATTTCGAATGGAATGAAAACAGACCAGAGTTGGCGAACGACAGAAACGAGAACAAGCACTATTTCATTGCGAAACGAATGATCGAAAAAGGTGGGCGGAGGGATATCTTCCTTGGAACCCGGGAATGCCAGGGCTATGTTGAGCCCTGTTCCTTTGACGACGGAGATGGTTATTACAATGACTGGGCGGAAATGAATTTTGGGGTCATGCTACATGGAATCAGCTACGCCGACGAATCATCCGACGGCTGTATGCGGGTCAGACTTTGGCGGCCGGAAATGAGGTATGGCGTTATCGATTTCGTACGTCCAGATGATTGCGAGATCATCCGGAAAGTCCGCAACCAGACCGCATCGAGTTTCTGCGAAGGGACAAATTTCTCATCGTGCGATGGCCTTTTCAGAAGAGAGGGGGGCATAGATGAGTTGGATGCAGAAACTATGTGAGACATACGACAATTGCCAAGGGCTGATCGGGGTGATTGATGGAGACGACGATATTCCGCTGATGCCGGTCGCACATACCACGCAGGTTGCGCAGATTGAGATTACGCTAGACATTGAAGGCAACTGGGTCCCGCATGGTAGCAAGGTGCTTCTTGATAAGAAGGAAGCGGTGACAATAGTTCCCTGCACCGAAGCCTCCCAGTCGCGCTCGGGCAAGAAACCGACAGCGCATCCTCTATTTGATAAACTGCAGTATCTCGCAGGAGATTATGAGAAATTTGGCGGCGAAAAGGGGTCCTCGTTCCATGAGGAATATATGAGTTTACTTCACGAATGGTGCACTTCGAATTTTGCCTATCCTCCGATATGCGCAGTCGAAAACTACCTAAAGAAGAATACTTTGATAAATGATCTCGTTCAGTCGGGGTGTCTTGCTGTAGACAACGAGAACAAAGTGATGCGTGCATGGAAGGGCGAGGAGGACTCGAAACCCGAAATATTCAAGACGAACATCGATCCTCTCAATGCGTTTGTGCGAGTAAAGGTTCTGTCTCCCAATCATCTCGAAGATCGTCTTTGGGCTGACCCAGAAGCGTGGAACAGTTTCATTGAATATTACGAAAGCACGCAGGATGAAAACGGCCTTTGCTATGTTAGCGGGCTTGCGGTTCCGTGTTCGGATAAGAGCCCAAGTAAAATTCGCAGCACGGCAGATAAAGCCAAGCTCATTTCTTCGAATGATAATCAAGGATTCACATACCTAGGGCGTTTTGAATCGGCGGAACAGGCGATGAATTTAGGCTACCTGACATCGCAGAAAGCGCATAATGCTCTGAAATGGCTGATATCGCGGCAATCATATCGGAACAATGGACTCGTATATGTCGCATGGAATACAGAGAACGGTAATGTGCTCTGTCCATTAACCTCTTCAGAGGACTGGATAGATCAATACAACGAAACCGACGATGAGGTTCTGGATACGAGACAAGAGTATTCGAAACGTTTGGTTTCTGCCATGAAAGGGTATTCAGATTATTTCGACGATGACGCCGGAATCGTCATCATGGGAATTGATTCTGCAATTTCGAGTACGACCGGTCGTCTTTCCGTGTTGTATTATCGCGAACTACGGGGTTCAGATTTAAAGGACAGGATAATTCGATGGTATGAATCTTGTTGCTGGATTCTTCCGTGTAAAAAGGAGACTAGCAGCAATGGAACCACGAAAACGATTCCGTTGCGCTTAGTGGGAGCGCCGTCTCTGAAGGATATGGCTTTCGCCGCATACGGTGGAGGCGCCGATAAGAAGCTTGTCTCAAACGTCATTAAAAGGATTGCGCCCTGCATTATCGATGACATTCGGATACCGCATGACTTGGTTTCAAGAGCGGCGGCGCGTGCATGCAATCCGATAGCTATGGAACGCTGGGAATATGATAAGACTCTGGCAGTTGCTTGCGCACTAATCAGAAAAGAACGGCTCGATGAGCCCGGGGGAGAGGAGTGGAACGTGGAACTTGAGACGGAATCCCCACAGGGGGATGAGAGGTCGTATATCTTCGGCCGCATTCTAGCATATTATGATTATTTTGAACGAGCTGCAAAATTGCTGGCCGACGAAAAAGTAAAAGACACGAATGCCATGCGTCTGATGAGCCAGTTTAAGAGGAAACCTGCATCTGTCGCAAATAGGCTCCAAGACCGTACTCGTCCCTATTGTAAACGGCTAAGAAGCAACGATAAAAGTGTTGGAAGATACATCAAACTGGAAAAAGAACTCTATGCTCTTATCGATAGACTTAAAGGCGAAACGGAATCAGTATCGAGCTGCAATTTCAACGACGAACCCTTGGGCAATCTTTTCTTACTTGGATACGCGAGC
>Ga0163159_1002202_pt1 | contig 16598 bp, 16 predicted proteins | sample BioMet9_FD_108702 | JGI IMG/M metagenome (GOLD analysis project Ga0163159, IMG submission 108702) | Microbial communities from bioreactor (seeded with sewage sludge) at Lawrence Berkeley National Lab, California, USA - Biofuel... | ecosystem: Engineered > Bioreactor > Anaerobic > Unclassified ... | reverse complement strand
CTCGACACGGTGGACAGGATCGAGGTCGTCAAGGGCGCTAACTCGGCCATCTACGGTTCTAACGCGGCCGGCGGCGTCATTAATATCATCACGCGCAAAGGCGCCGAGAAATCCTCCGGCTCCATTAAGGCAGAATTCGGCGGCAAGGGCTGGTTTAGCGGCTCCGTACGCGGCACGATCGTAAGCGACGATCTGAAGGTCACGCTCGGCTACACGCGCAGACAGGAAAAGGGCGAGGCAAAGATCAGGCTCGCCGATCCGGCCACAGACACCTACGATTACGCCAGGGACTACCGCGGCGACGATTACGTGCTGAACATTGAAAAAGGCAACTGGTCGTTCCTCGGCGAAGCCGGCAATTACGATTCCGAGTGGGACTACACAAACCCCTATTCCGGTTATGAACTGGACAAGCAGAAAAATACCTACGCGAGAGCCTCGCTCAACTACGCGGACGGCACCAACACGGGACGCGTCTATTACAACGAGAACAAACGCAACGTCTACGACTCCTACGGCGAAGCCGACTATAAGGACAGCACCTGGGGCGCTACGTTCAACCGCAAACAGACTCTCGGAATCGTTCCCCTTGTCTGGGGCCTCGACTGGCGGCATGAAAACGCAAAATACGACGATATGGATAACCCTTACGGCAACAACAAACCCTACGACATGACCCGCAGTGGCTTTGCGCCTTATGTGGAAGCTACTCTGCCAGTTGGGGAAGCCAACATCGACCTCGGTCTCCGTTACGAATTATGGAACGTTGACGAAGGCGACGACGTGCACGAACTGATTCCCCGCGTGTCCATCAACTGGCTGAGCCCTGCCGGACTGCTCTGGTACGCGACCGCTGGGAGACATTTCACGATGCCGAGCTTCTTCCAGATGTTCTATGCGGACAGCTATGGTTATTCGCTCATCAACCCTGACCTCGACCCTGAGAAGGGCTGGACTTACGACCTCGGCGTCAAGGCCGCGAACGTTAAGAATCCCTGGAGCTTCGGCCTGTTCTACATGGATATCAAAGACAAGATAAACTACGAATACGACGCCTATTACGTCGGCAAATACGTCAACGTCGACAAGTACCGCGCCTGGGGCGCCGAGGCCAGCGTAAAATTCAATTTCAGCGAAAACTGGAGCTACACCCAGTCGCTTTCGTTCATGCGCGCCGAGAATAAATACGGCGACGCTGACTACGAGCGCTCCGGCGATCCGCGCTGGAAGGCTTCCGGTTTTCTGGACTACCAGAACGGCCCGTGGCAGGCTGAACTGGGCCTGTTCTACTACGGAGACAGAGTCATCACCAACAATGCAAAGAACTATGACGACGATGATATCTTCACAGTCAACGCCTCCGTGTCGTGGAAGAAGAACAATCATACGCTGAGGCTGTCCTGCGTCAATCTGTTCGACAAGGAATACTATCTCAACAGCCAGGGCTACGTGATCCCGGAGCGCCGCGTCATAGGTTCCTGGGAGTACGAATTCTAGCCCAAAGCAGCGCACAGAGAACATATCTTCGCCGAAAGAAGGCCCTCCGGACTGCACACCGGAGGGCTTTCTTCTTATTTTATTTAAGCAGCGTTTTTAACACAGACAGCGACTTTGCGTAGTCGTTCTCGAAGACCTCCAGCGTGCAGACGCGTTCTCTGCCGTCGTCCGCCGAGTTCATAAGAAATTTGAATAATTCAGCATCAAAGTGCGAAAGGTCAACATGGTCGGTACCGTCCGGCCTGACGCCGTGGAGGTGGAGCACGCGGGCGTCCGCGATGTATTCTCTGATCTTCGCCTTAACGTCACAGCCATATTTGACGAGGTGGCCGACATCGAGGCAGACGGAGAGCCCTGCACTTTTGATGATGCCGTAAATGAGGTCGAAGTTGTAGTCCAGCGTCTCTGCGCAGATCTTATCGCTGTCTCCGACCGCTGAGGCCAGGCGCGCGGCGGATCTTTGCGTGAGTTCAAGCCACCGTTCCATATCGGCGCTGGGGCTGGGGCCGCGCCTTTCGCCGCAGAAGTGGACGATCCAGGCGAAGGGGTCCAGCGGCGCGAAGAGGTCTATGAGTCTGAGCGCGGAATCCTCCGTTTTCGTGCGGTCGGCGAGGCTGGCCGAGGCGCAGATGTCCTGCGCAAAGTGGACCGTGCAGGTCATATCCAATTTTCTGCAGAACGAAGCGAGCTCGCGCACCTCGGCGGCGGAGGGAATGTTCGAGGCCTGGGGCGTGTCAAAGAGGACCAGCTCCATGTCGCCGACATCTTCCGCGAGGACGCGCAGATTTTCCGCGAACGAACCGGGGATTACCCAAGAGGTGCCGCCGAAACGGAGGCGGTTCATTGAAGCCTGAATGTGAACGGGACTCTCGCGCGCACAGTGCCAGAGCTGTCGAAACGCCACTGTTTGACTGCGCGCAGCGCGCTGGCGTCAAGCCGCTCATAACCGCTGGAGGATTCAACTTCCGCTTTTGTTACGCCGCCTTTTTCTATCGTGATGATGATCTTCACAGTGCCCTCCTCGCGGCGTTTGCGCGAGAAGGAAGGATAATCGGGCAGCACTTTTTTCGTAACCACGAGCGTATTAACGTCGACAGCCTCTTCGGTGCCGCCTGTGCCGCCAGACGTTCCGCCGTCCGCAGGACCGGCCCCTTGTCCGCCGCCGTAACCGCTTCCAGCAGGTTCTCCTCCGCCTGAACCTGAACCAGCCTGCTGAAAAGAGGCGGCCTCGCCAAACTGTGAAGGTTTCGAGGCAACAGGCGAAGACGAAGAGGCGGCTTTTGGCTTTTCTTTTAGCTGCTGGACAGAACGAACGGCTGATTTTTTTGCCAAGGCAGGAGCAGGATGCCCGACGACTGCCTGTTTAGGCTGACGTTTGACTACGGACGATCGTCCCGGCGTCGGCACGGCGTTTTTAGTGATGGGACTGGCGGTTATAGCCACGAGACTTACCTTCATTACAGGCGGATCTTGACGCCCGGATGTCAGAGAAGGAGCGCAGAACAGGACGAGTCCGTGCAGCGCAAAGCTGGCGGCTACGGCAAGCGTCCATATTCTGCGCTCCGACAGTTCCATTATTTACCGCCCTGCATAAGCAGGCCGGCCTCCGTAACGCCTTCGCCGCGCAGGATCGAGAGCACCTGCGAGACGCGGCCGTAGGAGGCGCCTTTGTCACCGGCGATAAGCACACCGCGGCCCCTGGCGCCGCGCGCAAGCGGTGCCAGTTCCGCGTCTGTGACGTTTTTGCCGTCCCACTGCACGGAGCCGTCCTTCGCCACCGTAACCGTGACGGCGGCTTTAGACTCGCCGGCCGGGGCGTTCGCGTTCGGCAAATCCACGGTGATGCGGCCGTTCACGAACGAAGCCGTGAGCACGAAGAAGATAATGAGCATGAACATGACGTCGATGAGCGGCGTAATGTCCAGGTCTGCCGAGCGGCGCTGTCTATTTCGTCTCATTTTTTGCGCCGAAATGTTCGCGCACCAGATAGTCGCCGCCGCGTTCGAGCGTCTCCTCGACGCTGTCGATGCGCGACATGAAGAAGCCGTGCATAAAGATGGTGGGGATCGCCACCACGAGACCGGCCACGGTCGTAAAGAGCGCCTTCCAGATGCCACCGGTGACCGCCGCAGCACTGATCTGGCCGTTCATGTGCAGGGACTGGAACATCTCCACCTCGCCGAGGACTGTGCCCAGCAACCCCAGAAGAGGCGCCAGCTTGCCGACCAGTTCCAGAATGAAGATGTTCTTTTCCCAGCGGTAGACCTCCTTGCGGACCTCCTGCTCCACTAGCGCCTGCATGTCCTCGCGGTCAAGCCCCCAGTGGACGAGAGCCGCGCGGAAGAGCCTGTGCATGGAGCTGTCGTAGGCAGTTACGACCTCGCGCGCTACCTCTTCGCCGCCGGTAGCAAGAGCCCTGCCGAATTCCGTCTCCAGTTTCTCCGGATCGGTGGAGGCGCGGCAGAAGAAGATAGCCCTCTCAATGCAGACTGCCAGCGCTAAAACGGACAACGCCGCAATCACCCACATGATGCTGCCACCGAGTCTCATATATTCAAGCATTTGAACTCCCCCAAAGTCGATTTAGCTGTCATTGCCTTATATTCATACTTGCATCAGCTGAGTTTATCTCTCCCTCAGCAGCAGCCAGAGGAAAAAGATCGAACCGGCGCAGGACGTGAGGATGCCGACCGGCACCTCCGCCGGCGCCCAAAGTATCCTGGCGGCCGTGTCGCAGAGCACCAGGAAAGCCCCGCCGAAAAAGAACGACGCCAGCGTAAGTCTTCTGTGGTCCTCGCCGACAAACTTCCTGCAGATATGCGGAGCCATCAGCCCCACGAAGGCGATGGGGCCGCAGGCCGCCACGTTGACACCGACCACCACGGAAACGATTGTAAAAAGCAGCTTGCGCAGCCGCGATACCGCCACGCCGCGGCCGGCCGCAATTTCCTCGCCGCAGACAAAAAGGTCGAGTTCGCGCGAAGAGACAAGGGCCGTGACGAGGATGGCGGCAAGCGCCGGCAGCGTCGCCCACACTGACGAGAAGCCCACGGTCTGGATGCCGCCCATCGACCAGCGCATCATGCGGAACGTATCTGTGTAGCCGCCTGAATATTGAACTATCATATTAGCGCTGCCGAACAGAAAACTCATGGCGATGCCGGCCAGCAGCAGCGTGCCCTCGGACATGCCGCCGCGCTTGACGGTCCCGGCCAGATAGATGGCAAAGGTGGCAAGCAGCGCCCCCGCAAAGGCCGCAAACGAGAGCCCCGAAATGCCGAACAGCGAAAAAGCCAGGCCGAGCCTTATATACAGCACAGCGCCGAAGGCAGCTCCGGTGGAGACGCCCAGCATATCCGGCGACGCCAGAGGATTGCGAAAGAGCGCCTGAAAGACAAGTCCGCAGATGGCCAGCGTGGAACCGGTGATCCAGCCAAGCAGCACGCGCGGAATGCGCAGTTCCCAGAGCAGACGCGCGGGACCGGAGGCAGGATCGCCGAAGACAGCTGAAAAGGGGACGTTCATGGCACCGACGAAAGGAGCCGCGACGACCACCGTCAGCGAAAATGCGAAAAGAAGCGGCAGCGCCCAGCGTTTCATATCATGAGCCCCTTAGGCGCCACGTAGCGTGAGCCGCCGGCCGATGAGAATATTTCGAAATCTGTGTCAAAAATATCCTTCAGGAGTTTCACGTCAAGCAGTTCCCCGCGTCCGCCGCGCCATGCCACGGAGCCGTTCTTGACTGCTACGACCGAGGCGGCCGTATGGAGCGCGAGGTTCACGTCATGGGTCACCATCAGTATAGTCTTGCCCTGCTCTCTGTTGACCTTTTCTATCAGCGCAAGCGTTTCTGCCTGGTGTCTGTAGTCGAGAAAACTCGTCGGTTCGTCGAGGAAAAGTATATCCGTGCCCTGGGCCAAAGCAGCTGCTATAAGCGAGCGCTGTCTCTCGCCGCCGCTCAGACTGCCAAGTTTCCTGTCTGCCAGATCGGAGACGCCCGAAATTTCCAGCGCTGACGCCACCGCTTCTTCATCGGCTCTGGTCTCGCCGCCCACGGACGAACGCCACGGATAGCGGGACATGCGCGCGAACTCGCGCACAGTGAAAGGCAGTGAGTCGGCGCCGGTCTGGTGCACCCAGGCCACACGGCGGGCCGCCAGACGCCTTTTCATGGCTGGCAGAGACACGCCCTCCAGCAGCACCTGACCGCTGAAACCGCGGATCAGACCACCTGCGCATTTGAGCAGCGTGCTCTTGCCGGCCCCGTTGGGGCCTACGATGCAGACGCAGTCGCCCTTCCGCGCCGTGAAGGAGATTTTTTCGAGGATTTTGCTGCCTGCGATTGAACAGCTCAGTTCCTTTATCTCAAAGAATGGTGCGCTCACCATTTCGCCTCCGGATGCAGCGCCTTTGCAAAGGCAAGCAGCACCTGACCGAGCCGCGGCCCGGGACGCAGATACATGGTGCCGTCGAGTATCGTCACGCGGCCGTTCTGGGTGGCCCGCACGCGCGGACCGTTAAGCCACTGCTTCTTCATGTAAGTTTTATTGAAGACCTTGTTGAGATCCACCTTCTCCATTGAGTGGTAGAAAGTCCGTTCTCCCACAACGTCAATGATCACTTCCGGATCCATCGTCATCAGGCCCTCGGAGGATATCTTTGGATACTCGGCGCGAGAAGGGGGCACGGCGTTGACGCCGCCGGCCATCTCAAGCAGCTCGTTGTAAAAGGTCTCTTTGCCGGCCGCGTAGAAAATATTCACCGTCTGGTCCGAAAGTTCGCGCGAAACGCAGAGCACCACGCTCTTTTTAGGCAGCCCTCTGACCTTTGCGCGCACTGCCGCCTCGTCTGCCTTGATCTTAGCCACCAGCGCCGCGGCATTTTTTACAGCGCCGCAGAGCCTGCCGGTCTCCTCGATGGATTTATAGACGGAGGCAAGGTCCTTCTGCATGATGAAGACGTAGGGTATCTTAAGTCTGTCAAGGTCGCCCCTGAAACTCAGCTGAAGGTCCGCCAGCACCAGCAGGTCAGCCTTCATGGCCACCAGGTTTTCCAGACTCACGGTGGCAAAACCGCCGACCTTTGGCTTTTTGCGCGCCTCAGGCGGATAGTCGCAGAAATCCGTAACGCCGACGATATTTTTGCCTTGTCCCAGCGCGTAAAGTATCTCCGTGCCGACCGGCGACATGGAGACTATGCGCTTCGGATAAGCGCCGGACGGCGCCGCCAGCGACAGAACAAATATCAGGATCAGGATGGCATATTTCCGCAAACCAAAAATTCCTCCATAATAAAAAAGGGGAGCCGCGCAGGCTCCCCGAAAATTCTTCTGGGGTGCACAACGCCCGCGCATAGCATCCCCTGCGAATTCCTCCAGTGTCCTGACTTCCCTCGCGGGTCACAGTGGCGGGGCCGCTCCGGATTTTCACCGGATTCCCTCTCGGAACTTCTGTTTGACGTTCTGTGATTCTACATCATAGAAACGTTTTTAGCAAAAAACTCTAATTGCCGACGACCTGCAGCTCTTTCGGATACTTCGTGAGCACCTCGCAGCCGTCCTCAGTGACCATCACAAGGTCCTCGATGCGCACTCCCACGTCACCGCTTAGGTAGATGCCAGGCTCGATGGAAAACACCATGCCTGGTTTGGCGATTAGCTGACAGGAGGGGCTGGCCTCCGGCGCCTCGTGTACCGTCATGCCGACTCCGTGGCCGGTGCGCGTGATGAACTTATCACCGTAGCCTGCGTCGGCAATCACCTTACGAACCGTGGCGTCAACGTCGCACATGCGCACACCAGGCTTCACAAAGTTGATGCCGGCCTGCTGCGCGGCCCTGACGATCTCGTAGACCCTGCGGTGTTCGTCGCTGACTTTTTTATAGAACACGGTGCGCGTCATGTCGCACCAGTAGCCGGTAATTGGGGCCCAGAGGTCGAAAAGTACGGCGTCGCCCTCTTTGAGCCCGGAGGTCTCGTCCGGCACGTGATGAGGCTCGGCCGCGTTAGGCCCATAGCACACGAGCTGGAACTGAATGTCCTGCACGCCCCCGTGCGCCTCAAAGAAATCCTCGATGTTGTCGGCCAGCACTTTTTCAGTCACAGCCGGCGAAATGTGCCTGATGCCGAATTCCACAGCCAGATCGTTGATACGGCCCGCAGCGCGCAGCAGTTCCTTCTCCTGCTCGTCTTTGATGCTCTTGGCCATATCGACCGGATCCGAACCTATCACCGGCACCAGATCCTTGCGTTCCTGCAGCACGGAGATCGTGTGCTTCGAGGCCCAGTTTTTGTCAAAACCCACGCTGCCAGGCGCAAGTTCCGCGGCGATCATCGCATAGACATTGTCGCCGTCTTTGTAATAGTGCATCTTCATACCTTCCATAGGTTCAAAGCAGAAGAGGTTGTTCATAAAAGCGTGGACCTCGCCATTATCCTTGATGAGAAGGGCAACCGCGCGCTCGAACGGGTTGATGAACCTGCCCGTGAGATAATAGATTGAAGGATCATCCGACACCAGGATCTGGCTCAGACCGCACTCTTTCATGTTGGCTATGACACGTTCAAGCCTTTGTTTATTGATCAAGATCAGGACCTCCGTCTTTCGATTTGGGCCGCTGCAGTTAAAATATATCAACCATCGCAGCAGCTTCTCTTTGCAATTTAATGCAGCGCCTATATTCTACATTCAAACGCGCGGCTTAACAACGACGGAGGCCGTGCAGAAAAAATCCCGGCTGACCATTGACGATCAGCCGGGAAATACCAGCAGACACGTTTAAGATACTAATTTTTGGCGTTGAGCGCGGTCCACACCACGGCCGCAAGCGCCGCTCCCACAAGCGGGGCCGCGATGAAGACCCAGACCTGACAGAGCGGCTGTCCGCCCAGCAGCAGGGCCGGAGCGAGGCTGCGCGCCGGGTTCACGGAGGTTCCCGTGAGCGGGATGCCCATAATGTGCACGAAAGTGAGGCAGAGGCCGATCACGAGGCCGGCCAGAGCGCTGGTCTTTTCGCCGGAGGTGACGCCTAGGATCGTCATGATGAAGACGAATGTGAGCACAACCTCAACTATAAATGCGCCGGCCGCTGAAAGACCCACGGACGAGGCAGCCCCATAGCCGTTGGCGCCCAAGCCCGTGGCAGCCACGCCGCCAAGGTTCGACTGTCCTATGACAAAGGCCAGCAGCGCGCTGGCTGCAATGGCGCCGATGACCTGCGCAACCACGTAGCCGACAAAGTCTTTGCTGTTCATGCGTTTTGTGAGCAGCATGGCGAAAGAAACGGCCGGGTTCACGTGACAGCCGGAGACGTCGCCGATTGCGTAAGCCATGGCCACGATCGAGAGCCCGAACGCGAAAGCGATTCCCAGAGTACCCAGTTTGGCGCCTGCGACTGCGGCGGCTCCGCAGCCAAAGAACACAAGCGTGAAAGTCCCCACGAGTTCTGCAAGATACTTTTTCATAGACATTACCTCCGTACTGTTTTTCAAAGCTGAGTCTATAATAGTACGTTCAGCAATATTTTCAAGTTTTTAAAGCGATGTTTTGCACTATTTAGCTTAACAACGCTTTAATACATGCGATTTCGCTAAAATTAAATGTTTTGATGGCCTTTATGCGGCGGAATTTTCATCCGTGCCCTTCGGCTTCCAGATCATGAGGATGACAGAGACGACCACGAGCGGCGTAGCGATCAGCATGTTCCGGTGTATTTGCTCGCCGGCCAGCAGCCAGCCCAGGAACACGGCCATGACTGGGTTTACGAAGGCATAGGTGGAGACGCGGCTGGCCGGTTCCACGCGCATGAGCCAGAGGAAAGACGTGTAGGCTATCACAGAGCCAAATACGGCAAGATAGAGGATAGCCCAAAGAGATTGTCTGGAGAAGGAATCTATCTGCGGCCAGCTGCCGGTGCAGAGAGAGATTACGAACTGCAAAGCGATGAGCATGATTCCTCCGCAAAGCATCAGCATTCCGGAGGTCATTGAGGCATCCTCGTGTATCTTGGAATCTTTGGAGACAAAGGCCCCCAGCACCCAGGAAAAGCTGCTGCACAGAACGACAAGCAGCCAGAACAGCTGTCCGGCGCCAAATCTCCCCCCGGAGCCAGGGTCGCTTGAAATAATGAAGTAGGCGCCTACGACTCCCACGGCGATGGCTGCGTAATGGCGCGGCTGAGGCCTGGCCCCGTGAAAGAACAACCAACCGAAAATACAATACCAAAGCGGTTCAAAGGCCATAATCAGGGCAGCTATTGACGATGGCACGCGCACCTCTGCCACGGTGAGCAGCGCGTAGCAGGTCACAAAGGGCAGCAGCGAGGCTCTGACCGCGTGACACCATCCTTCGGCCGTTGGCTTCCTTACGCCGCGCAGCGCGCAAATAACAAGCAGAATGACGCCTGCGGTAAAGAAGCGCAGCCCGCCTGTCAGCACCGGCGGTATGCTTTGGACCGAAAAGCGGATCGCCAGATATGTAGAGCCCCAGATAACATAAAGCAGCGCATAGGCTGTTAATAACGCAAATTTGGAAGGACGTTTTTCATCCATTTTCATGCCTCCAGACCATGCCAGCGAGCTTCGCGAATAGATATGATTATATCAGAACTACTGCCCGTTTTGCCTCTTCGGCGCCCAAATCATCAGCGCTACCGAAACGACCACGAGCGGCGTGGCTATCAGCATGTTTCTGTGAATTTCTTCGCCGGCCAGCAGCCAGCCCAGAAACACGGCCGTCACGGGGTTCACGAAGGCGTAGGTGGAGACGCGGCTGGCCGGCTCCACACGCATGAGCCAGAGGAAAGACGTGTAGCCCACCAGCGAGGCAAAGACCGCCAGGTAGACAATGGAAATGACGGACCTGAACGAGAAGGAAGAAAGGTCCGGCCAGCTGCCGGTGCAGAGCGAAAGAACGCCCTGAAGAACGAAGAACTCAGCGCTTGCGCAAATCATCACCATGCCGGAGGCCTTGAGCGGATCACTGTGTATCTTAAGGTCCTTTGACAGATAGTTACCGATCACCCAGGCGAAACTGCTGCCGAACAGCATCAGTATCCACAACAGCTGCCCGGGACCGGTGCCGCCGCCTGCCAGCGACGAGCCGGAGACCACAAAATAAGTGGCAGCCAAACCGACGGCAATGGCGACATAGTGGCGGAGCCCAGGCCTGGGCCCGTGAAAGAACAGCCAGCCGAACAGACAGAACCAGAGCGGCTCCAGAGCGGAGATCAGCGCCGCGATGGAAGACGAGGTATGCACTTCGGCAAACAGCAGCAGACCGTTGGAGAGCAGAAAAGTCGTCATCGATGCAAAAAACGCGTTGCGCCAGCCGGTCAAAACCGACTTCTCGACGCGGCGGAAAGCACAGATTAGAAGAAGCAGACAGCCGGCCAGCAAAAACCTCAGTCCGCCCGTCATAAACGGCGGAACGCTGCTGACCGAAAAGCGAACGGCCAGGTACGACGAGCCCCAGAGCAAGTATATAGCGGCGTAAGCCGCGCAGACAGCTGTTTTTGAAGGACGAGCCCCGTCCATTTGAGGACCTCCCGCGGAAACCTCCGCTTAAATAGCAACGAACAGCCAGCGGCTGACGCCGTGAACTACCTCAAAATATCTGCGGCCTTCGCCTCGGTGACCCTGATCAGATCGTTGGGATCGAGCTTGAACAGCAGCCCGCGCTGACCTGCGTTGACCGTGATCCAGTCGTAAAGAATGGCAGTCTCGTCTATGAAGGTCGGGTATTTCTTTTTGGTGCCTACCGGCGAGCAGCCGCCGCGGATATAGCCGGTGAGGCCGTTGACCTCCTTGAGGTGCACTAGCTCCACGCTCTTGTTGCCGCTGGCCGCCGCGAGCTTCTTGAAATCCAGTTCCTGGCCGGCAGGCAGACAGGCCATCAGCACGCCGTTCTTGTCGCCGCGCGCGCAGAGCGTCTTGAACGTCTGCTCCATCGGAATACCCGTCTTTTGAGCCGCATCTTCGCCCGAAAGCTCATCAAGGTCAATGTCGTATTCTATAAGTTCGAACTTAACGCCTTCACTCTCCATGATGCGAACGGCGTTGGTCTTTTTCGTTGAAGCCATTGCTGTCACTCCCTCGCAAAATATGATAAAGTATAGCGCAAATTCAAGGGGAAGAGGAATCGGGAGATGAATGGATATTTCGACGGCTGCTCCAAAGGCAATCCAGGTCAGGCCGGAGCAGGGGCCAGGCTTGTGGACGATAAAGGCGGGACGATGTGGGAGACGGCGCGCGCGCTTGGGGTCAAGACGAACAACGAGGCCGAGTACGCAGCGCTGATTTTTCTGCTTACGGAAGCGAAAAATCGCGGCATCAAGGAATTGCACATCTTCGGCGACAGCAAGCTGGTCGTAAGCCAGGTCTCGAAAAAGTGGAAGATCAACCTGCCGCATTTGCGCGAACTGGCAAAGCAGGCCTGGACTCTCATGGAGGGCATGGAGGTCAGCCTGACCTGGGTGCCGAGGGAGAAAAATTCACGCGCCGACGAACTGTCCAACGAGGCACTGAAGAATATTTAACGGTTTATGCCCACAAAAAAGCAGCGGAGAACTTCTCCGCCGCTTTTTTCAGCTTTTTGTTGTACTAGTTCGTGCCCATCGCGTACTGGAGGTTCGCCTCGGCGATGCGGATGTCGTAGAGCGCGTCCACCAGCTCGGTACGGCTGTTTGTTAGCGCCAGTCTGGCGTCCAGCACATCCAGGTTCGTGCCGACGCTCTCGTCGTAGCGGCGCTTGGCGATGCGGTAATCTTCTTCGGAGGTCTGCACCTGGTGCTCTGCCACGTTGAGGCGGCTTTCGGCGGAACGCAGGTTGAGTTCCGCCTGCGTAACCTCGAGCTTGACCGTCGTCTTCATATCGTCGAGACGGCTCAGCAGCTCTCGCGCCTGGGCCTTGGCCTGATTCGTCTGGGCCTTCACGCGGCCGCTGTCGTAAATTGTCCAGGTGGCCGCGAGACCGACCTTGAATTCGTCGTTGTCAGTCGGGAAGAAGCTGTCGTCCACCGTGTAGTAGCCGGCCGCGCCAACGATCTGCGGCAGCAGCTGCCCCTTGGCGGCCTTGGCTACCTTTTCCGCCTGCTGGCTTAAGAGCGAATACATCTTAAGCTCTTCTCTTTTCTCATAGGCGATCGGAAGCGCGTCCGGCGGCGCCTCTCTGAGCTCCTGGCGCAAGGTGCTGGCTGCGCGTTTCGGCAGACCGTCGGAGACGTCGGCAGATGTCACCGTATCGCCGACCGCTTTCTCGATGGCCGTCAGTGAGAGTTCGACCGCGTTTTTGGCGCGAATGAGATTCAGCTCCGCTTCCGAGACCGCCACCTTGCTGCGCAGAACGTCGCTCTTGGCCACTACGCCTGCGTTGAAGAGCTTTTGAGCGCGATCCATGTGGTCTCTCGTAAGCGAAACGGCCTCTTCTGCCACGACCTGTTTTTCTTCAGCACGTTTCCTGTTATAGTAGGAAGTCTGCACGCCGTTGGTAACGCCCTGACGCACGCGGGCCTCCTCCGTCTTGGCAGCCTCCAGCGCAAGCTGTTTGGACTGCTTCAAAGCCTGCAGAGAACCGCCCGTGTAGATCGCCTGGATGAAGCCGATCGCGGAGACGTAGGTGTTCTTGTAGCCAAGATTGATGTCATTGACCGAAATATTGGCTTGCTTCAGCAAAGCGGCGGCGCCAGGCGACAAATAGTTCGCCGGCGAAATCGTGTAGTCGTCCGTGCCCCACAGAGCACCCATAGCCGCGCCGGCCTTGGGCCCCATGTTGGCGGTTGCCTCGTTGAGCGTTTCTTGGGCACGCACGACTTTTTCGTGCGTGGCCTGGATGAGCGGATTGCTGTCTTGCGCGCGTGTAATGAGTTTCTCGAGCGAAGTATTTGCCGCGAAAGCACCGCTCACTGAAACGGCCAGCAGCAACGCGGTTATTAATGTCATTGTTAACTTCTTATATCTCATGCTAATCTCCCCCAATACGGGATCAAAATTCCAGACATAATCCTGAGTTTATAGGCAGAACGCCTCTGTATCATGGCACAAACCTCTTTTTGAACATTGCTAGGCTCGAGGTGAACATGATGGCTATGTAACCGCAGAGAGCCGCCACATCTTTCCACACGTAGCTTATGTCGCCGCCCTTTAAGATTATCTGCCGCGAGAGTTTAATGTAATACGTGACAGGGAAGCAGTAGCCCAAGTAGCGGAAACCCTTCGGCATGGCTTCCATCGGGAACACGAAGCCGGAGAGCATCACGCTCGGCATCAGTATGAAGATGGAGAGCTGCAGAGCCTGCATCTGGTTCTCTGACATTGTCGAGATCATGATACCAAACGACAGACAGGCGATGACGTAGTACAGTGTCAAACTGTAGAAAAGCAATCGGCTGCCCAAGAACGGCATGTCAAATATCTGTACTCCAATGAAGATGGATCCCCAGACCTGCAGGTAACCAATCACGATGTAAGGAACGATCTTGCTGAACAGCAGCTCCCACGCGTGCATCGGTGTGACCAGCAGCTGCTCCAGCGTACCCTGTTCGCTCTCGCGCACAATGGCCATAGCCATCATGGTCGTTAATGTGGTCGTGAGCAACAGGCCCATGACGCCAGGCACAATGTACCAGGATGTGATGTAATCCGTGTTATACCAAGACCTGATACGCATATCGACTGCGCTTGGCGGTATCGAAATGCCAAGGCGCCTCACGCGGCCCGTGAGCACTTCCTGCGATTTAAGCAGCCCCAGAGTTTGAGCCGCCGACATGGCCGATACGGCCGAGAGGTTGTCCGTGGCGTCGATAATGACCTGTATCTCGGTCTGTTGGCCGCCTCGGATTTTCTTCGCGTAGTCCGTCGGGAATATAAGTCCAACTTTAACGTGGTCAGAGGCGATGGCATGGTTGACCTCCTGCATTGAATTTGCGTAGGTCTTGATGTCGAAATAGTTACTGGAGACAAAACCGCGGATCATCTCACGGCTTTCCTGCGTACGTGATTGGTCGAAGACGGCCAGCGGAATGTGCTTAATATCTATATTGATAGCAAAACCGAATATCAGCAGCTGTACAATCGGCAGGATAATCATGATCGAGAGCGTAATTTTATCTCGCCAGACCTGTATAAATTCTTTTATTACAAGCGCGCGTAGCCTTGATAGATCAAACATTTATCTCATCACTCTTTCGTGGCCGTCTGGCCTGTTGTCTTTTTGCCGCCGTCTAGATTTTCAAGCTTGATGGTCGACTGTCCGGAACCGGAGATGCGTCCGCCCTTCATTTCCTTGCCTGACTCGTTCTTTACGAAGTAGGAGAAAACGTCTTCCATTGCCGGGATTATCTGCGTGATTTTGGATTCGGCGAAAAGCGGTTCGCCCGTGATGTCGCCTCGTTCGTTACTGACCAGAACGCGCAGTCTTTCTCCGTGGAAATAGGCGTCCAGCACCGGACCTATTTCACCGGATTGTATGCGCGCCAGCATCTCCATGCCGTTTTTTGTCTCTATCTCGTAGAGACGGCCCGGAATGCTGGTCTTAAGCTTAGGCGGTGCGTCGTCCGCAATCAGCGCCCCGAAGTAAATGAAGGCGACCTTGTCGCAGTGTTCAGCCTCATCCATGAAGTGCGTTGTGACCATGATCGTGGTGCCGCCGGCAGATAGGTCGTAGATAATGTCCCAGAACAGTCTGCGCGCCTTGGGATCGACACCGCTGGTAGGCTCGTCGAGGAACAGTATCTTCGGGTTGTGCAGGATCGCACAACCTAAGGCCAGACGCTGCCGCCAGCCGCCTGATAGCACCTTGGTCAGCTCATCCTCGCGGCCCTCAAGGTCCGCCAACGCAAGCATCTGATCGATGCGTTCCTTTTTTTGCTTACCTTTGAGCCCATAAAGGCCCGAGTAAAGATTCAAATTCTCCATCACTGTCATGTCGGGATAGAGGCTGAATTTCTGCGACATGTAGCCTACGTTCTGCTTGATGGCGCGGCCCTCGCTTGCGAGGTTCTTGCCAAGCACCAACCCCACGCCGGAGCTCGGGGCCAGCAGACCGCAGAGCATCCTGATGGTCGTCGACTTACCAGAGCCGTTGGGACCCAGGAAGCCGTAGACAGAACCTTCCTCTATCTGCATGGAGATGTGATCGACGGCCGTGAAGCTGCCAAACTGTTTTGTAAGTTCTTTCGTCTCTACAACTATATTGCCCATTACTGCTGCGCCTTTCTGCTTGCGAAAGCCACAAAGAGATCCTCAAGCCCCGGCTTAATCTCCCTAGACGACTCCGGCAGCGTGATATTCTGCGCGGCTGCGCCTTTTTTGATGGCCTCCAGGCCGGCGACCGGGTCGTCTACCACGATATGGTAGCTTGAACCGAAGAGATTGGCGTCCTCCACGTGGTCGCATTTCATAATCCAGCGTTTGGCGCGACGGTCGTCGATGTCTATTTCCAGCAGTTTGCTGCCGTAGCGGCTCAGAAGTTCGTCGGTGGTACCCACGTCAAGTATTTTGCCATAGCTGATGAACATCTTGCGCGTGCAGAGTTCGGCCTCGTCCATATATGGAGTGGAAACCACGATCGTGAGCCCTTCCCGGTGGTTAAGCTCGTAAAGCATGGCCCAGAATTCGCGGCGTGCCACAGGATCGACACCGGTAGTAGGTTCGTCGAGAAACAGTATCTGAGGTGTGTGCAGCAAGCCGGTCGCGAGGGCCAGCTTCTGCTTCATGCCGCCTGAGAGCTTGCCAACGAAACGGTCGCGGAAGGGCCAGAGCCCGGTGCGTGTCAGCACAGCTTCGGCACGTTTCATCATGACATCCTTTGGCGTGCCGTAGAGAGAGCCGAACAACTCAATGTTCTCCTGCACGCTCATGTCCGTGTAAAGGCTGAAGCGCTGCGAAACGTAGCCGGCATGGATGCGGGCCTTGCGGCGGTTCGCGATGCCCAGCAGGTCGCATTCACCCTCGTCGGGGTTCGTGATTCCCATGGCAATGCGGATCAGCGTCGTTTTGCCGGCCCCGTCAGGACCTATGAAGCCGAAGATCTCGCCCTTGCGGATCTCGAGATCCACGTCCTTGAGCGCCTGAATCTCCCCGAAGCGCTTGGAGACGCCTTTATAGG
>Ga0163159_1002189_pt1 | contig 16674 bp, 17 predicted proteins | sample BioMet9_FD_108702 | JGI IMG/M metagenome (GOLD analysis project Ga0163159, IMG submission 108702) | Microbial communities from bioreactor (seeded with sewage sludge) at Lawrence Berkeley National Lab, California, USA - Biofuel... | ecosystem: Engineered > Bioreactor > Anaerobic > Unclassified ... | reverse complement strand
TGGGATGCGCCCTGTGCTCATCGCATCAAACAACGTGGTAAACACACATAACGAAGTAATGACCGTGGTGCCTCTGACAACGCGCATCGAAAAGCGCCAGATGCCAACCCATGTGCTGATTTACGGTGTGACTGGGCTGCGCCAGGCCAGCCGCGCCTTGTGTGAGCAGCCCATGTCGTTGGACAAGTCTGAGTTGGTTGAAAAAATCGGCAGTGTAACTGACTGGTATCAGCGCATCAGCATTCAGCACGCGCTGGCTGTCCAACTTGGCTTGGGAGCATAAAGCTATCGTAAGAGGACGGGGCACTGCTGATTCAATTCAGCAGTGCCCCTTTTTTAGAGTGGGCGAAAGGAAGATGTGTTGCAAATTCAAACTGTCCTGGTATAGTAAAGTTATAATGCCGCTCTCTAAAGTAGTATAGTAGAAGGAAGCAAAGGAGAGAGCTAATGGGACAGTTTACTGATGGTGGACAACCATTTATCAGAGCATTATGCTGAAGTAGTCAGTGCGCTATTTAATCGAAAATGGTTAGAGGTCTGCGAGATTACTCAATATGGAAATCCGAAAGAATATAAGTTTACAACAGCAGAGGAAACTATGTTGTTCGGAGTATGTGAAGATACGAAAGAAGTATTAGGAAAGACACTGCGTAAACACAGTGGCACACCATTTTGACGCTTGATAAGAGTTGTTGGGCAACGGTGGTCAACAGAGGACGTGATTTAAATAACAAATTCCGTCATATCCATGATAATTGGCCTGCAGAACACGCCATTCACGCTATTGTGGCTAAGAAACGTCTGGGACATAGTAAGGAGAAAACTAGGATGAGATATTATCAATTAGGGTTTGAGGAATGATTTGTTGGATAAATTAAATCTTAATCGACGTAAAAAAAGTTGCCTTTTATAATTGGCGACTTTTTTGGCGAATTATGGTATAATAAAAATATTTAAAGCAGTATAGAGGAGTGGTTTTATGAGTATGCAGAAAATTTTAAAAAGCAGGCAAATAGATACACTTTTCCATTTCACTAGAATTGAAAATCTTAATAGTATTTTAACGCATGGACTATACCCCAGAAGAAATTTGGAAAAATCAAGGCTTGAATACATTTTTAATGATGAAGTAAGGCTTGATGGGTGTGAAAATGCCATATGTGCTTCAATTGAATTTCCAAATTATAAAATGTTCTATACATTACGTCAGGATAATCCTGGAACAGACTGGGTAATATTAAATATTGATGCAAATGCCATGATTGATTTTAAAAGCGCGTTTTGTAAAACGAATGCAGCAAATGATACAATGTCATGTATTCCATTATCAGAACAACAGGGTGAAGAGGCTTTTATAAAATTATTTGAGGAAATACCAAACTGGTACACAAGAAAGCAATTAGAAATACCGGACTATTACCCAACAGACCCGCAAGCAGAAATACTAATATTCAATGTTATACCAATAGAATATATTCATAGTGTAATTTTTAAGGATAGAACTACATATTTAAAATATCAAGACCAACTTCCAAGTAATGTTCGATATGAAATCAATAAAGAATTATTCTACGGCAGACAAGATTATAGGTTTTGGCAAAAAAGTATATAATAATTACAAGGAGAACTTATGGCAATCAGACCTGTTTTTGTAATATCTAATAGCTCACCCTACTATGAAGAAAAATCTATTTCTTTTGAATATTATAACGGATTTGCAGAAATACAAAAAAAGAAATCTATTAAAAGTTTACACGAGGCGTTCCTTAAGCAATTCCCTAATCATAAAGTTTTGGAAATATCAAGTAAATCAGAAGATGAGTTAGGTGTACAACTAAGTGCATTTAACTTAAAAATTAAAACAAATAATCAAAAAGAATACTCTGTCGAATCTGCTTTCCAAGCAAGCAAGGTTTTTGAACATGGTGGGCCTTACAAAGATTTGCTTGATAAATCTTCGAGAGAAGCTAAAAAAGACCCGCGGTTAAAGGAAAGCGGCCGCTTACAAAATTTTTATTTTGGAAAACGTTTTTTTCCTTTATTTCCAACAACATACTTTTATAACTGGCTTTATATTAACTCTCTTCATTTTTATCCAGATTTAGAAAGTCAGTTAATGAAGTACACTTCTTTTACTGATATTGCGTTTAATCCAGACAAATCAATAAATTGCCAGGCAAAAGCTGCTGCGGTATACGTTTCTCTAAGGAAAAAAGGAATATTAGAACAGGCCATAGAGAATAAAGACACATTTTTAAATATGGTGTATGGGGAAATTAAGCCTGTATATAATACGGAATTGCAATTTTCTCTGTGGGATAAGTTATAAGAATGAAAATATGCTCTAAAGATACGTGTTTAGGAGGTGAGGAAATGGGAGAACAAAATTTTCTTATGCCCAACTACCCTGAATCTGCAGAATTAGGAGATAAAGGCGTTAGAATGGTTGCAGATGCTGTGGCAGATGAACTACATTGGATTTTTCGAGTTAAAGAGCAGGCCGACTTGGGAATAGATGGAGAAATTGAGCTCCTTGATGATAACAGAGAGTGTACTGGAGAATTACTCGCTGTTCAAATTAAATGTGGACAATCTTTCTTTAAAGAAAAGTGCGATTATGGATATGTTTTTCGTTGCAGTGAAGATAAAGTAAATTATTGGATTAAACTATCACTCCCCGTTGTTTTGTGTTTGTGCAATAATCTAAGTGGGAAAATATATTGGTGTCATGTGACTGTAGACACTGTTTACAAATTAAAGAGCGGGTATAAGATAATAGTCCCATTTGAAAATATATTAGATTCTGAAAATTCTTATAAGTTAAAAATGGTATTGAAAAGTGCTCCTTCAATAATTGAGGTGAGTGAATCTGCTATTTTTAAATATTTATATGAGAGATATAAACATAACATTGAAATATGTCCAGACATAGAAATACCAAGAGATTTTTACAAGTTATCCTTTTTAGCAAAAATTTCAGGCGAACTTTATATTATTGGAACGGTAATCGACAAATATGGTTTTTTTGATATTAATGACGTGATAGAAGATATAGACCTTTATTATAAAAATCGAAAAATGCTTGGGTGGACAGAGTACAATGTAAAATCAACCCTTCTTATCTGCTTTGTGTCAGAATCAATAGAACACCTTAATCTAAAAAATGATATTTTAGACTTATTAAAAGCCAACGAAAAAGAAATTGAATTCAGTAGATTACATTTATGTAAAAAATATTTGTCTGCAGAATTAATAAGAGAGGATGGCGCTGCAATTTGGTTTTATAATGCAGATGGAACAATTGACGAAGGACAAATATTTAGTACAAATAAGTTTGATTAAAAAAGGTACTTAGTAATTGGTATTGGGGCTTGTCACCATCCTCTCTGAAGAGTTATCATGACCAAAATTGATATTTGGCGGTGATAACGTGGATGAACTGCAAGACCTATATACCCGTTCCTTCTCTTATGCTGAGAACTTTGAAAATAATACCTCTAACGAGTGGAAAACCCTGGTAGAACAGTCAAAAGACCTATCAGAAGAATTATCTTCTGTTTTGGATGATACGCAGCAGAAGAAGCTAAAACAACTACATAGCCTTCACACAAAGCAGATAGGCCTGGAAATGGATAGGATGTTCTTTTATGCTTTCAGGTGTGGGGCAAATCTGATTATAGATATTAAAAATGGATAGCAAAAATTAAGTAGTACTCCGGTAAAGTAACCCCAAGTGCTACTTTTCATAATTTCTCACCTCAACATTAAGTTTAAAGGCTTATGGTACAGATTGAAAAAGGAAAGAAACCGGACGGCAAGCGTGATAGGGAGAACAAGGGTTCCGTGACGAAGATGAGGCCAGGGCCTATCTAGAACGTAGGCTTGACGAACTAAATAGAGGACAAGAGCAGGTTGTCCCCCTTGTCTCAGCCGTGCAACCGGCAGTAGTGATATGGTTATGAAGATATATATATACCCATGTCAATGCGGAAATGGCGTTACAGGCAACGGCAGGTGTCTATGAGGATTTAAAGAGACAACACGCCGAAATAGCTAGTTGAAGGAGTGGACCATATTAATATGGTCCACTCCTTTTCGTTGTTTCATGTTGTTCTAAAACATTTCTGCTTTATTTATTCCACGCGACATCTCTCAAGGACTGAGAAAATCTATACTTAGAAAGGCTTTACATCCTCTCTGCTGCGTATGCGCTTCATTGTCGTTTTAAAATCAACTTTCTCTCCACTGATTTTGATGTTTTAACTTGCATTTCCAAAAACAGTATGCTACAATAATAAACGTAAAAACATATACGGAGAAAGGAGAACAATTTCTGTGTTTAATTTTGATTTTACGTTCGTTCGCTCCGGAGCACCTATCGTAACTCTGAGCACTACTGGCCTTGCGTTTAATTCTATTGTTAGGAGTATGCTTGAGTACCCGGATGAAATAGACGTTGGATATGATGAATCCGCTAACGCTATCGGGGTTTGTGCGCACAAAGAGGAGAACGGCGGAAAGCCATATGCTTTTGAAGGGCGTCAAAAGGACGGATGGGTTCGTATTAGTTGTCGAGACTTTATGCGCTATTTATCGACAAAAAGTGGGATTGATTTTTCAAAAGCAAGACAATTTATTCCTGAATACAACGAAGAACAAAAAATACTGTTTTTTGTAGTAGACGAGCAACATATGAAGCAAGCAAAAGTAGGAGAAGCAGAATGACAAAAAAATAGAGTCAATAAAAATGCACGGGGAAAAGCATTTTTATTGACTCTACGCCATAGCAAACAGGACGACCCGTTAAACTACGACCCTAGACAAGTTTAGTTTATCAGAATTCTTGCCTGTTTGCAAGCCTGTCATGCCTGAAAGGAAGTGACAAATTTTCTTGACAAGCAGGCATTTTTTTGTCTTTTTGAATAAAAATATTCTGAAAGGTAGAAAAGATATGAATTCCAAACAATTTCGCAGCAATCCACGATTTTTGAGAAACGAGTACCCAATTTCCAATGAACACGGGATACCAATTCTCCAGCCAGCTCAATTACCACAAGTGGAAAACTTTTTATCTTATCACGATACACGATGCAACGACAAGAGGGCAAAAGAAGCGGCCTACTTAATTCATTTTTTCAAGGATGACAATCGTTTTGCGTTTCTGTATGAGGACAATAACCCGAGGAAGGAACAAGAACGCTTAAAAAAACTCGCACAATACGCAGCGACATGTACTCCAGATTTTAGCCTATACCCTGAAATGTCTCCTACTTTGCAGCAAATGCAAGTCTTTAAAAGCCGTTGGTGCGGTGCACGTTGGCAAGATATGGGATTATGTGTAATTCCAACTATTACATGGGCCGAAAAACCCAGCTATTCATTTTGCTTTGAGGGAATAGCTGTTCATTCTACGGTGGCAGTAAGTACAGTGGGGTGCGTAGGTTTTAAACAGTCATTCTTGGATGGATATGACAAAATGCTTGAAGTGATAAGTCCAGAACTAATTATCTGCTACGGCGACCCCTTTGCCGAAATGGATGGGAATATTGTTTGCTTTCCATATAGTGCGTTTAGGAAGAAGGCGAGTGCCTGATGGGAGGTAGGGGCGCCTTTGTTGCAAACGATAATGCTCAAATTAAAATGAGTGCACATATTCAGAGACAAGAAATTGAAAGTATTCAAAAGATATGGAATGATTATAGGGCGAAGACAAAAGATATAAATGGGACGATTTCAGCGGGAGGAATCGGTGGCGGGGTGAGTGGGCAGACGCTGAAAAAGAAATGCTGTTGCTGCTTACAATATACACTTCCTGCCTATTCCGAATATGAGGTGTGCCCCGATTGCGGATGGATTGATGACCCAAATCAGAATGCGAATATTGTTTTGGATAAAGGGAGTAATCCGACTTCGTTAGAGCAAGCCCGTATAAGATGGCGGAGCCAAAGGAAATAAACTATTATAAAACATAGGATTAAGGATTGTCACCCAATGCTGAATTAATAGTCAGTATTGGGTGACAAAGTTTACTATACAATATTAAAGGCTATTTGTTTGCGTTTGGAGAAAATGAACCTAATATTTGTATTTTTAACTGGCCGGGCTTTTGACATGAGGCATATCCTTCTTTTTATACGCTTTTTTAAGCCACAGATTTGACAAGAAAACTCTTGACAAAGTATTAGCTGGTATTGCAAACAATAATTTTAGTAAAATTTGAAAAAGCTATTTATGGGTATTGACTTCGATAAGACGCCTGCATATAATAACACTATAAGTTTCTTTTTATTTGTAGATTATACAGATAGTCACTTTCACCCGTGCATACGGGATTGTCTCTTTGATTTTTTGCCTGTCCGTCTAGGAGTGGGCTATAATACGTATTGTTGGAGAGTAGACTGTGTAAGCAGTTTGCTCTCTAATTGAACATTTTAGAGGAAATCGTGTATGCCTGACATACAGTGTCGGACTTTGATTAAACAAACGATTCAAACGCCCAGGAGATAATTTATCTCCTGGGCGTTTTTTATATATATGGTCCAAGAGAAAGTATCAATATTAGCGCATGGGACTGGCGTTAAGTCCCAGATAGCTTAACGAACTATCTGTATCTTGCAAATCGTTGATAGGACGCTTGCGTCGATACACCGTGGCAATGGCCGGTGTACCTAGATAAAGCCATTGCACTAGTCGCGGCATCACGTCGCCCGCCTACTCTACCGGAGACTAGAGTGTGTCCCCCGCATCGCGCCATGGAAACATGACCCGCCACCTGTCGGACATCAGGATACCCCAGTGCCTCAGCAGCGTTGAGTCCTTTTGAGTCTAATGTTCCACATTGGAATTGATAGTCTCATAGGGGCTCAGGCGTTAGCAGGTTATTCGACACGGTACAAACCGTGAAGAATAACCGGCTAGTAGTAATTTGCTAGCAGGCAGGAGCCCAACTAACTCCTGTGCTCTGCGGGTTAATGCGCACCCACCCCTTTCGGAAAGGGCTGAAAAGCGCGTAGTGAAGTCAACGCCCGACATGGGGAGGGGGTTTCCGGAGCCCAAATCCGGCTGCTGCATTTGTGGTCTATAGCGTTTAAAATTTCCTGATATCTAGATAGGGGGATAGGCATGGGTAGTATAACATGGCAGTTTAAAAACTGCGAGAATTTTCAAAACATGCTCCAAAAAATCAATAGCCAGCAGAAGGATTCCGCAAATGCAAAAAAGCTAGGTATAAAACCGCCCAAGTGGGAAGGCCCGACAATGGAGACCTACCATCAGTACTTAAATCAAGCCATTCGTTTCGGAACATGGTCCAAGGCCAATTTTGGAACCCGGCATTATGATGACTGCCGCTGTCATATACAAGATTACGCAGACTGGCTGGTAGCTCAAGGTAAATCTGCATCAACAGTACATTCTTATTTGGCAGGAGTCTGCGCCGCCTTTGGTGTCTCGCTTGCAGAAATTAAACATCCCATTCGTCATACCGCCAACAACACACGGAGCCGTGGTACAAAAGCATCTGATAAAAGGCGTGACAGGCAGCGTGCTTGCTCACCGCGCCTATGCGATTTTGCTTGCCATGTAGGTATCAGGAGAGACGAGTGCGCGGCACTTCGTGGCAATGACCTGACACGAGACGAAAGCGGGTACCTCTGCGTAATTGTGCGCAAAGGGAAGGGCGGCAAACGCCAGTTACAGCGCGTGCCACCGGGCTCGGAAGATTTTGTTGCTTCGTATTTCGATGGCAGCAGTAACTTTGTCTTTTCAAAGGCTGAGATGAACAACAAAATCGACCTTCATCATTACCGTCATTATCTGGCTTGGGAGGCTTATCAGGGGTATCAAGCCAGATTGGAAGCAGACCCAGGCTACCGCGAGCAATTGATAGCTGAAATCAAGATTCGCTGGCAACAAAACTGTAAAAAGCCGTGGAATCCACGCGAGGTGGAGGGTTGGTATAGAATCCGTGGTAAAAACAAAGAACTGGCAATTTCTGCCAAAATGCCAGACCGCTATTCTAGGCTAGCTTTAGCTGCTACCAGTATCTTTCATCTCAGCCATTGGAGGTTAGACGTGTCAGTAAGCAACTATCTTTTGGCAGTTGCAGCGGACAAGACTATGGAAAAAACAGAAAAATAGAGGAGTGTTCACATGAGCTTACAAAAACCTACCGGATTCAGATTTTCAGAGAATACCCTGAGCGACTTCAAAGAATATGCAAGCAGTAATCACTATACCCAAGACGAAGCGCTTCGTTCGTTATTGGATAGCGTAAAGCAGGCATCGCCCCTGTCGAGTTTGGATTTGCCGCCGGAGGCTGGTTCCCATGTTCAGAAATTTCTCGATAGTGTACATACAGCAGAAACGGAATTTGCTGGGTGTTTAAGTGCGGTAGTAGCCGCTCAGCAGGCTTTGACTGACCATCAACGTGCCAAGATTGATGAGAAGACCGACCATTTGGAGCGGCTCACCGATGATAATGCTGAACAAGCAGAGTTGATTGCCAAATTACAGGATACGATTGAAAAGAACCAGCAGGAGATACAAGCATTACGTAATACGGTAGATTCTCTTACAGAACAAAATACATCCCTCCAGCAGACAATCTCAGCATTTAATCAGACCTCACAGTTTTTAGCGGAGAAGCTGGAATCATTGTGTGCAACCAATTGCCGAACGAAAAAAGCGAACTAGGATTAAGCAAAAATCGGCAGGCTTCATGGCCTGCTGATTTCTTGCCCGGCAAGATGCTACGCGTGCTACATGTGCTACGTAGCACGTGTAGCACACAAATTGTACGGAAAAAAACTTGACCTCGTTTTTCCATTATGCTACTGTAGATACATAAGTTTCTTGATTCCCGGCTGAGCCGAACCTTGGGCGGTGGTTAGCCCTGCGTCTCTTCTACCGGTTTTGGATGACCTGCCAGAACTGGGCGTTTCTACATGATTAAGTATCTAAGACATCTGCCTGTTTTTAACAGGCTGGGTGTCTTTTTGCGTTTTCAGGAGATTTTGCGTATGTGGTACCGCCAGTGTCGCTGCGGCCAAACAACAGAGGATTCATTAAATATTCCTTTTCTTGCGACTTTTGACGTAGTCAAAAGCCGTCGTTATGGTTCCTGCTCCAGCGCATAGCGTTGCGTTGGAACGCCGTTTGGAGCATCTACCGGCAGCCAGCCGGCAGATGCTTTACAAGGAAAGGATTTTTTATGAAGCCTAAAGCAAAAACAATGGATGAGTTGCCCTTGATTTTGACTGTCGAAGACGTTCAGAATATTCTACGCATTGGACGCAACACCGCTTATGGCCTTGTGCGCAGTGGGCAACTTTCCAGCATCCGCATTGGTCGTCAAGTTCGTATCACAAAAGAAGCTCTGGACCGGTATCTATCCGCACAATAAAATACTTGCAGGGTGGGCAATTTGTCCACCCTGCAAGTTTTGTGTATTTAAAAGGCCGGTACTTGAACTTTCCTGCATTGCCATGTATCATATTATTGTGATACTTTGGCGCGGTGAGAGGAGGATACTATGCCGCGCAAAACTAAAATGAGCCGCGCCGCTAACGGTACGGGCACTATCCGAAAAAAGACGATTGTTCGAAATGAAAAAAAGTATACCTATTGGGAGGCCCGCGTGACTGTTGGCTTTGATTTGGGTTCCGGGAACCAAATTCAACATTCCTATACAGGAAAAACTCAAAAAGAGGTCCGTGAAAAATTGCAAGCTGCCGCGGTTGCACTTACCGAAGGAGAATATTCAGAGCCGTCAAGGCTGACGCTTTCAGAATGGCTTGATATTTGGCTGCAAGACTACATGGCAGACAAAAAGTATCTGACATGCAAAGACTACAGGGCACAAGTAGCTGTCCATATCAAACCGGCGCTCGGCGCTGTAAGACTTTCAGATTTAGCTCCGCACATGATTCAACACTTTTACAATGACCTGCTTGCAAAAGGAAAGGCCGTTGTCAAAAGAGATGAGAATGGGAAAATTGAGAGAAAAGGCGGAAAGCCGCTGTATGAAAGTGCACCTATGTCGGCTAAATCCGTCCGCAATGTTCATGGTGTTCTGACAAAAGCACTTTCTACGGCTGTGAGCATTGGATATCTCCGCAGCAATCCTGCTGACAAAGTTACGCTTCCTCGAATTGAGCGTAAGGAATTGAGCCCTTTGGACGATTCTCATGTGAAAGTTTTTTTGGAAGTGGCAGAAAAAGATGCCTTTGGAATCATGCTGATGGTCATTCTTTTTACAGGCCTGCGAGAATCTGAGGCAATTGGACTTACTTGGGATTGCGTGGATTTTGAAGCCGGCGTGCTGAAGATTAACAAGCAACTCATTAAACGGAAACGGGATGATGGCGGCCCGATGCTTGCTTCGACCAAAAATGGAAAAGTGCGAACCATAAAGCCTGCGCCTTTTGTAATAAAACTTTTGAAACGCCAGTACACTGAGCAAACCATGCAGCGTCTGCAAAAAGGTGAGAAATGGGAAGGATGGAAGACAGAGGAGGAACGAAGGACTGCGCTGGTATTTACGACCTCAGCAGGACATTATATTTCTCCAACCTCAATTCGCTATCATTTTAAAAAGCTGGCTGTGGATATTGGCGTACCAGAATGCAGAGTACATGACCTTCGACACACGTTTGCGGTGCTCTCTCTTCAAAATGGAGATGACATCAAGACGGTACAAGACGCTTTGGGGCATGCTACTGCGGCTTTTACGTTGGATGTGTACGGGCATGTTTCGGAGCGAATGAAGGATGACAGCGCCAGCAGGATGCAGGCTTACATTGAAAAAATTGAGTGAGCCTAGATTTGCAAAATTGAAGATAAGGGAAAAAACAAGGGAAAACTTTTGAAAAGTGCAAAAGAAAATCCCTGAAACCATTGCGGTTTCAGGGAAATTTTTTGGCAGCGGGTGAAGGATTCGAACCCTCACAGACGGAGTCAGAGTCCGGCGTGCTACCATTACACAAACCCGCTATCTGCCGTTCAAAACGCGAATCGCGCAGCGAACAGATATTATTATACAAAAAATTCCGCTCTTGTCAACCCTTTTTCAAAAAAATACAAAGAATACTTTTTTCGATTCGCCCACACACTATCGAAGGGTGATTTTATGAGCAAAAAACAGCGGACGGACCATCCTGCGAAGGAGAAACCAACCCTGCGCACGGAACCGGAAAAACGGCTCTGTCCGGCGTTTGACCCTGTGAGCATCGCGCTGTTTCCCGCGGCCAACCAAGAAATGGGTATGCGGGTGCTGGACAACTTTTGCGAGGAACACATCATGTAAGATTCCTGTGAACCGGAAAAGCAAAATAAAACGCTTCCAATGCAACCCCGGCCCCGCCAAAACGGGGCCGGGGTGCTGCTTTTTTCTCAGAGATCCTTCCCCTGAGCTTGGGAGGCGCGAAGGTCGGCGCAGGTGAAGTATTTCCGCAAAGGCCGGTATAACAGGGAGAAAATAACGATGCAGATTGCAAGGTCAAGCAGCATGTAGCTGCCGTTGTACAGCAGGGAGTAGAACCAGGGATTTGTCATGGTCATTCCAAAAAACTCGGGTGGCATATACTTGCCCCACACAATGGCACCCACAACCAGATGGGCCAGGAACCGCAGAAAGCCGCCGCAGAGGGTTCCGTAATAGACGCTGAACTTCCGGCCGCGGAATAGCCCGGCGCCCAGACCCAGAAGGGCGTAGGCAACGAAATAGTCGCAGATGATGGTGGTCCAGTCGATGGAGATGCCGTTGGCAAAGAAATACTGCATCGCGCCGAAGACAAAGCCGACGCTGGTGCCCCAGCCTGCACCGTATCGGACAGCGAAAAGAATGATGGGAACCATGGCGCAGTCGATGGATCCGCCGTTGGGGAACTCATAGAGCTTGATGTAGCTGAGGATCTGCGCCAGGGCCATCAGAACGGCGGCTTCGCAGATGATGCGGATGCGGTTATGGCTCATAATTCGGAACTCCCTTTTTTAAATTTGGCAATCCCGTTTCCCCCAGCCTTCGCCCGCGGACATAAAAAAATCCGCACAACGGGCTTCGGCCTCGTCATGCGGTACTGTTCAACAGCTCACATTCCTACGCCGGCATTACCCGGATCAGGTTCGAGGGACCGGGCGGAAATACGCCCATCTCAGCCGGCTTCCGCCAGCACCCCTTGGAATTGTCAGTATCCATTATAAGGTGGTAACACCTGTTTGTCAAGTGGGTGAGACTTGTGGTACAATTACGATAAATCGGCGGGCGAAAACCATCGGCGCCTGTCGTTACATCAAAAGGAACAGAGGGAACGTCTATGAGACGCTGTTTTATTTTTGCCGCCGGGAGCTTTTTCGGTTTGCGGGAACGGCCCGCGCCAGACGATCTGGTGATCGCCGCCGACGCCGGGTACCGGCTGTGCCGGAGTCTGGGTGCTGTGCCCGATCTGGCGCTGGGGGACTTTGATTCCATGCCCGAGCCGGTTGGCGTGCCGGTTTTGCGGGTGCCGGTGGAGAAGGATGACACAGACACCATGCTGGCGCTGAAAACCGGATTGGAAAAGGGCTGCGGCGAGTTCCATCTTTATGGGTTCACCGGCGGAAAGCGACTGGATCACACGCTGGCAAACCTTCAGTCGCTGCTGTACCTTCGGCGCAGGCGCGCGCGGGGATGGCTGTATGGCGACGACTTTGTCTGGACAGCCATTGAAAACGAATCCCTCACGATTCATAAGGAAGTGGAGTGGGGGCTGTTCTCTGCGTTCTGTCTGGGTGACAAAGCCGGGGGAATTGACGAGGTGGGGTTCCAGTACCCCCTGAAGGATGCAACGCTTACGCCGGAGTTCCCCTTGGGCGTTAGCAATCATATTTTGAATCCGGAGGCTGTTATCACCGTCCGGAATGGCGCGTTGCTGGTGGGATGGGAACTTCCGCATCAAGAAGCGTGATTATTTAAATAGAATAACGAACTGCACAAACAAAGATTGCGTTGGCCTAAAAATTATTGTATAATGAGCAAAAAGGTTGACCTTTCAAAAATAACTGAGAGGAGACCAAAAAAGACCGTGGGACCGGAGCCGGACACGGAGTTTGAGGAGGAGTACACGATGGCGACATTTACCGTGAACGGCAAAGCTGTGACCGTGGAGAAAAACCAAAAACTCATCCGCTTCCTGCGGGATGATCTGCATTTGACTTCCGTGAAGGACGGTTGCAGCGAGGGAGCTTGCGGCACCTGCACGGTGCTGATCGACGGAAAGCCCACAAAGGCCTGCATCCCCCAGACCGAAAAGCTGGAGGAAAAGTCCGTTTTGACGGTGGAGGGTCTGAGCGATTTTGAGAAGGACGTGTTTACCTATGCGTTTGGTAAGGCAGGGGCCGTGCAGTGCGGATTTTGCATTCCGGGCATGGTGATCTCCGCCAAGGCGCTGCTGGATGTGAACCGGAATCCCACCAGAGAAGAGGCGGCGTTCGCCATCCGCAACAACATATGCCGCTGTACCGGGTACGTAAAGATCATCGACGCCATTTTGCTGGCGGCGGAGGTGTTCCGCAGCGGCAAAGTTCCGGAGCCGCCGCAGGATTGGAGCCTGGGCGCGCGGGTCCCGCGGGTGGATGTGCGGGAAAAGGTCACTGGTGCGGGACAGTATCCAGATGATGTCTATCTGGACGGGATGATTTACGCCAGCGCGGTGCGCAGCGCCTACCCCCGGGCGCGGGTGCTGGACATCCACGCGGAGGAGGCGAAAGCCCTGCCGGGTGTTGTGGGTGTGTTTACGGCGGAGGATGTCCCGGGAAAGAACAAGGTGGGCCACCTGATGAAGGACTGGGACACCATGATTCCGGTGGGGGAGATCACGCACTATCTGGGCGATGCCATCTGTGTTGTGGCCGCCGAGTCAAAGGAGCTTTTGGAACAGGCGAAGGCCCTCGTGAAGGTGGACTACGAGGAACTGCCTATGGTTCGCAGCCCAAAGGAGGCCATGGCGCCGGATGCGCCACTGGTCCACAGGTCTGGAAATCTGTTGGCCCACAAGCATATCCAGCGGGGCAATCCAGCGCAGGCCATTGCGAAATCAAAATATGTGTTGACGCAGCACTTTTCCACACCCTGGACAGAGCATGCGTTTTTGGAGCCGGAGTGCGCCGTGGCGTTCCCGGAGGGGGACGGTGTAGAGATATGGTCCACGGATCAGGGGGCATATGACACGCAGCACGAGACTATGGGGATGCTGGGCCTGCCCGCTGAAAAGGTGAAGGTCAAAAACATGCTGGTGGGCGGCGGCTTTGGCGGCAAGGAGGACGTGACCGTGCAGCATCTGGCGGCGCTGGTGGCGTATCTCACGCAACGACCAGTCAAGGTGAAGCTCAGCCGGGCGGAGAGCATTCTCATCCATCCCAAGCGGCACCCCATGGAAATGGAGTTTTCCATGGGCTGCGATGAAAACGGCATCATTCAGGGCGTGGCGGCGGAGGTCATTGCGGATACCGGAGCCTATGCGTCTTTGGGAGGACCGGTGTTGGAGCGGGCCTGCACCCATGCGGCGGGACCGTACAATTATCAGAATTTTGAGATTGACGGGTGGGCGTATTACACCAATAATCCCCCCGCAGGGGCGTTCCGGGGCTTCGGAGTCACGCAGACCTGTTTTTGCGTGGAGAGCCTCTTGAATCAGATGGCGGATAAGGTGGGAATTTCCCCCTGGGAGATCCGCTGGCGCAATGCCATTCGACCCGGACAGGAACTGCCCAACGGTCAGATCGTAGACGCGTCTACGGGGCTTGCGGAGACGCTGGAAGCGGTGAAGCCCTATTATGACGCTGCAAAATATGTGGGCATCGGCTGCGCCATGAAAAACGCGGGCGTGGGCGTGGGTATTCCCGATACCGGCCGGGTACGGCTGGCCGTTGAGGACAGAAAGCTCCATATCTTCGCCGGAGCGTCCTGCATCGGGCAGGGGCTGGGAACGGTTTTGACCCAGATGGTCTGCGACCGGACGGGATTAAAGCGGGACGACGTGGTTTACCAGCGATCCAATACCTATCTGGCGCCGGATTCGGGGACTACCTCCGGGTCCCGGCAGACGCTGGTGACGGGCGAGGCCTGCCGTAGAGCCTGTGAAAAGCTGAACGGGGCAATGGACGGAAAGACCCTGGCCGATTTGGAAGGGCAGGAGTTTTACGGGGAGTATCTGGCGAAGACCGACCCGCTGGGCGCGGATGTGCCCAACCCCGTCAGCCATGTGGCCTACGGCTACGCTACCCAGATCTGCATTCTGAATGACGAGGGAAAGATCAAAAAGATCGTGGCGGCCCACGATGTGGGGAAAGCCGTGAACCCGACCTCCGTGGAGGGACAAATCGAGGGCGGCGTGGTCATGTCCATGGGCTTCGCGCTGACAGAGCGCTATCCTCTGCAAGACTGTAAGCCCCTTGCCAGATATGGCACCCTGGGGCTGTTCCGGGCAAATGAAGTTCCCGAGGTGAAGGCGCTGATTGTGGAAAAGCCGGGCCTCAACGTGGCCTGCGGGGCCATCGGTATCGGGGAGATCACTTCCATCCCCACCGCTCCCGCCATCGCGGACGCCTATTTCCGCTACGACGGAAATTTCCGTTCGAGTCTGCCGCTTGAGAACACGCCTTACAGCAAAAAATAAAGCGGTCTCCCGCAGCGGGAGACCGGCTTAGTCCAATGGCATACCGGGCGGCGGCCCCCAATCGGCCGCCCAGACCCACAACCGGAAAATTACCGCTAATTTTCCCCTTTCAAGGTGCGTTCCGCCGCGCTCAGTGCCTGCGGCGTGTCCACGTCCCAAAGTTCTTCGGCTGGAACCTCCAAAAGCCGCAGGGCGTCCTCGTGTCGGCGGATGACTTCTGCTCCGCCTGTGTCGCCGGTGAGAGCCATCAGCTTGGGGAAAAATTTTTGGGGGAAAATACATGGGTTGCCCCGAACGCCGCCGTGAGCAAGGGCCGCGATCTGCTCCGGCTGCTGATGCCAGAAGTTGGCCAGCGCCGCCACGGATTCCCGCCGCAGAAGCGGCTGATCCGAGACCTGAAAGCAGACGGCAGGGCAGTCCCGCAGCGCCGTGAGCCCCAGGTGGATGGAGCGGCTCAGTCCCTGCTCCGGATTGTCGTTGTGGATGGCGGCGAAATGAAATTCTCCCGCCAGCTTCAGAATCTCGGGGTACTGCGTGACCACGATGACGGAGGAAAAGCACTCCGTGGGAACGGTCTCCAAAGCCCGCAGGATCAGAGAACGGCCATCCAGCGCCGTCGTCAGCTTGTTTGTGCCGAAGCGTTTTCCCATTCCGGCGGCGAGAACCACACAACCCGGTTTTTCCATATTGGAACCCCCAAATTTCGTTTTATTTTTCATAGTATATCCGGTTTTCCCGTGTCAAGTCAAGCGCATGGGAAGTTCAGTTAAAAAGGAGGCCAGACCATGAGCAAGAGCGTCGGCAAAAGCGTCGTACGTGTGGACGCATACGAAAAGGCAACGGGCCGGGCAAAGTACATGGACGATTTGTGCGACAGCGGAGCGCTGATCGCAAAGATCAAGCACAGCACCATCGCCCACGGGTTTGTGAAGTCCGTCGATACCAGCGAGGCAGAGACCGTTCCGGGAGTAGTGAAAATCCTCACCTGCTTTGACGCGCCGGACCGTCCCTTCCCCACGGC
>Ga0163159_1002186_pt1 | contig 16693 bp, 13 predicted proteins | sample BioMet9_FD_108702 | JGI IMG/M metagenome (GOLD analysis project Ga0163159, IMG submission 108702) | Microbial communities from bioreactor (seeded with sewage sludge) at Lawrence Berkeley National Lab, California, USA - Biofuel... | ecosystem: Engineered > Bioreactor > Anaerobic > Unclassified ... | reverse complement strand
CGGGGCAGCCGCAGCCGCGGGAGCTTCCTGTTCAGCAATACAGGAATATAAGAACAGAAAGAGCAGTGCGCTTCAGACACTGGAAACGGAGAATATCACATCTTGGCAGCAGCAGATCGCGGCCGTTAACGAGACGCTGGTTTCGCTGGGAAACAGCCGGGCAGAGGCTGTGACACAGCTGAACTCGGTCGATGATGATTCAGTCAGCCAGAATGTTAACGCGGCGAAGCTGACAGAGCTTAATGCAGTATACGGGGAACGGAATACATATATTTCCCGGAAAACGGAACTGGAAAATAATATTCAGACGCTGCAGGACAATATTGATAAGGCAACGGTCAAAGCAGGGAAGGCCGGTATCGTCAATCTGCAGACAGACCTTGCTGATGGGAATTACCTGCCGGCCGGGACAGAGGTTATGAGCATCGTGCCGGACGGCGGGAATGGATATCTTGTTGAAACGTATATCAGCAACAAGGATATCGGGAAACTGGAGAACGGCATGAAAGTCAGGTGTGAGGCCGGCGCGTATCCAGCGGAGGAATATGGCATGTTTACAGGTACGCTGGAAGGTATTTCCGAGGACGTAAAGGGAACGGCCGGAGCAGACAGTGAAACGTATTATATGGCGCAGGTAAGGCTGGACAGCCCGGTGCTGAAGAACAGGAAAGGTGAAACCGCTGTGCTTAAGCAGGGCATGGTCTGCAGTGTCCGCATTGTAACAGAAGAAAAGAGTGTATGGCTGTATCTTCTCGAAAAGATTGATTTATGGGAATCATGAAATAATTAGGAACCCTCAATTGTAATCTGAGATTCCATACTCATTACCTCAGATGATATCTGTAATAGTAAATATATAGTTTAAGGGAAAGGTATGGATTTTCCCTTACAAAGGATAAGACCTGTTTGAATGGGTCTTATTTTTTGTTATGCTAAGTTTCTCTGACGGTCGGAAAGGAACCGCCATGTCAAATTTTTTAACTTATGAAGATCGTCTTATTATTGCGCGTATGCTTGAGGAACATGCTTCTTTTGGCCAAATTGGTAAAGCAATCGGTAAGGATCGGACTACGGTTGCCAAGGAAATAAAGAAGTATTCCTATGACAAAAAAGTCGGTAACCCCGGCTATCCTTACAACGCCTGCATGCATCGTAAAACCTGCAAATTAAAAGATATATGCGGCAAGAAAGAATGTAGTCATCCATCTGCCTATAAGTGCAGTCTCTGCTCTGAATGCAATCTTCACTGTCCCGATTTTGAGGAACAGGTATGTTCCGTAAAGTTTAAACCGCCGTATGTCTGCAACGGATGTGATGACAGGTCCGGATGTACTCTGCTAAAGCATATATATGCACCTGAAGATGCACACATTTCGGCGACGGCAGCCATATCAGGAGCAAGGACCGGAATCCTGTCCAATGAGGATGACATAGCAAGGATCAACGGTATCATCACCCCACTGGTTAAAAATGGCCAGTCACTGCATCAGATATATCTTGACCATGTGGATGATCTGATGTGCAGCGAAAAGACCCTATATAACTATGTTGATGCCTGTCTTTTTGATGTCCGAAATATTGATCTTCCGAGAAAAGTCAAGTACCGTCCGCGATATAAGGCTCCGGAGTTCAAAGTGGACCGGGGCTGCCGTATTGGCAGAACCTACCAGGATTTTGAAAAATTTATCGCAGATAGTCCTGATGCAAATGTCGTCCAGACAGATTCTGTGATTGGCCGCATAGGGGGCAAATGCCTGCTGACCATACACTTCGTCAATACAAGTCTGATGCTGGCATTTTTAAGGGATGCGAACACATCGGCTTCAGTAATAAAGATCTTCAATCTGCTGGATGATGTCCTTGGGATAAAAGGGTTTGATAAGCTTTTTCCGGTAATCCTGACGGACAACGGCAGTGAATTCTCAAATCCTAAAGCCATTGAGGCCAGAGACCGGATTCCCTGCAGCAGAACCAATGTGTTTTACTGTGATCCAAGCAAGCTCTATCAGAAGGGCTCTTGTGAAGTCAACCACGAGCTGATAAGGCGCGTCCTGCCTAAAGGAAGCAGCTTTGATAACCTGACGCAGGAGGATGTGTTCCTGATGATGGATCACATAAATTCCTATAAAAGGAAAAAGCTGAACAACCGTAGTCCTTACGATGCGTTCAGCTTTCTCTATGGAGAAGATCTGCTTAAAAGACTTGGATGTTCGCCGGTCGCCCCCGAGAACATCATACTTAAGCCGAAGCTTCTCAAAAAGTAAGAAATAACACCGCACAGACCGCCAGAGACCAAACATAAATATGCCACCACAGGGATGGATTCTCCGAATTCAAAAAAATCGAGAGAGGATTGATCCCTCTTTGTCGTGTCCGGAATTATCGCTGAACTCAGTATAACAATGTCAAGGTACATTGTAAATGCGGGATTTTCGCTTACAAAACGGGAAAGTGCATTACAAAACGAGAATTACAGTTACAAAATGTGCAATGATACTTATAAAACGGGAGTCTTGAATTACAAACGGGACTCTCGGCTTACATTTCATCCTAATTAGGAACATATAAGAATACGCAAGCCGCAGATGTATTGTAATCTGCAATACAAAATGCTATAATATGCTCATTAGAAAGGTGGTGTTTCTATGGCAGCAAAAACAGCTAATGTGACGGCGCGTATAGAACCAGATATTAAAGAAAATGCAGAAGCAATATTAAACAAGCTTGGAATTCCTGTTTCTGTTTTTATTGATATGACCTATAGACAGGTAATTATGCATGACGGAGTGCCATTTTCACTTGATATTCCGCAGAAAATTGCGGTGAGAGACGAATTGACGGAGGCAGAATTTGATTCAATGATGCAAAAAGGGCTTGATCAGGCCAGACAAGATGTCTCCCTTCCTTTATCGGAGGTATTTAAAAACTTAAAATCGGAGATATCAAATGCCGAAAAATTATAAAGTCAAAATTACACGACAGGCAATAACACAAATAGAAGAAATTATACATTATATTTCATATGAGCTTTTAGCATCTGAAGCGGCAATTAGTCTATTGGAAAACATGGAAACAATAATAGATTCGTTATCTTCAATGCCAGATAGAATTGCTGTTATTGAGGAGGAACCCTGGCATTCAGAAGGTGTTAGAAAAATATCTGTAAAGAATTTTTTGATTTATTTTTGGATAGATGAAGAGAACAAGAAAGTTCAGATAACAGCGGTGATTTATAAAAAAAGGGATCAGATGAAACAATTATGGAATATGGACGTTTAAGGCCGTTTGCAGTGAAATGCAGACGGTCTTTTTTGTTTTTTCTTTATCTGCATTGGAATCCCGCGGGAGGGGGGTGGCAGATCAGTCAGGAAACTGTTATACTGTTACTATAAGCGAAGCGGTCATCGACCGTATAAAAGGAGAGGGTATCATGGACAAGAGTGACATTCGTTACAAGACGTATGTCCAGATTCTGAAAGAGGAATTGATTCCTGCAATGGGGTGCACGGAACCGATTGCGATTTCTTACTGTGCCGCGAAGGCGCGTTCGGTGCTGGGGTGCGTGCCGGACCGTGTGGAAGTGGAAGTGAGCGGCAATATCATCAAGAATGCGAAGAGCGTTGTCGTACCGAATACCGGCGGGCTTAAGGGAATCGCGGCCGCGGCTGCCGCGGGAATCGCGGCCGGGGATGACACCAGAATTCTGGAAGTCATTGCAGAGGTTGACGAGGCAGGCCGTCAGAGAATCCGGGATTTTCTGGCTAAGTGTCCGATTGTGATCCGGACGGCGGACACGGACGAGGTGCTTGATATCAGGACGACGCTTTTTGCCGGAAAAGCATCCGCGTCGGTGCGGATTGCCCGGTATCATTCGAACATCGTTTTGATCGAGAAGGACGGAGAGGTCGTCTATGAAGGCGGCAAGGTCTACAGCGAGGCTGGAAACATGATGGATAAGAGCCTCCTGAGTATTGCCGGTATTTTTGATTTTGCGGAAAGCGTGGATCTGTCGGATGTAAAAGATGTGCTGGACCGGCAGATATCCTGCAATATGGCTATATCAGAAGAGGGAATGCGCGGTGATTTCGGCGCCAATATCGGCAGAGTGCTGATTTCGTCGTACGGGGAAGAGATCGGCAATAAGGCTAAGGCCGCGGCCGCGGCAGGGTCTGACGCGCGGATGAGCGGCTGCGAAATGCCGGTGATTATTAACTCAGGAAGCGGAAACCAGGGAATTACGGTTTCTGTTCCGGTAATCGTGTATGCGCGTGAGAAGAAGCTCAGCGATGACAGGATGTACCGTGCGCTTGTTGTATCAAACCTGAACGCGATTCATCTGAAGTCCGGAATCGGCACGCTGTCCGCATACTGCGGAGCTGTCAGCGCCGGATGCGCGGCGGGATCCGGGATCGCGTATATGGACGGGGCCGGGCTTTCCGGCATTTCGCATACGCTGGTCAACGCGCTTGGAATTATTTCCGGAATTGTATGCGACGGAGCAAAACCGTCGTGTGCGGGCAAGATAGCGATTGCGGTCGACGCCGGTCTTCTGGGCTACGCGATGTACTGCAACGGGCAGGAGCTGAAGGGCGGCGATGGAATTATCTCCAAGGGAGTCGAGAATACAATTTCCAATATCTGCCGGTTAAGCAGGGACGGCATGAAGGAAACGGACAAGGAAATCATCCGTATCATGACGGACTGACGGCGTTCCGCCGAATTCGAAAATATTTATTAAATGAAGTGAAATCGTTGCCACAGGTGATGAATACCGTGTATAATTATGTCGCATAAGGAGGTTATAATATGGATGAACGTGAACGGACAGGAACAGAACTGACAAACGCTCCGGTGGATGATAAGAGTGTACCGATCTCTTTCAAGATCACACCGAAGATTCAGAAACTCTCGAAACTTTGTGAGAAGAATAATTATATTGATCAGGAACTGTACAAGACCATGAATGTCAAGAAGGGACTCCGTGATCTGAACGGAAAGGGCGTTCTGGCCGGACTTACGAATGTATCGGATATTCAGGCGAAGAAGATAGTCGATGGAGTAGAGGTTCCGTGTGAAGGCAATTTATATTACCGGGGCTACAATATCCGGGATCTTGTCGCGGGTTTCGAGAATGCCGAGCATTTCGGATATGAGGAAATCGCGTATCTGCTCCTTTTTGGCGAACTGCCGACGATGGATCAGGTTCAGGATTTTCATGAAATTCTCAGTGAGCGCCGGGATCTGCCGCGTAATTTTACGCGTGACGTGATCATGAAGGCACCGAGCCAGGATATGATGAATAATCTTTCCCGCGCCGTGCTGATGCTTTATACGTATGATCCGCTGGCGGACGACACGAGTCTGCCGAATGTGCTGCGTCAGTGCATCAATCTGATCGCACAGTTCCCGCGCCTGATGGTTTACAGCTATCATGCGTACAACTATCGCAAGCTTGGCGACAATATCTGCATTTTCGCGCCGCGGCCGGAGCTTTCCACCGCGGAGAATATCCTGTATATGCTGCGCGAGGATCATCAGTACAGCCGGCTGGAAGCGAAGATTCTGGACATGGCGCTTGTACTTCACATGGATCACGGCGGCGGCAACAATTCGACGTTTACAACACACGTTGTGACTTCTTCCGGAACGGATACGTATTCTGTAATGGCGGCGGCGCTGGGGTCTCTCAAGGGGCCGAAGCACGGCGGCGCGAATATCAAGGTCGCGCAGATGTTTGCGGATATGAAGCAGCAGATTTCCGACTGGGAAGATGAAGACGCGGTCCGCGCGTATCTGTCGGCACTGCTTGACAAGAAGGCGTTTGACGAGAAGGGCCTGATCTATGGCATGGGCCATGCCGTGTATTCGATTTCGGACCCGCGTGCCGATATTCTCCACGGGCTCATTGAGCAGCTGGCGGAGGAGAAGCACTTTGAGAAGGAATATGCGCTTTACAGTCTTGTAGAGAGGCTGGCGCCGGAGCTTATCGGGGAGAAGCGCCATATTTACAAGGGCGTCAGCCCGAATGTGGATTTCTACAGCGGTCTCGTCTACAGTATGCTGAATCTGCCGCAGGCTCTTTTTACACCGATTTTTGCGACAGCCCGGATTGTAGGGTGGAGCGCACATCGTATGGAGGAGCTGCAGAATTCGGATAAGATCACGCGTCCTGCATTTAAACCGGTACAGGGAGTTCGTGACTACATACCAATGGACAAGCGTTAACAGGATTACAGGAGATGGATAACGGTGCGAAGAGAAGATTTTAATTATCCTTCGGCAGACCGGAGGACAGAGATTCATGCAGTCCGGTGGCTTCCGGACGGCGAAGTGAAAGCTGTTCTGCAGATCGCGCATGGAATGGCGGAATATATGGACCGGTACGAGCCGTTTGCCGCGTATCTGACCGATCAGGGCTTTCTTGTGACAGGCAATGATCATCTGGGTCACGGAAAATCGATTGCGGATGAGAGCTGTCTCGGCTATTTCCCGCCGGGCGGCAACAAGATTCTGATCAAGGATATGCACGATCTGCGTATGATGACGTCCAAGCGTTACCCGGATGTCCCGTACTTTCTGATGGGGCACAGCATGGGTTCGTTTCTGGCGCGTCAGTATCTCTGCCAGCATGGAAACGGACTTTCCGGTGCTGTAATTATGGGAACCGGCAGCAAGAGCAGACGAAGTCTTAAATTCGCCATGATGCTGGCCGGTCTCCGTCGCGGGCAGAAGGGAAGGATGCATCGCAGCAGAATGCTGAACAATATGGCGTTCAGCGGTTATCTGAAGCGGATTCCGAACGCGCCTACGAAGATGGAATGGCTGACACGCGACGAGGATATTGTCCTGAAATACGTTTCGGATCCTCTCTGTGGCTTTCCGTTTACGAACAGTGCATTCCGCGAGATGTTCCGCGGCATGCTCTTTATCGCGGATCCTGACAATCTGAAAGCGATGCCGGCCGATCTGCCTGTCCTCTTTGTTTCGGGGGCGGAGGATCCCGTCGGGGCATACGGCCGCGATGTCAGAAAGGTGGCGGATCAGTTCCGCACAGCCGGCATGCAGGATGTAACGAGCATTCTGTATCCGGATGACCGGCATGAAGTATTGAATGAGCGAAACAGGAAGACAGTCTTTGCTGATATCTTCTCCTGGATGTCGGATCATATGCAGACACATGCGGAATAGCCGCATGTTTTAGAAACAAAATAAAACACCCCAGGTCTCTGGGGTGTTTTATCAATATGAGGGGGGAGATAGTGAGTGTTAATCAACTATCTGAATACTAGTTTAAAGAATAATTGTGTCTAAAGTATGTTAAATCTATAAAAAGAGTTGGAAGATTCTAAAATAAGTGGGAAGTCAAGTTCATAAAAAATTAATAAAATCACTTTTATGCCATTAAGATTACGCAGGTACAATAAAATCAGGGTATTGGAACATTTGTCCTGATCGGCACGGAATGGCAGAAAGGAAACGGGAGAAGCAGAATGTTCAATATACTGGTTTGTGACGATGAACGTGAAATCGTGGATGCGATAGAAATATATCTTCAGCAGGAAGGCTATAATGTGCTCAAGGCGTATGACGGTGTAGAGGCACTTGATATTCTCCAGAAGGAGGATGTACAGCTGCTGATCATTGATATTATGATGCCGCGTCTTGACGGGATCCGTGCGACACTTAAAATCCGCGAGACCAGCAATCTTCCGATCATCATCCTGTCTGCCAAGACAGAGGATGCCGACAAGATACTTGGGCTGAATATCGGGGCTGACGATTATCTGGCGAAACCGTTCAATCCGCTCGAGCTGGTTGCACGTGTGAAATCACAGCTGCGGCGCTATACACAGCTCGGAAATATCGTTTCGGATGATCACTCCATATACAGCACGGGCGGTCTTCTGATCGACGATGATCTGAAGGAGGTAACGGTTGACGGAACGCCGGTCAAGCTGACGCCGATTGAATACAACATCCTACTGCTGCTGATGAAGAACCAGGGGAAGGTTTTTTCCATCGAGCAGATTTATGAGAATATCTGGAATGAAGAAGCGATCGGGGCCGATAATACAGTCGCCGTGCATATACGGCATATTCGTGAGAAGATCGAGATCAATCCGAAGGAACCGATCTATCTGAAGGTTGTCTGGGGCATTGGGTATAAGATCGAAAAACAGAGCTGAAAACGGAGCATGCAATGAATGAAATAAAGAACGAGGCAAGAAACAGCGTGGAAAAGAAAAACGAAACCGACAGGAGCTGGCGGTACAGCAAGGGATGCAAGGGCATCCTTATTGTTGTCATGCAGTTTATGGCTATTGCGCTTGCCTTCAGTATCGTTGTGATTTTTACGTATTCCAGCTTCCGCACCGAAGGTGTCAGCATGCTGAAGAATCCGGAGTTTTCGACGTCACAGGTACTGTCGGAAATGCTGGAATCGGATGCCGAACGTGCCTCGTCTTTTGTTATCGAGAAGAGTGATTTTGAAAATGAAGGGCAGTATGATCCGGAAAAGCTGATTGATATCCGGCAGTATTATGACAGTCAGGCCGTTACCGGAACGAATTACAGCGGTCTGGCCTATACGGTAAAACAGCTGAGAGACTGGTCCTCGTCGCTGTCCTCCTCATCCGCCCAGACGACGCAGCGTATCCGGGTCTGCGAGAAGATAGACGGCACTTATATGTATTATACCCAGCAGGGCTTTATCGCGCTGATCGAAACAGAACGGCTTTACCTGTTCAATCAGGAAACCGGAAAACTCATGAAGGTCACGGATACGGACAAGTCCCTTATGGGAAGCTCGGAATACGTGGAGGGTAAGACGAAGGTTGAAATTGTAAACGGCGGTTCTTCTGCAATACAGTCGGTGGAAGCGTCCGGCGGTGTTGTTTATACGGATACATGGGACCTCGATATCATCAGCGAAAAGTACGCTCCGGCGGGGTACAAGAGTCTGATCGAGCTGGCCAACAGCGACAGCCGCATCAATGGAAACCTTGAGGAATACAACCGGGAGCTGAAATCGGTTCTCAGCCATTTTTCAGCCGATATTGACAATTACGAATGGTGCAATGAAGCGTTTGCGGAAAACAACAGCAACTTCGCGTATGTTTTTGTCAATCAGGATACGCACGATGTATATACGAACCGTGCCGCGTACGGCGATTACGGCCGGCTGAACGATACAAAGCAGGCTCTGAAGAATCTCGGACGGTATATTTTTATAGAATCGACGCTGGCCAGCAGTGAAACAAACACATCTGTTTCCATGGAATATCTGTATCAGAAGATGCAGGCAAATCTGCCGGACAACAATTTTTCCATTTATATCGGGATTGACACGACGTTTCCTATATCCGATACTTATTACGAGGCGATGCACAGCTATGAGATGTATGCCCCCTGGTTTACGTATATTCTGGCGGCAGGTGTGATCAGTCTGTTCGGAATCGTATTCCTGCTTATCTGGCTGACGATCACGGCAGGCCGGACCGGCCGAGGTTCCGCGGTTGTACTGAACCTGTTCGATCGTATCCCGCTTGAAATTGATACAGTACTGATGGGCGTTCCTTCTGCTTTTGCCGTTTATACGATGGTGCTCGGAAATGATACGGATGAGATCAGCTATTATACGTGGAAATATAATTATCCGATATACAGCGACCCGTCCACGCTTTTTACGATGTCGCATATGGTTACGATTATTCTGTGCACTCTTGCGATTTCGGTTTTCATGCTGTCCCTGTATCTGACGGTTATCCGGAGAATCAAGGCAGGAAGGGTATGGCACAGTACGCTGCTGTATCATATCTGCAGAGGGCTGAAACGCGTATATGAGGAGCGCAGTGTTACAGTTAAGACACTTTTGATTTTCCTCGTATTCCTGATGTATAATATCGCGGCCTTTTCGAGCCGCACCACGGTGCTGATACTGATTGCTGCGTTTATTGACGCATGTGTGCTGATGCTGCTTATGAAGAGCACGATTGCGCGAAGGAAGATCCTTGACGGCATTACGCGGATATCGGAGGGCGATCTGACATGTCAGATTGATACGCGGGGCCTGCGGGGCAGCGAGCTTCAGTTTGCCGAATCGATCAATCATCTCGGAGAGGGCTTTCAGAAAGCGGTCGATGACAATATCAAGAATGAACGGCTGAAGGCGGACCTGATTACGAATGTTTCTCACGATATCAAGACCCCGCTTACGACGATCATCAATTACGTCGGTATTCTGAAACAGTCGGATATCGATGATCCCCGGATTCAGAGCTACATCGACATACTGGAACGGAAGTCCCAGCGGCTGAAACATCTGACGGAGGATCTGGTAGAAGCGTCCAAGATAAGCTCCGGCAATATTGAACTTCAGTTTATGCTTTTAAATTACGCCGAGCTGATTCATCAGGCTGCGGGGGAATGCGAGGAGAAGCTGACAGAGCGCGGTCTTACCCTTGTCATGAACCTGCCGGATGAACCGGTTACGATAATGGCTGACGGAAGGAGACTTTTCCGGGTTCTGGAAAATCTCTTTACGAATGCCGCAAAATATGCGATGCCTCATACACGGGTTTACGTGGATCTTTCTGTGACAGAGAGCGGAACGGCAGTTATGCAGATCAAGAATGTTTCGGAGCAGCAGCTCAATATCCCGGCGGAGGAGCTGACGGAACGTTTCATCCGGGGAGATTTGTCGCGAAGTACGGAGGGAAGCGGCCTGGGACTTTCCATTGCCAAGAATCTTACAGAGCTGCAGCATGGGGAGTTTGAAATATACCTGGACGGGGATCTTTTCCGTGTAACGGTTTCTTTTCCTGTATATGTGAAGCCGGCTGTCAAGGTACCTGAGCACAAGAAAGCATCCGGCGGAAACAGGCATCCTTCAGAAAAGAATGGAGAGTCGCGTGGATCGGAAGAGTAAGATTATAAGGATCAGCAGAAGAATTGTCATATTGCTCCTGGCCTTTATCGGTTTTGCCATCCTGTTCAGCTGTCTGAGAAGCCGGAATGAAACGGTTGTAACGGCACAGATGGCGCAGCCGACATATCCGACCGTATCATTTGTGCTGGGAGATCATACAGTTGATACGCTTCACGGGTATGCTTCGCAGATGGATATTCCTTCCCTTCGTGACGGAATTGTATCAACGGGCGGTACGCATGAACTTACGGCTGAGATTGCAGTATATAAGAATCAGATCAGTGCACTCCGGTACACGGTATATGATGTATCGGGCAGTATGGTTTATGAAACCGGCAGCGCGGAGCTTTCCGATGGGAACGGCGGAACGGTAACCGCTAAGTTTCAGTTTGATGATTCCTGGCGCAGCCAGCGGGAAGCTGTGCTGTGTCTCGAGGCGGAACGGGGTTCGAAGACTCCTGTTTATTTTTACACGCGGGTAACACGGGCAGCCAGCCTGACAACAGCGGACTGTGTCGATTTCGCATATCAGTTCAGCAGTGCGACACGGGATATGTCAAAGAGCAGCTGGGTCCAGAATTATCTGGAAAGCAGTTCCTCCGGGGACAATTCGACGTTCCAGAAGGTTACGATGAATTCCAGCATCGGACAGGTGATGTGGAGCGGGCTTACGCTTGCTAACGCGAGTGAGCCGCAGTGTACGGTCAAGGAGAGCAACAGCACCTTTACAAGCCTCGTCCTGACATATACAATCGATGTGACGGGGAGCGGAAGCCCGGAAAAATACCGGGTCGATGAGTTTTACCGGATCCGTTCCTCCGCGTCCGGTTTTTATCTGCTGAATTATGTCCGTACGATGAATGCGTCCCTTCAGGATAACAGCGGCTGTATTACGGCAAGCGGCATCGATCTTGGTATAACGGACAGCAATGTTCCTTATATCGCATCATCGGATGGTAATCTCGTTACGTTTGCGGAAGATGACGCTCTGTGGCTCTACAGCCGGACAGCGGCATCCATGCAGAAGGTCTTTACCTTCCGTCTGGAAAGCGGTTCCGATGAACGTACGGATACAGGTGACTGTACCATACGGCCCGTCTATATGAGTGATACCGGGGACATCAGCTTTGTTGTGGCCGGCTATATGAGCAGAGGCGACTATGAAGGCCGGACAGGAGCAGCCGTTTATTATTATTCGGCGGAGAGCGGCTCTGTTACGATGAAAGCCTTTATTCCGTGCAGTCTCGGGAGTGAGCGGACGGAAGAAGAGCTCAGCGGACTTTTGTATTACAGCCAGCAGCAGAATGCGGTATACGCACTGCTGAACAATACCTTTTACAGGCTGGATGTTTCGACAGGAGAGATGGAAACCATTGCGGAAGGAATTTCATCGGATCAGTGCGTATTTTCTTCCGACAGCAGGTATGTGGCATGGCCGTCCGGCAGTGACCGTTCATCTTCCCGGACGGCAGAGATTCTGGACATGGAAACAGGCGGCAGAAGTACTGTCTCTGTTGACAGCGGTTCCTGTATCCGCCTTGTCGGCTTCATCAGCGGAGACTTTGTATATGGCGCGTTCCGGACAGAGGATGCGGGTCAGGACGGACTTGGCGGCAGTATTTATCCGATGTACAGCATTTATATTTCGGATTTCAGCGGAAATATCCTGAAGGAATACAGCAAAGACGGTTCCTATATTACATCGGCCGCGGCAGGCAGGAGTACAGTGGAGGTCAGGCTTGCAGTCAGAAGCGGGTCAGGCTATGCGGATGCGGGTATGGATTATATTACCAGCAACGCGGAAGGCGTGAGTGAGACAGTCTCGATCGTAGCTTATACCGATCCGGTTATGGAGAAAAAGGTGCGCATCAGCTTTGCGTCCGGGATTCAAAACACCGGACTTTCATGGAGCGCGCCGGACTATGTTGTTTCAGCGGATGTGCCGGAGCTGGATTTAAATGAAAAGGACAGCACAAATCAGTATTACGTATATGGAACAGGCCGGCTCTGCGGTATATACAGCACTGCTGCCTCAGCTGTTGCCGCGGCGGATTCTGCATCGGGAGTCGTGACGGACGGAAGAGGCCATTACGTCTGGGAACGCGGCAACCGGGATCTTGTATTTTCATCATCCAATATCACTGCTGCGACGATACCGGACGGCGGGAGTGCGCTCGGCACCTGCCTTCAGATGATACTTGCAAAGGAAGGTTCGTCCGGCAGCGCGCAGACGGATCTGGACAAGGGCATGACGCCGCTGGAGGTACTTTCAGCGGAGCTGAACTGTGATGCGCTGAATCTTTCCGGACTGTCACTGGAACAGCTTTGTTATATTATCAATCAGGATACACCTGTAGCAGCTATGACAGACGGCGGTGCGGTGCTTATTACCGGCTACAGCAAGACAGGTGTTACATATATCGATCCCGCCTCGGGAACCGAGACTACTCTGGGATATGATGCGGCCGCGGCAGTTTTTGCCGCGGGCGGCAATCTTTTTATAGGATATGCGAAATAATAGTAAAAAATGAAGGAGAGTTCAGCGATGGATGAGAGGATTAAAAAACTGGCAAAGGAGCTTGTGCAGTATTCCTGCCATGTTCAAAAAGGGGAGAAGGTCTGGGTTCAGTACACCGGAGCCGATACGGAAGGTCTTGCAAGACAGATAATAAAGGAAGTGTATGAAGCAGGCGGCCAGCCGTTTCCTGTCTATACGAACAGCCGTGTCCAGAGGGAAATGCTTCTGGGCTGCACAGAGGAGCAGCTGAAGCTGATGGCGGATATCGACAGACTCAGAATGGAAAACATGGACTGCTATATTTCCGTGCGCGGAACAGAGAACGCGGCGGAGCTTTCCGATGTGCCGGAGGATAAGATGGACCTGTACCAGCATCTGTACTATACGCCGGTTCATTTTCAGGTACGGATTCCTAAAACCCGCTGGGTAGTGCTGCGGTATCCGAACGCGGCGATGGCGCAGCTTTCCGGTACAAGCCAGGAAGCGTTTGAAGATTTTTATTATGATGTCTGTACGCTGGACTACTCAAAAATGGCAAAAGCAATGGAATCGTTGACAGCATATATGAACCGCGCCGATAAAGTCCGTATGACGGGACCCGGAACGGACATCACATTTTCAATCAAAGGGATCCCGGCAATTCCATGCGCGGGCAATATGAATATTCCGGACGGGGAAGTCTACACGGCACCGGTCCGCGAATCGGTAAACGGTACGATCACCTACAACACACCGTCGATCTGCCAGGGTTTTACATACGAAGACATCAGTCTGACATTCAAGGACGGGAAGATTATAAAAGCGATAGCGAATGATACAGAACGCATCAACAAGATATTTGACACGGATGAAGGCGCGCGGTACGTGGGAGAATTTTCATTCGGACTGAATCCATACATCATGCAGCCGATGAAAGACACCTTGTTCGATGAGAAGATCAACGGATCGATCCACTTCACACCGGGTAACAGCTACGACGATGCTTTCAACGGCAACATATCCTCGCTTCACTGGGATCTCGTATGGATCCAGCGTGAGGATTTCGGGGGCGGGGATGTCTGGTTTGACGATGTACTGATCCGCAGAAACGGCAGGTTTGTTATCCCTGAGCTGGACTGCCTGAATCCGGAGAATTTGAAGTAAAGATCAACGGATATCTGCTGAGTACCTTCAGAAGACCGCTGCCAAGCACGCCGCAGGAAAGAAATTCTCCGACGCCGACGGTGAGCATCATAAAAGGAATGGGCAGATTGATTCCATAGCCATAATAAAGCACGAACGGAACAACAATTGTATTGACAGCGATCGGCGGCAGCGGAACAAGCCATTTGTGTTTCCGGAGCAGATAAGAGCCGCATGCGCCGGCCAGAGTGGCCAGACTGCCGCAGACGATGTCGACAGGAATCGCACCGCCGAGAATATTTCCGATCAGACAGCCTACAAAGAGGCCGGGAACCGCGGCAGGTGTAAAGTATGGCAGAATCGTCAGGGCTTCCGCGACGCGAAGCTGGACTTGGCCGAAGCTAATGGCGGATAAGAGTATCGTAAGAACGACATAGATGGCAGCAATCATTGCTGCCTGAGTAAGAAATACGGTTTTTTTGTTTTTCAATTTACATTCTCCTTAGTTTTTTTTAACGAGTGGATGGTTACGAACACTCGAAACAACAGGTTTCTATTTCGTAAGTACTTCGGCGCCGGTATCGGTTATCAGCACCATGTATTCGATCTGTGCCGAAAGCTTTCCGTCCTTTGTGCGGACGGTCCAGTCATTCTTCCGGTCAACCGTGTAACGGCATGTTCCTTCGTTGATCATGGGTTCAATCGTGAAAATCATGCCGGGAGCAAGGAGCATTTCGGTACCAGGTCTGGTAACATAGCTCACAAATGGTTCTTCGTGGAATTCCAGCCCGATCCCGTGGCCGCCGATGTCGCGAACGACAGAGTAGCCGTTTTCTTTTGCGTGTGTGTTGATGGCATGCGCGATATCACCGAGAAAATTCCAGGGCTTTGCCATGGCAAGCCCGAGCTCTACGCATTCCGCCGTCACAGACACAAGCTTTCTGGCGTTGTCAGGAACCTCGCCGATAGTAAACATGCGGGAAGCGTCTGAAAAATATCCGTCCAGGATCGTCGAAACATCCACGTTAATAATGTCACCCTCTTTGAGAATCACATCAGGTGACGGTATTCCATGGCATATCTCGTTGTTGACCGAGGTACACACACTCTTCGGAAAACCCTCATAATTCAAAGGCGCCGGGATTCCCGTATGGGATACGGTAAAGTCATGTACGATGCGGTCGATCTCCTCCGTACTCATACCGGCGTGAATTTTCTTTGCCACTTCATCAAGCACAGCTGTATTAAGATCGGCACTTCTGCGGATGCCTTCAATCTGGGCAGGTGTCTTGAGCAGATCTCTGTCCGGTACGATGCAGCCCTTATCTGCGTATAGCTGAATCTTTTCCTCAATTGGTTCATGACATTTCTTATATTTCTTTCCACTGCCGCACCAGCACGGGTCATTGCGTTCCATATTCAATCCTTCTTTCTGTCGACTGTCTCAGACATTCTAGCATAATAAGGGGGCAGTGTCAAAATTGTTTTTCCTGCGAAGGTGTTGAGGTGCGGGCTGGGGGTGGCTGGGGATGACCGCCGGGTTTGCGGGATTTCCGCGCTCGCTTATGGATGGCTGCATATTAAAACTCAGCAGGCACAGAGATTGGTATGCAGATTTGTAAGTTCATTGGTGCCTGCTTCAGACAGTAATCTGCAGCCATCGCATCGCGCGGAAATCCCGCAAACCCGGCTTAAAGTCATTCCCAGCCACCCCCAGCCCGCACTTTTGCCACACATTCGCCAGAATACGTTAATAAGTTTCTGAAGGCGTATCCTTTTAAACAAGTGCGATATATAATCCTGCTAGTTCGTGAAGAAAGAACTGAGGAAAATGCAGGACTTCTTTTCTCCATTACGAATTTCCTGTGGGCATACGGACAGGGAACATGGGGATGGAGCGGCATGTTCTGACCGTCTGGATTGGGGGATTTCCGCGCTCGCCTATGGATGGTGGCAGATTAAACCCGGCAGGCGTGGGCTGAGACGGCATGTTCTGACCGTCTGGATTGGGGGATTTCCGTGCTCGCCTATGGATGGTGGCAGATTAAACCCGGCAGGCGTGGGCTGAGACGGCATGTTCTGACCGTCTGGATTGGGGGATTTCCGTGCTCGCCTATGGATGGCTG
>Ga0163159_1002183_pt1 | contig 16707 bp, 10 predicted proteins | sample BioMet9_FD_108702 | JGI IMG/M metagenome (GOLD analysis project Ga0163159, IMG submission 108702) | Microbial communities from bioreactor (seeded with sewage sludge) at Lawrence Berkeley National Lab, California, USA - Biofuel... | ecosystem: Engineered > Bioreactor > Anaerobic > Unclassified ... | reverse complement strand
TAGAGCTTCTCGAGTTCTGCCATCGTCGGCTCCGCTGATGCGTCGGCGGACGCCGCAGACCCGGTGCCGCTCGCGCTCCCTGCAGGTTTCGCCGCTTCGGTGGCATTCGCGGGCGCTTTTGTCACGGCGCCCGTCTTCTCCTCGATGGCCTCTTCGACAGGCGCCTCCGCCAAAGCCTCGGCCTCCGCGCTTGCAAGCGCGGCCGCGATCTGCTCGGCGCTTATGCTCGCCGCCCCGATACCCATGTGAGCCTGCTCGTCATTCGTGCTCGCCGCTGCGGCAGCAGCATCCATGCCAACCGGCTCGTCGCTTTCGGCCGTTTCCGGCTCCGCGCTTTCGGCTGCGGCTGCCGGTTCAGCGGGCGCGGCTACCGCTACCGATCCAGCGGCCGCGGTTACCGGCTCGGCACCTACGCCCGCAGCTGCAATCGTCGGCTCTGCGCCTGCGGCTGCAATCGTCGGTTCAGCGGGCGCGGCCGCTGCCCTCTCCGCTTCGAGAGCCTGCTTCTTAGCGGCTTCCTCCTGCTTCCTGAGTGCTTCTTTGGCCTTGCGGTCGATTGCCGTCCGAAGGGCGGCCATCATCGTGTCGAGAATCGTCACGTTGCAGCGACGCTCATCGGAAGCATCGAGGAACGTCCAGCGCGGGTGCGCGGTACCGCTGTCACCCTTCGAAGCCCAGGGGTTCTGCTGAATCTCGGTCGAGGCGAACAGGTCCTCGTAGATCTTCGCAAAGTCCTCGTAGCTCTCGTTCTGCGCCAACGCCTGCGCGTTCACCTTGAACGCGGTCTCCATGCGCTCGGCGTTCTTTCGAATCCGGCGCTCCTGCTCGTCGCGGTCGATCTGCAGGAAGAATTTCACCACCGTGTAACCGCTCTTTACCAGCTGGTCCTCGAAGTCGACGATGGCATCGGAGTAGACGCGCGCATGGCTCTCGTAACGGTTGCGCAGATACTGACGGTCCTTTTTCTTATGCGTATCCTGAGCCGCCTGCTCGAGATAGAACAGACGGAACACCGATGCGCTGTACCAGCCACGGTTATAGAGCGTCATCTTCCCCATCGGGCACAGCGCGCCCCAGAATTCATCCATGAGCGGGAACATGCTCGTCGAGACGGGAGTGAAGTGGTCGGCGCGACGCTTGCGCTTGGCAATCGGCGGATAGACGAGCTGATCGGGCTGCACCATGTTGAGGCTGTTGTTCAGAAGCTCGTTGCTTACAAGCGAGCTCAGGCGCTGGACGGTCGTGTGCACATTGGTGGAACGCGCATCGAGGTTGGCGAGCAGGTCGCTCATGCGTCCGCCGACATCGGCCAGCTCCCACCCCTCGAACAGCACCACCACGCCGACACCTGCTGTGATCGCTTCCTGCTGGAGCAGCATGAGCTCATCGATCTTCGAGTCGTAGAGCTCGTGGTATTCTTCTTTCGTAAGCTTCGGAAGAGCCAAGACCGTCTCGAGCATAGTATCTACCTCCGATTTCCGTGTGGATTAACCGACGTTGCGCATTGAACCCGTTGTTGCCCGATAAGAGGGATACCCGATACCCTCTGCTGGTTCTTACCTTAGCACGTAATCGGTTTTGGGATATAGTAGAATGAGCATAAAGGAGAAGCGGGGGAAATATGCCTATCTACACGCAGAATCGGGAACTGTCCTGGCTAAGATTCAACGAACGCGTTCTCATGGAGGGATCCGACGAGAATGTACCGCTTTTCGAGCGTTTGAAGTTCGTCGCCATCTTCACCTCGAACCTTGACGAGTTCTTCATGATACGGGTCGGCGGCCTGACCGACCTCACATTGCTCAAGAACCCGATCGTCGATCAGAAATCTAACATGTCCGTTGCCGAACAGCTCGATGCGATCTTCGAGGCGGTCGGTCCTCTCTATCAGAAACGCGACGAACTTCTAACAGATATCGAACGACGCTTGCGTGACTACGATATCCGCCGCTACGGATGGAGCGAGCTCTCGGCCGAGCAGGAGAAGTACGTGACCAATTACGCCGCGCGCTTCCTGCTGCCCATCCTCTCGCCGCAGATCATCGACCCCCGCCACCCGTTCCCTCATCTGGAGAGCGGTCAGCTCTACGTGGCGGTCCACCTCAAGCGCAAGGACGAGCACATCGAGGCTCTCCTGCACGAGCATGAAGCCAAAGCCCTCAAGAAGAGCGACCGCATAAAACTCGACAAGGAAATCGCGCGGGCCAAAAACGAAGGCCGCAAGATCAAGGAAAGCGCCGCCGAAGCGCTCATCGGCATCATCCCGATACCCGCCGAAGCGCCCCGCGTGCTGCGCTTCTCCGGCAACGGCCTGCACTACATCCTCATCGAATCCGTCATCGAGCACTATGCCCCCTGGGTATTCTCGATGTACGATGTCGCGGACAGCGCCATCATCTCGGTCACACGCAATGGCGACATCGATCCGGACGCGGAATTCGTCGAGGACGTCGATTACCGGCGTCACATGAAGCGCATCCTCAAGCGTCGCACGTTCCTTGGCGCCGTGAGGCTCGAATCGCAGGGACCACTCTCAAAGCTGTTCGTAAAGTATTTCAGCAAGCACCTCGACATCTCGCGCAAGCAGATATTCTCCTTCGACTCCCCCATCGACTTCTCCTACGTCTACGCCTTGGAGAACTATCTTCCCGATGAGAGCAAGGAAATATTGGTCAACAAGCCGTTCACTCCTCAGCTCTCAAACGCGGTGAATCTCTCGCGTTCGATGTTCTCCCAAGTGCGGCGCCAAGACATCATGCTCTTCTACCCTTACGAGAACATGGAGCCGTTCCTTCAGCTCATGAAGGAAGCGAGCGTCAACCCCCACGTGGTATCGATCAAGATCACGCTCTACCGCCTTGCCAACACCTCGCGTCTCGCCGAGTACCTGATTGCCGCAGCCGAGAACGGCATCGAGGTTACCGTGTTGCTCGAGCTGCGCGCGCGTTTCGACGAGGCTGCCAACATCGGCTGGGCTGAACGCTTCGAGGAAGCCGGTTGCAACGTCCTCTACGGCTTCGAGGGTTACAAGGTCCATTCGAAAATCTGCCTGATCACCGAAACGACGGCCCGCGGTGCGGAATACATCACCCAGCTCGCCACGGGCAACTACAACGAGAAGACCGCCGCTCTCTACTCCGACCTTTCGCTCATGACCGCGGATCAGGGTATCGGCGCCGATGCGGCGAGCTTCTTCGACAACATGGCGCTCGGGAACCTCGAGGGAGAATACGACCTGCTGTGGGTCGCACCTTACAGTCTGAAAACCAAGCTCCTACGGAAGATCAACGAGCAGATAGCCGTCGCACGCGATGGTGGCGAAGGCAAGCTGCTGTTCAAGATGAACTCTCTAACGGATCTCGAACTCATCGAGAAGCTCGCGGAAGCTTCGCAGGCGGGCGTGAAGATCGACCTCATCATCCGCGGTATCTGCTGCCTGCTGCCGGGCATCGAGGGCTACACGGAGAACATCCGCATCGTATCGATCGTCGGACGTTACCTCGAGCATGCCCGCGCCTACTGCTTCGGCGAAGGCGGACGCGACGGCATCTACCTGGGCAGCGCCGACCTGATGACCCGCAACACCGAGAAGCGCGTGGAGGTAGCCTTCCCGCTGCTCGACGAGACGCTGCGCGAGCGCGTCTACCATATCCTGCAGGTTCAGCTGCAGGGCAGCGTCAAGGCGCGCACCGTGGGAAGCGAGGGCGAGCTCCATCCGATCGATGCGGACACGGCGCCGGTCGATGCCCAGACGCGTTTTGCCCAGATGGCCATCAAGCGCAGCGAGGAGAGCCGCACTAACAGCACGGGCGAGATTCCTCTGGAACGCCGGGGTCGGCTCGAACGGCTCGCGCAATTCTTCCGCAACCTGTTCAAACGCGGCGATAAGGCGCTCGCACCCATGGCATTGCCGTCCGCAGAGGACAAGGGCGTGCGCGTCACGACTTCGCAACGGCCGCTCGACCGACATGAGGTCGTGCTGCTCGACGATAAGACGGAACTCACCGAGCACTATCTGTAATCGGGGGAACGCGGAACTCGCGGTTTAGCTCATGCCCTCGTAGGGATCGTGATAGACCTCGTCTCCGTACCAGTTGCCATCGCGGTAATCGACGTAGGGGTCGTATCCGTCATCGTCTTCGCCGATGGCGCGAACCTTCGGTTTCGATGAAGCTTTCTTCCCCGAAAGCCGATCGGCGCGGGCGGACGCCCGGTGCCCGGCATCGTCGTTCACCGCATCGGCGCGGCTTTTCTCAGGCATCATCGGATACGCCCTGGCCTCTCGTATCGCGGGGACAGGCTCTGCTCATCTCGCTAATCGGCGAGATGATGACGCCGTCCTCACGATCCTCCACGAGCATATGGCAATCTTTCCCCGCCTCCTTGGCATCGTAGAACTTTTCGTCGGCGAGCGCATAGAGCCGCTGGAACGTGTTGCCCGACCGTTGGCTTATGACGACGCCCATGCTCGTGGTAACCGGAATAGACCAGTCGCGTTTTCTGCCCAAGGCGACGAGATCCTTGTTGATATCTCTGAGCTTCTTCTGCACGATATCGCGATCTGCGACACCGTGGGCGAAGATGACGAACTCGTCGCCGCCCAACCGGATGACGACATCGCTCTTGCGGAAATGATCCTCGAGCACACGCGCTATATCGTAGAGAAGCTCATCGCCCGCGATGTGCCCATAGGTATCGTTGACCGACTTGAAGTCGTCGATGTCGAACATGATGAAGAAATCTTCGCCCGTTCTCACGCCGCCATTCTCCGCGGACAACTCGTCGGACTCGCGACAGAGCTCGTCGACGCGGGTGGTGCCTGCGCGACGGTTGAGCAAACCGGTCAGGTAGTCATGGGCGGCTTCATCTTCAAGTTTCTTCTTCTCGTCGATGGGCTTGATGTAGATCAGATAGCGGCATTTACCCTCGTTCTCGGGTACGATGCGTATAACCATTTCGATCCATACGTAAGCATCGTCGTTGTTCCTGATGCGGAAACGGATATGGCGGTCGGTAAGATCGTCGTCTCCCCATGCAGACGTCAGACCCTCCATCTTCATCTTCGTGAAAATCTCCCGATCATCGGGATGAATCCTCTCGATATCCATCATCGGATTGATGTAGCCCAGACGATAGCGTTCCATCAGCTCATCCGACTGATAGATGCTCGTCGCGTCCGTATCGTGCTCCGGGTCGTACTCGAGAATGTTCAGTGTGTCGGAGAACAACGCCCCGCGATAGCTCTTCCGCGAGAGCAGATGCCTGAGGTACTCGTCCTCGCTCATCTCGGAACGGTCGATGTCCTCGTTCATCCGACGTTCGATGAGGCTGGCGTCGGTGATGCCCATGAAGACGACCTGGAGGATGCGTTCTTCATCCGGCGAGGGAGTTGGCTGCAGCTGGCAGCGAATCAGGCCGATTGAACCATCGCGACGCGCTATACGCACCTCGCAGGAGTGCGGTTTGCGCGCCGATACCACTTCATGAAGCACCTGCTGGAAGTAGCCCTGATCCTCCTGATAGATAAGACGGCTGCGGCTCTTCTCGAGTATGGTGCGGAACGTGTCCTCGTCATCCTCGTAACCGAACATCTTGAGCGCCATGGGGTTCACGGTCTCGATACGCACATCATCCTCCGAACCCGAGCACGTGATGATGCCGCAGGGGAGGGTCCGGTACAGATTCTCGAGAAACGCGTGATGACGGTCGATCTCGCTATGCTGCTCCTCGATGAGCTGCTCATCGAGGAGACGTTCCGTGATGTCCTCGAACGAGAGCATGAGCACCGCATGCCCACGGCGGCGCCCCATGTAGCGGATGCGCACTTTGAGCCACATCATATGGCCGTCTTCGTGGAACCGCTGAATCGTGGCATGCTCGATCCTGCCCGAGCCGCAGGCCTTCTGGCAAGCTTCGAGGAGTATCGCCCGCGAATGCGCCTCGATTGGCGATTCATCGCCGATGGCATTCGCGAACAGAGCGCTTCCCTCCGTGCCGAGAATCTCCGTGTAGCGGCTGTTCACCCGCAGCGTCTCCAGACTGTCGCCGTACAGCTCGTAGATGCCCATGCCGCCGATGACATCGTTGAACACGAGATCGGTCTGCAGGTCAATGTTCCAAACGGAATCGAAATCGAAGGAATCGATGGTGTCATCGCTGAAGTTATCCACCACGAGCGCCGGCTTTGCGGTCTCGATGATCTTCTTGAATTCTGCGTACGGCACCGGCTTGGAGTAGTAGTAACCTTGTACGAAATCGCAGCCGATGTTGCGCAGGAAATTGAGCTGCGCCTGGGTCTCGACGCCCTCGGCGATAATCGACATATCGAGCCATTTCGCCATGCGCACGACGCTCATGAGCACGTTTCCGGCACGTCCCGAGGTGGTGACGCCCTCCATGAACTTCATGTCGATCTTGAGCATGTCAACGGGTATGTCCTTGAGCATGTTGAGCGACGAATAGCCGTTGCCGAAATCATCCATCAGGATCTTGAATCCCAGCTCCTGCAGTTCCGCCGTTCGCCTCATGAGAAGCTCGGAGTTCTCCATGTAGGCGCTCTCGGTGATTTCGAGGCGCAGGCGCGAGCGCTCGAGCCCGTGGCTCTCAACGAGGTCGACCAAGTCATCGCATAAGCTTGGCGTATAGAAATCCATGCGCGAGACGTTGACCGAGACGGGAACCGGCGGCAGCCGGCGGCAGTCCATCTCGTGCATGTATTCGCAAGCCTTCTGCCAGACATAACGATCGAGCTGCGTGATGAAACCGTTGCGCTCGAAGAGCGGGATGAACGTGGCCGGCGAGATCATGCCCATCGTGGGGTGGTTCCACCTGATCAGCGCCTCGGCGCTCATGGGCTCGTCGTTTAACACGTTGTAGACAGGCTGGAGGTAGACGATGAACTGCTCTTCGTCAAGGCTTGCCTTCATGTCGCTCACGATACGCTGCTCGAGCAGCATGCGCTCGCGCAGACTCTCATCGTAGTAGGCGATGCGCTGGATGTAGTTGCCGCGGATGGTCTGCATGGCCAGGTTCGCGCGATCGCACATCTGATCGACCGGGACCGACACGTCGTCGATATCATAGACGCCGATACGCGAGACGACACGGTAGTTGAGCTTGAACCTCTCGAGCACATCGTCGATGTAGTGGAGAATCTCTTCGGGCGTCATCAGCGATGTCGGGAAACAGGCAGCGAACTGATCGGCCTGAATGCGTCCATAGGTGCCATTCTCACCGATGAGGCTTGCAAAACAGGCAGCAACGTTGCACAGTATCCGATCACCGACATCGGAGCCGAACAGGTCATTGACGACCTTGAAGCGCTCTATGTTCCAACGAATAAGGCGATACGAGCCGTCCGGATCCGCAAGAAGCTTCTCGTGGGTGGCTTCCGCGAACTTATCCATGTTGTAGATGCCGGTCAGCTGGTCATGTTCTACCTTGTAGCGCATCTGCATGTTCAGCAAACGCTCTTCGTAAGCCTGGCGTTTCTGATCGTCGCGCGCGATAAGGTTGGACACACGTTGCCGGATGACCGCAGGATTGTACGGCTTCGTGATGAAATCGGCGGCACCGTGCTCGAGAGCGCGAATCTCCGTACCCTTCTTGTCGAGCTGGGAGTTCACGATGACGGGGATATCCGCGAGGAGCGGCTCTTCGTGCATGCGGTCGAGTACCTCGAAGCCGTCCATGATCGGCATGACGAGGTCGAGTAGCACCATCACGGTATCAGGATGTTCCATCAGAAGACTCAGCGCCTGCTCGCCATCGGCGGCTTCGAGAATATCGAAATCTTCTTCGAAGATGTTCTTGAGAAGCGCACGGTTCAGCTCGGCGTCATCGACGATGAGGATATGACGTTTCGTTATGGGAGTATTCTGGCTTTGCATGTGCGCCCCTAACGACGACGCGAGTGCGATAAATCATGATGACGTTACGAATAGCCACAATATCATTCTAAACTATCGCGGGCTGAGTTGAAACCATCAGTGCGGGAGGCATGTGTGAGGAAACACAACACGTCGTCCTATAGATTCGGTTAGCCATAGCAAACTTGATTCAGTCAACCATAGGAAACTGGAGTAGACTAGGTCCGTTCGCGAAATTATAACTCAGCGTGTGAATGATATTTCGCACCAAAGGGTGGTCTGATGGAAATTAGCATGTCCGGTCTGCTTTTCGCACTCTCGTTCGCACTCGATAGCGTCGAGGGCGAACTTGTCGGCGCAACGACTTACCACTCGAAGCGCGTCTCCTACATGTCTGCGATGGTCGGACGCCGTTTCGGCCTGTCCGACCAGGAGCTGGTCGACCTTACCTGCGCCGCGGCGCTTCATGACAATGCGCTGACCGAGTACATCGCCTCGGAGTACCAGGCGGGAAAAGACATCCGCTCGAACCTCGATTTGTTCGAGCTCGGACCTCATTGCTCGCTCGGCGAGCGCAATATCTCCGAGATGCCGTTCTACGAGCGTGTGAAAGATGTAATCCTCTATCATCACGAGAACGCCGATGGAACCGGACCGTTCAATATCCGCGCGGCTGACACGCCCTACTTCGCTCAGATCATCCACCTGACAGACATCGTCGACGTGGCAAACAATCTGGGCGATCTGACACCCGAAAAGTACCGCAAGGTCACCGAGATGCTCGAGAACACCCGCGGAAAACTCTTTACTCCCGAAGTGGTCGACGCTTTCCGGGACGTCTTCGACTACGAGAAGCTCTCCGAGATGCACGGCCCCTCTGTCGAGGTGCTGCTCCATCAGGTGGTTCCCGAGCAATTGCGCGAATACTCAGGCGAGGAGCTCCATGGCCTCGCGACCATCTTCGCTCGCATCACCGACTATAAATCCGAGTTCACGAGCAAGCATAGCCAGGGTATCGCGCAGAAAGCCCAGGATATGGCCCATTACTATCGTCTCGGCGAGAGCATGGAGTCCAAGCTCTACCTCACCGGAGCGCTCCATGACATCGGCAAGCTCGTGATTGATAACGATGTGCTCGAGAAACCCGACAAGCTCACCAAAGCCGAATTCGTCTACATGAAGAACCATGCATGGTACAGCTATCAGATCCTAAACCAGATCAAGGGGCTCGAAGACATCTGCCGCTGGGCATCGCTTCACCATGAGAAGCTCGATGGCAGCGGCTATCCGTTTGGCAAGAAGGATTTCGAGCTCAACGGTCTCGAACGCCTCATGGCCTGCATCGATATCTACCAGGCGCTCACCGAGGACCGCCCCTACAAGCAAGGATTCTCGCACGAGCACACGCTCGGCATCATGCGCGAGATGGCAACCACCGGGAAGATCGACGCGCTGATCGTCGAGGATATCGACGACCGCTTCGGCCCCAACCAGCATCTCGTCGGCACGCGCAATCTATAGGAGCAGCGCCGCTGCCCGTTGACCCACGGTCGGGGCAGCGTGGCGATGAGCGGTGCACGCGGCGGCAGCCGGTGCACGCGGCACCGACTACCCGGTAACCGCCGCTACAGCGGAATCTCGTCGAAGCGTTCGATGTTGCTGAAGAACGGCGCGCTCTCCCATGTATCGGGATCGATATCCATGCACCATCCTCCGCAATTCGGCGCGTGCCATTTGCCGATGATCGCGGGGTCGAGGTAGCGATCCGCATCGGCCGACACATGGGCAGGGCGCGGCGGTAGCTGGTAGCTGTCCGGTGCGAAGTTCTCCATTATCGTCGAGATCGCGCCGCCATGCGAGACAACGATGAGAGGGTCTTCGCCGCGTTCCTCCGCCATCTTCACAATCGACATGAACGCTTCGCGCGTGCGCGCCATCACGTCGTCGATGCCCTCGCCATCGGGACAGGGGCCCTCGCAGCGTCCTGCGATCCATTCCTCGAACTCGGGGTCATCCGCGAGGTCTGCGCTGTTCTTGCCCTCGAACCTGCCGAAATTCATCTCGTGCACGCCATCGACCACGGTCTGCTCGGCGTTCGGAAAGCAGATTTTCGCAGTCTGCCGCGCGCGCGTGAGCGGACTCACATAGACGTGGGTCACCTCTTCGTGAATGCCGGTTCTCTGCGCTTGCTCAGTCCCCTCCTCGTTGAGCGGATCGTCGGTGCACCCGTTGTAGTTCGCGGTGATGTTCCCCTTCGTGCGTCCGTGCCGCAGCAGTATGACCTTCATAAGTTCACTCCTCGTTGCCATCGTTATCATCGCTGTTACGCAATCTGCCCACCGTCGTTCCCTCGAGGCTCTTGAAGGTTCGGTTCAGCGTGAGCACATTGTTGAAACCTACCCGTTCGGCGATTTCCTTGACCGTGAGGTCGCTATCGCTCATCAGCTCCTTGGCAGCGTCGACGCGGATACGCTGCAGGTAGCTGTACAATCCTACGCCCACCTTCTGCTTGAAGCAACGCGATAGATAGGAAGGGTTGACACCGAACTCGTTAGCTACCGAAGTGAGACTGAGGTTCGAGTCCGCATAGCTTTTCTTGAGATAGACGACCACCTGGTCGATGCGCGCTGCAGTCGGGTCCTTGTGCTCGGTCTGCGTGTAGAAATAGATCTGGTCGAAGATTGCCATCGCATTGTTCCGAAGCTCAGGCAGAGAATCGCTCGAGATGATCCTCTCCCACGGATCGAGACCTTTGAGAAAGCCCTCGTCGATGCTCGAGCTGATCTCGTCAATCGCATCGATCATCGAGGAGATGAGCCCCATCATCCGATAGTTCGCGAGCTTGATGGGCTGTACATGGCGAATGTAGTCGCTGTCCACCATCTCGCAGAACACGACGCTTGCGTTGAGGTAGTCTTCGGCGCGGATGCAGTTCATGAACTGCATCTCCTTCTTGAACCAGTAGTAATCCGCCTTGTGATCGCCTTCCTCGGAATACTCATCGCGGTAAACCGAGACAGGAACCTCATCGCCGATGAGGCGCGTGTACTGGAATAGCTCGACCGCTTCGGAGAACGACTGCTCGACGCCCGCAATACCCGAGCAAACGCTTCCCAAGCAGGCCTTCATCGTGATGTCGGCGTTCTGGGCGACAATCTGGCAGACGAGTTTCGCGATGCGGACGAGCTCGTCTTCGGATGTCTTTTCCTCAAGATCCCCGTCGACGCTGGGCGTCACGAGGCAGGCGACCATGCCATCGATTTCCACCACATGCCCCGAGAAGGCGATGTTCAGCAGCCGGTCGAGCAGGTTCTGCATAAGTTGATAGGACCATTCGAGCAGCTCGTCCGAAGGGGTCTCCTGCCCCTCGAGGTCATCATAACCGAGCACCATGACCTGAAGGTTCTTCGCGTGGAGGTCGACGCCCAGATTCGAGGCCATATCGTAGGTCATCGGGACGTCCTTGGGCCAGCTCTTCATAAGCCGGGTAACGAAGTTCTCCGCGACGAGGTCGCGCTGGCGTTCCATCTGCGTGCGATAGTCCTTGTTCTCCTGGAGCACCTCGTCGATGACATCCTCGATGAGGGGGTATCCATCCGCTGAGTTGAAGAGCCCGAGGTTGTTGCCCCGATAGGTTTCCTGACGCTGGTCGGGCGACTCGACGCTATGGTTGGGTATGAGCTTCTCGTAGAGTCTGAGAATGACGAGCTGGTAGTCCTGAGCGGCGAAGAAGAACGCCAGCAGGAACACGATCAGGATGATCCCTAGACAGTTCAACATTCGCGGCAGGAAATCCGCCATGAATGAATCAGTTGGATACCCCAGGTCCTTCATCACGATCAATGCCTGCGTTACGCAGACATAGAGAAGGAACGCGAGCGCGAGCGTAATCACGACCGTCCACGAAGCATACCAGCGAACCGTCTTCTTCCCACCCGCGCCGGCGGTGGATTCTTCGTCTCTCTTCGGCATCATATCGGTTTTACGCGTATCAACGCCTCCCGTTATGTCATTCCAATCGGCTCAGAGCTTGTTGACGAAATCGTATAGGTCGTGGATGCACATGCCCGAAAACACCAGCGACATTATGATGCAGATGACCCAGCGGAAAGCATCGCCGAAAAGAACGTCCATCAGACCACCTTCTCCATCCTGTCCAAGCCCGGCTGCGCGGCCGCTTCTTCAGCCATTGCCATAAAACCCATGTTCTGCAGGCGGGCGCAACCGTATTCGGTGAGCGCATAGCGCGAGAGCAGCAATCCCTGCGAGATGCAGCTACCGTCATCGACCCGTTCTTCTATCGGCGCGAGCAATCCGGCGGCAGAGGCTTCTATGAGATAGACGCGTATCTGTCGCCGAAAACGCGCTTTACGGTGCGGATCGACGGCGCGCGACTCCATCGCACGCACGACATCGTAATCCCATAGCGGGCCTTTCTCGGCGATCTCAACGAGCGCGTAGACCTTGTTCGGGAGCATCTCCGTCGAGCGGCTTCTTCGCAACCTTCGGACACTCGGCGTCATGTCCACATCGCGAAGCGTCGCGGCGGTCCGGCTCTCGCGGTCGTAGACGATGAACACGCCCACGCCCATGATCATGCACGCAAGCGTCTCTGTCCAACTGGGCGATGCGGTGATCAGGAGCATGCCGTACAGCGCCGATATGATACCGGAGAGGTCGCTGAGCGCAAGCCCCTTCGCCACGCCGCAGAGCGTGAAACTCTTATACCAGGAGAAGGCGTTCAGCATGAAACAGAGCGAGATGAAGAACAAGAACACCAGGGAGGTCGGGCTCGAGAAGACCTCCGCATAGTATGCCGGCAACGGCACGCCGGTAGGGGCGATGAGCACGATTGCCGTGATCACGAGCCACAGTATCGCCTCGTAGGCATAGCGCACGGCATTGCTCACCTCCGAATCCACGAAATCCATCACGCGCGAGGCTAACACCGCCTCCATGCCCCAGCCGATGCCCGACAGCAGCCCCAAGGTGCAGCTCAACAGCACCCGCTGCCCGAACTCGGTGCCGAAGACCGCCGGCAGATAGAGCACGATGCAACCGCTGATGATGAATACGAGCCCCACAATACAGCGCTGGGATATTCGCTCGTGGCTCCAGAGATGCGCGACGATTCCACCGAGGATGGGATAGAACATGACCATGCCGATGGCGAACGTCGTGTCCACCCAGCTTCCCACGACATAGGACAGATAGGAGGCGAGACCTCCGAAGAGGGCGCAGAGCATGAGCATGTGGTTCTCGCGATGGTGGCCGAACATCACCTTGGCGTAGTCGAGAAGTTTCCCCGTGAACCCGAGCCAGGCCAAGCACATGACTGCAATCAGCACTGCCACGATCGATTCGATGACATATGCGGCATGAAATGAATCGCGGACCGAGAAGGCGACTCCCATGAAACGATCATCGCGCACGAGCAGGCCGACCGCCACGAAGAAGGTTCCCCACAGAATTGAGCACCACAGAGCGAAGCGGAATCCCCAGTTATACCTCACGGCATTCTGGCGGCTTCGCAGCATCGTCGTTGGCTGTTCCAAGGAAGCCTCCTCTCGCTCGTGCAAACGCGGTTCTGCCGTTGGGGGTTGCGATGTTTTCAGCGGCACGTTCAGCCACCTCGCCTTCGCCATCTCATCATAGCACCCCGCCCGCTCCCCCCTTCATCTGCGGTTTCGGCTACTTTGCATCAATAATCGACTGCCATGTTCAAATCTTTACCTTTCGCACGATGTCAACTTCTGACCCGGCTTCTCATCCTTTGGCGGCTTATCGCGAAAACGGTGGGCTACTAGGCTTTGGGGCAAGGAAAAGTCGACCGCAACAGGGAAGGAGCAAAGCTATGGGAGAGTTCGCTGTCATGGCAACCGACGAGATGAGGAGGTACGAGCCCGACTCACCGGATACGTTGCGTGAGCTCGAGAACCAGGCCTTCGTCATCGCGCAGAACGCGAACGCGGTATACGAGTCCGCACGCGAGCATTTCTACTTCTCGCTCATCCAGGACATCGTGGAGAGCCAGTACGATATCGGTAAGGTGCTCGAGGTCTATCAGATCTTCGGCGGCTACATCAACACGACGTTCGGCATCTATACCGAAAAGGACGGCGAGCGTCAGACCTGGCTCTTCCGCATGTACATCAAGGGCAAGACCCTGAACGCCCTGCTCTTCGAGCATCGCCTGCTGCAGTACTGCCGTGCCAACGGCTTCGACATGTGCGCCGCCCCCATCGAGAACCGCAAAGGCTCGACGTACGTGACCCGCGATGTCGACACCGGGACAGGCGAAGGCCCCAAAGAGTACTACTTCTCCATCTTCAACTACATCGGCGGCGTGCAGACCTACGGCTGGATGCCGGGTCTGTGGCAAGACGGCGTCCAAGACATCACGATCACTTCGGCCGCCCAGTGCCTCGCCGGGCTGCACAGCGCAGCTGCCGGCTTCGATCCGCAGGGCATCTTCGGCGACAACCTCCTGCACATCGTCGAGGACTTCTCGGTCAACGAGATCATCCATCGCTATCCGGAGATCCGCGCGGGCTACCGCAAGATCTATTCGGAGGCCGGACTCGACAATAACCCCTATACGAACTATTACGATGCCCACATCGACTTCTACGAAGACGCGTGCAAGCGCGCATTCATCCCCGACGACGAGTACAAAGACCTCTTCATCTGCCCGTGCCACAGCGATTTTCACTGCGACAACCTCAAGTACAACACGGACGGTGCCGTCGTGGGCGTGTTTGACTTCGACAGTGCCAAGATCGACGCGCGCATCTTCGATGTCTGCTATGCCATCCACTACCTGTTCTCCTCATGGAAGAGCAGGATCAATGGCGAGCTTCTGCTCGACCGCACGCTGACCTTCCTGAAGGCCTACGACGCGGAGTGCATGCGCATCGGCAAGATTCCGCCGATCACGCAAGCCGAGAAGCGCAACCTCTACAAGGAATTCCTGCAGGCGACCATCTTCATCGATGGCTGGTGCACCGCGGCCATCGTGCTCGACACCACCGTCGACCCCTATGAGTACGTCTACTATTCGCAGCATTTCGTCAGAGCCACCAAATGGGTCGAGGCGCACAAAGACGAAATCGAGAATTTGGCCAAACAGCTCTGAAGTATCACCACTCAATAAGTCAGCAAACCAGTGTAAGACCGTTTGAAAGGAGAAAGATCATGAATGTACATGGACAGCTGAGGGTACTGACCGACGATCAGATGCAGTTGGTGCACGACAAGGCATGCCAGCTACTCGAGGAGAAGGGCATCGTCTTCGAACTCGATAAGACCGTCGATATCTTCAAGAAGAACGGTGTCAAGACCGAGGGCAACACCGTCTACATCACCAAGGAACTCGTCGAAAAGTGCGTCGCTTTGGCGCCTAAGGAATTCCACATCGAAGCACCCAACCCCGCGCGTTCGCTGGAAATCGGCAAGACCAACATCGCCATCCACCCCGCGGGCGGCGAGCCGTTCATCAGCGATTTCAACGGTGCCCCTCGCGCCGCAACCCGTCAGGACTTCATCAACCTCCAGAAGGTCTACCAGGCCTGCGACAACGTTGACATCTGCGGCTACCAGCCGGTCAGCCCGTCCGACATCGACGAGCGCGTCAAGGGTCTCTACATGACATTCGACTCGCTCAAGAACAGCGACAAGCCGATTCTCGCGCCCATGGAACTCGACACCGATCAGAAGCGCGAAGAGATGTTCAGACTCTTCGACATCGCCTACGGCGACCGCAGCGTCGATGAGAACTACGTGACCTGGTGCTGCGTTTGCCCGAACTCCCCGCTGTACTTCGCCAAGTTCGCCTGCGACGCCATCGAGCTCTTCGCCAAGCACAACCAGCCGGTCTTGATCGTCTCCGCCCCGATGTCCGGCATCACCGGCCCCGTCTATCTGCTCTCGACAGTCATCCTCGCCATGGCCGAATCGCTGGCCGCACTCGTTCTCGCCGAACTCATCAAGCCCGGTATCCCGGTCATCATGTCCTCGACGCTGACCTACGGTTATCTCCGCTACGCGTCATGGGTGCCCTCGAGCCCCGACTCCGCGCTGATGCTGGCCGCCATCATCCAGATGGACCGTAAGTTCTACGGCCTGCCCGCGCGTTCGCAGACCGGTGCCACGAGCTCCAAGCTCAACGACTATCAGGCAGGCATGGAAACCATGCAGAGCTTCCTATGGTGCGCGCTGGCCGGCGTGAACATCACGAGCCAGACCGCCGGTTCGCTCGCCGACCTCATGACGACCTCTATCGAGAAGATCGTCCTCGACGATGAGCTCATCAGCCGCGTCCGCTGGATGATCAACGGCCTGACCGTCGACGACGAGCAGATCGGCTGGGACGACCTCATGGGCGTGAAGCCGCTCGGCAACTTCCTGATGAACGAGTCCACGCTCATGTACTACAGCGATTACTGGGAGCCGACCGTCTCCGATTGGCACAACATCGAGGACTGGAAGGCTGCCGGAGAGAAGAGCTCGCTGGATGTCGCGCACGAGAAGGTCGAGGAAATCCTCGCGAACGCACCCGAGAGCATGCTCGACCCGGATACCGAGAAGGAAATGACCGATTACATCAAGTCGATCGAGAACGGCAACTAAACGGCGAAATCGGTCCATCACGATTCGATGAACAAGAAAGGAGTGTGAGTTCTTATGGCAGAAAGTGCGGCGGTACAGGAAAAGAAGAGTGCGAGTAACTTTAACTGGGGTCGGGCGCGTCCGAGTCCGGTCGCAGAGGGGCGCCGTCCCGCATCTCCGCACCGCATTCTACCATGCCGCGGGCTATCTCACGAAGACGCCGACGAAGCTG
>Ga0163159_1002176_pt1 | contig 16756 bp, 15 predicted proteins | sample BioMet9_FD_108702 | JGI IMG/M metagenome (GOLD analysis project Ga0163159, IMG submission 108702) | Microbial communities from bioreactor (seeded with sewage sludge) at Lawrence Berkeley National Lab, California, USA - Biofuel... | ecosystem: Engineered > Bioreactor > Anaerobic > Unclassified ... | reverse complement strand
CGGCTTTTCCTGCGAGCTGCCGCCGCGCCCAAGCTCCCACTCAAGTGCGATGCCCCAGACACTGCTTTTTGTGGCACCCGCCGAGCGTCAGCAGCACCAAAAGCAAAAGAAATCCCCATCTTTTATTCATTATGCCTCGCCTCTGAAACAATCCTCTCACCGCCCGTCGGACGTGTCAACCGGAACACAGGAAACTTAATGGAAATTAAGGCTTGCGGCCTGCCCGCATGCCTGCGTTGTATGGTATACTGAAAAAAGACCGGGAGGCGGGAGGAGGATTGCGATGAAAAGGCTCCGGGGGCTGACCCCGTATCAAAAGGTGGTTTTGCTTTTCATGCTGGCCATGGTGCTGGCGTTTGCCGTGATTTATCCCTTAATCATTGCCAGGGTGGGCTTCGCGTACAAAAACAGCATCCTCGTCCCCGCCCGCGCGGGGAGCGGCATGGTATATTCCGGGAAAATTCAGGGCAAGCGGGCCAGCTTTGCGGTGTCCGCGGACAAGACCGTGCTGTTCCGGTACGGCGACCGGACGTACGGCCCCTATGCCGTCCGGGAAGACCCCGCCGCCGTCCCGAAGGATCCGCAGCTGAGCGAATCCATGACCGGCGTGGAGCTTCTCCGGGGAGAGGAGATCCTCTTTCGCGGCGGCGTTCTGAGTCAGGGAGGGAACCGCCTGCTGTTCAATTCGGACGGAAGCATAGCGGGTATCGGTATTTGGATGACGGAAAACGGATCGGAAACGGATCTGGACGGAAACGCTGTCGACCCCATGGAGCCCGGTGTTTCCGAAATTCTTGATTTGACGGAAGGCCCCGTGCTGACGCACAAGGGCGAATGGCTCGCCTGGTTTGGCGGCGCATTCGTCTGCGCCGTCACAGCGATCTCCGTTTTATTTGCGGACGAGCTGTTTCGCTGGAACCTGTCCTTTCTTGTCCGCAATGCGGAAGAGGCGGAACCGGCCGACTGGGAGATCACGGGCCGATATGCTTCCTGGACGCTTTTGCCGGTGCTCGCGCTGGTGATCTTCCTGCTGGGACTTCGCTAGCGGCGGCCCGCCGGCCTCTTTTGACAGCAATGCGCCCCGCCTGCTTTGTGCAGGCGGGGCGCGTTTTCCTTTATGCTCTGGCCCAGACGAACCAGCAGTAGAGATAGCCGCAGAGGACGGCGATCAGCGTGAACGGCACGCCGATGCGCATGAAGTCCTTCGCCTTGACCTCGTAGCCGGCCTTCTGCAGGATGCCGATGGCCGCGATGTTCGCGGAGGCCCCGATCGGGGTCAGGTTGCCGCCCAGCGTCGCGCCGACGAGCAGGCCGAAGTACAGGACGTACGGTTGGCAGCCCATCATGCTTGCGATGCCCTGCACGACGGGCAGCATCGTGGCGACGTAGGGAATGTTGTCGATGAACGCGGAGAACAGCACCGAACCCCAGACGATCAGCGTGTACATGAGGAAGAGGTTGCTGCCGCCGAGCTTCACAAAGAGGGCGCTGATGTCGCTGATGACGCCTGTCTCGGTCAGAGCGCCGATCACGATAAACAGACCCGCGAGCAGGCCCAGCGTGTGATAGTCGATTTCCCGGAAGGCGTTCCAAAAGGTCTTCATGTTCTCTTTCGAAATGGCGGACCAGATGAGGCCGAGCGCGAAGATACCCATGCAGACGTAGCCGTTTGTGAGGTCGGGGCGGTTCGGAATGAAGGACGCCGTGATCAGCAGCACCACGTTCGCCACGAGCAGCACGGTCGGAACATAGTCCTTGACGACGGTCACCTGATCGATGGTGACCGGTTTGCGGTTCTTGCGGAAGAGGAACATGATGACGGGCACGGTCGCCACGGCGCCGATCTCCACGGCCCAGAAAATGCTGAACCGGCCGTCCATGAAGATAAAGTCGAGGAAATCCATCCCGGCATAACCGCCCAGCATGATGGAGGTCGTGTCACCCACGAGAGTCGCCGCACCCTGCAGGTTGGACGAGACTGCGATGGAGACGAGCAGCGGCACGGGCGAGATGTCCAGCCGTTCGGCAATCGCGAGCGCGACCGGCGCAACCATCAGGACGGTCGCCACATTGTCGACGAACGCGGAGATAATGCCCGCGAACAGAGACAGCGCGACGGCGACCCACATGACGTTCGGAGTCTTTTTAAGCAGCTTGTCGGCCATTCGGTCCGGCATCTTTGACTCGATGAAAAACGAAACCGTGCCCATCGTGCCGGCGAGCATCATGAGAACATTCCAGTTGATTTGCCTGAATGCGTCGGAAACCGGCATTATGCCGCTGACGATAAAGATGAGCGCGGAGCCGATGGCTACCCATGCGCGGTATTTCGGCAGCGCGATCAGCAGAACGTACGTTGCCAGGAACAGCAAAATGGTAAACAGTTTCGTGTCCATGGAGTCACTCCTTCGAATTTTCTTCCAACAAGAGCATGACGAACCGGAAGAGAAAAAGTTCCCTTGGTTTCGGGGAAATTTTAAAGTATTTTTTCCATGTCGTACCACACCGCTCCGCCGTGCACGGAGCGGGAGACACCCCGGCAGGAAAAACCCAGACGTTCATAGTAGGCAAGTTTTTCCTTTTTACAGGTGAGCAGCACGGCGCGCATCCCGGTTTCGGAGGCAAACGAGCAGAGCGCGTTCAAGAGCGCGGCGCCGATGCCGCGGCGGCGGCAGGCCTCGTCGACGGCGAGACCAAAGACCATCTGGTTCTTGCCGTCCGGCTCGTGGCCCTGCGGCTCATAGAGAGAATCGTCCAGCTCCTCCAGGTTCGAGGCGCATCCGTTCACAAGGCCGATGATCTTCCCGTCCGCCTCCGCAACGAAAAACCGTTCGGGAAAGGCGGCGATGCGGTAGCGGAAGGCGGCCTCCGTCGCGGCCTCGGCCGGGGGAAACGCGGCGGCCTCAAGCGCGGTTACGGCCGCAAGATCGCCCGGACGGACGTTCCGGATCGTGAAATCAGAGGTCATTTTCCGTAAGCTCCTCCAGCGTTTCGCGGCGCACGGCGAGCCTCGAGCCGTCCCTTGTCACCATGACGACTGCGGGGCGCGGCAGGCGGTTGTAGTTCGAGGCCATCGAATAGTTGTAGGCGCCTGTCGTGCAGACGGCGAGGATCTCGCCGCGGTGTGGCTCGGGCAGGCGGACGGCCGGCTGGAGAATGTCGCCGCTCTCGCAGCAGCGTCCCACCACGTCGCAGAGAAAATCGGCCTTTGCCTCCGGGCGGGAGGCGAGATACACGGTGTAGCGCGAACCGTAGAGCGCGTAGCGCGGGTTGTCGGTCATGCCGCCGTCCACGGAGACATAGTTTTTGTAGCCGGGAATGCGCTTGACCGTGCCGACTTCGTAGAGCGTCATGCCTGCGTCAGCCACGATGCTGCGGCCCGGCTCCATGAGGATGCGCGGCAGCGGGAGCCCCAGCTTCGCGCATTCGGTCTTCATGTGCGCGGCCACACGCGCGACAGCAGCCGGAATGTCCACAGATTCATCGTCCTCGCGATAGCGCACGCCGTAGCCGCCGCCCATGTCGAGATATTGGCACTCGAAGCCGAAGTCGGTGCGCACCTGCGAGATGAACGAGAGCATGATGTCGGAGGCGCGCTCATAGATGTCCTCGCCGAAGACCATCGAGCCCACGTGGCAGTGGAAGCCCATGAGCGCGACGTGCGGCAGCGCGAGCGCGCGGCGCACGGCCTCGTAGGCCTGGCCGGTCTCGATGGCGACGCCGAATTTGGAGTCGACCTTGCCCGTGGACACAGCCTCGTAGGTGTGCGGGTCGATGCCCGGCGTGAGGCGCAGCAGGATCTTCTGCCGGGCCCCGCGCGCAGCGGCGATCGTCTCGATGGCCTCCAGGTCCTCCTGGTTGTCGGCGACGAAGAAGCCGACGCCGCTGTCCATGGCGAAGGCGATGTCGCGGTCCGTCTTGTTGTTGCTGTGGAAGAACGCGCGCTCCATCGGGAAGCCGGCTTCGCGCGCCGTGAAGATCTCGCCTGCGGAGACGACGTCGATGCCCAGGCCCTCCTCGGCCGCCAGGCGGTACATCTGCTTGAAGCAGCAGGCCTTGGAGGCATAGAGCGGCAGGGCGTCCTCTCCGAACGACGCCAGGAACGCCGCGCGGTACATCCGCATGTTTGCACGGATGCGCGTCTCATCCATCAGATAGAGCGGGGTGCCGTACTGCGCCGCGAGGGCCGCTGTGTCCTGACCGCCGAAATAAAGTCGGCCGTTTTCGCCGACGGTTATATTGCTGCTCAGCATGAAGAAGCCTCCAGTATGCGTTTTCTCTCATAATACCACGATCAGAACGCATTTGCGACGTATTTTTATACAAAAAATAAAAAACAACAAGAGAAAACACGTTTCTGCGGTTCCATCCGGGAAAAAGGGCTCCCCGGCCGGCGGCCGGGGAGCCCTGCTGGACAATTCTGTATTTATGCCAGCGCACGGATCAAAAACGTCTTGACGTCGGTGGGCGGCATGCCCAGTACAAAGCCGAACTCGCCGTAGACCATGTCCTCAGCTGTTTTCCAGCTGCGAAGATCGGTCGCGTTGACGCTTTTCCTGTTTTTGGCGAGCGCGGTCTGCTTGGCGTAGAGCGTCTTGCACAGCCTGAGCAGCTCGCGGCAGTTGTGCGCGGCCAAAATGTCGCGGTAATAGGCCGCGGCCAGCTTGCCGTCTGTCGGGACGTCTTCCAGCACGGGCAACTTCGGCAGCGTGGGAATGAACGACTCCAGCTCCTTTTTCGCGATCACGGGACGCATGGAGATCCGCCCGTCGACGGGGGCGTAGATCGTGCCGCCGCGATAATAGGGTGTCAGACGATAATATTCCCGTTTCCGGTCAAGCCCGGACAGCGCCGGATGACCGACTTCCTCGACCTTGCAGACACCCTCGTACCCATAAATGATATACTCTCCTACTGAAAACATAACTTCCTCCTGTACGGTCCACAAAAGCCATTAACCTCAACTCTATTATAGCAGATAAAAAGAGAAAAAGGTAAGTTGAAAGTTATGAAATTTTTTATATTTTCAGGAAGATTGGCAGAAAAATACGGGTGAAAATAATAATGGGGAAGGATTTTCATTTTGAAAACCCTTCCCCGGCAATTATTTAAGGAACGCTTTAACAAGAGCCAGTCTCTTTTCTGTATAGGGATGATACCGCATCGGCAGATCGGGCCAGAAGGGCTTTTTGAGCATGCTGCGGGTGTGGGAGAAAACCTCGAAGCTCTTCCGGCCGTGGTAGCTGCCCATGCCCGAGGCGCCGACGCCGCCGAACGGCAGGCGGTCGGAGGCCAGGTGTACGATGGTGTCGTTGATGCAGCCTCCGCCGAACGAGCAGCTGTCCAGCACAAGGCGCTCGGTGAGACGGCTGCGCGTAAAGAGATAGAGGGCCAGCGGCTTGTCGTGCGCGCAGATATAATCGATGCAGGTCTGCAGATCGGAATAGACGATCACGGGCAGAATCGGCCCGAAGATCTCCTCCTGCATGACGGGGGAGTCGAGACTCACGTCTGTCAGGACGGTCGGCTCGATGAAGCGACGGGTGTCGTCGAAGCCGCCGCCGATCACGGCACGGCCCGAGGACAGAAGGGCTTTCACGCGCGCATAGTGCTTCTCGTTCACGATGACGGGCATTTCGCCGAAGCCGCCGTCCGGGAAGAACTCCGCGAGCGCCTCGCGGCAGCCGGCCAGAAACGGCTCCAGCGCGTCCTCGCGCACGAAGGCGTAATCCGGTTCGACGCAGGTCTGTCCGGCGTTGAGAACCTTGCCGAACATCACGCGGCGCGCGGCTGTGCGCAGGTCGGCGGTGCCGTCCACGATCACGGGGCTCTTGCCGCCAAGCTCGAGCGTCACCGGCGTGAGGTGCTGCGCGGCCTTCTCCATGACGAGCCGGCCGACGGCCTTGGAGCCTGTGAAGAAGATATAGTCGAACGGTTCGTCGAGCAGCGCCTGGTTTTCCCGGCGACCGCCTTCGACCGCGGCCACGAACGCGGGATCGAAAGTTTCGGAGAGAAGGCGCGCGATCGCACGGCTCGTTGCGGGCGTATAGGCGGAGGGCTTCACGACGGCGCAGTTGCCCGCCGAGATGGCACCCACGAGCGGAGTGAGACAGAGCTGGATGGGATAGTTCCACGGCGCGAGAATGAGCACCGAGCCGTACGGCTCCGGCGAGAGAAAGCTGCGGGCCGGAAACTGTGAGAGCGGCGTCGGCACGGGCTTCTCGGCGGCCCAGACAGGCAGGCCGTGCAGATGACAGCGGATCTCCGAGAGCACCATGCCGATTTCAGTCATGTAAACTTCGGCGGCGGGCTTGTGAAAATCCTGCTCCATCGCGAGCTCAAGCGCCTGCCGGTTGTCCAGGATGGCGGTCCGAAGCTTTCGCAGCGCCGCTTCCCGAAAAGAGACAGGCCGGGTGGCGCCGGTCAGAAAATAGTCGTGCTGGGACTGGACAAGGGCGGTAAAATCCATAGCGGCCTCCTGAAAGAGCAGCGGGCGCACACGGCGGTGCGCCCCTGCGGCAGTGCGGATTGCGGATGGGAACATTACGGGGCGTAGGTCTCCGCGATGGCGACGACTTCCCCGTCTTTCAGATAAAGCGTCCAGAGCATCGCGTAGTCGGTCTGCTCCATGTATTTCTGCAGATCGTCGAAACCGACGCGGCAGGCGACGTACCAGTGATCCTCAAGCACCCAGAACGCGCAGTCGTCCGCGAGCCGGTAGGTCTCAACGCCGTCGCCTGCGCCGGTGATGACATAGCCGGCGGCGGAGCTGGAATCGGCCTTGCGCTCGACGAGATCCACGCCTGCCCGGCGGGCAGTGAGGGTGCCGATATAGCCGAGAACGCTGTCCGTGCCGTAGCGGTCGGACAGACTGCCTTCGCTCATCTCCAGATAGTCGAGGCCCAGCGGATTCTGCACGGAGGCCGGGACGGTTTCATAGTCCATCTTGTCCCAGAGGGCATCAAAATCGATGGGATCGACGGCGTAGGGATCCCCCGCGACAAAGAGACATGCGCCCGCATCCTCCTGCGCGTAGCTCGCGGTGAGCAGCTGTTCGCCGCTGTCGGCCGAATAGAATTGCAGCACGTAGCTGCTGGAGAAGGCGGCCAGATCGGGCTTGACGTTTTCCAGCTGCTCCACCTTGGAGAACACGCTCAAGATTTTGCCGATGTCTTTTGCTTTGTCGACGGTTTTGAGCTCCATGGAGGCCTGGCGGATGATCTCCACCTTGGAAAGTTCTTTCGGCTTCATGCCGAAAACCTCGTAGGCCTCGGACAGCTGGTTGGTTTTGGAGCCGCAGCCTGTGAGCGCGGCGGCGAGAAGCAGACAGAGAATAAGGGAAATCGCTTTTTTCATGGCTTACCTCCGGGATGGGGATGGCCGCGGCGTCAGTCGCGGTATTCGAAGAGCTTCCGGCTCAGCTCCAGGATTTCCGGTCCGTCGAGAGAATTGCGGAATTCGACCGAGCCGCCGGACTGCGCCGGATTGAGAAGAGACAGCTCCCCGAGACGGCGCTCGAGCTGCTGCGCCACCCCGTGGCTGCTGTCGAGAATCTCGGGCGAGCGGCCGACGATCCGCCGGATGGTGCCTGTCAGAAACGGATAGTGCGTGCAGCCGAGGACGATCGCGTCCACGGGCACCTTCATATAGGGCTCCAGCTTGTCGAGCAGATACGCCTCGACCTCTCCGCCGCGCAGGATGCCCTGCTCGACGTACTCCATAAGGCCGGCGCAGGGGACGGGGATGATCTCCGCGTCCTGCTGGTATTGCTCGCGCAGGTGCTGGAATTTTTCCTCCTTGAGCGTCATGACCGTCGCCATGACGAGAATGCGGCCGCCCGGATGGTGCTCGACCGCAGGCTTGACAGCGGGCTCGGTGCCGATGATGGGGAGATCGGGGTACTGTTCGCGCAGCGGCCGGATGGCGGCGGTCGTCGCCGTGTTGCAGGCGATGACGAGCGCCTTGGCACCGCTGGCGACCAGCTTTTCCGCGGCGGAGCTTGTCAGAGCCTGTACATCTTCGGCTGTGCGGCCGCCGTAGGGCGCGTTCAGGGAGTCGCCGTAATAGAGATAGTTTTCGCCGGGGAGCAGGCGCACAGTCTCGCGCAAAACGCTGATCCCGCCGAGACCGGAGTCGAAAAACCCGATGGGCTGTCTGCAAGGATCCATATTGCTCCCTCCTTCTGGCGAAATCCGGTTTGTTCTCCCATTGTAGCACGAAATGGGAAATTCGCAAGAGCGGACTTCCCACGGGACGACGCTGCCGCCGCGGACGCACATCCGCGGCGGCAGTTTCATTTCTTATTTGCCCTGCTCTTCGTTGTAGCGCCGGATGCCGAGTGCCAGAAGATCCATGGCGCGCTCGAGATCCTGCTGCTTGAGCACATAGGCGATGCGAACCTCGTTGAGACCCTTGCCGGGCGTCATGTAGAACCCGCCGCCCGCGGCGAACATTACGGTGTCGCCGTGATCGTCGAACTTCTCGAGCAGCCACTGCTGGAATTTCTCCGCGTCATCGACCGGCAGAGCGGCCATCAGGTAAAATGCGCCCTTCGGGCATTCGCAGATGACGCCGGGGATTTCGCGCAGCTTTTTGACGACGGTGTCGCGGCGGCGGTGATACTCCTCGCGCACGGCGTCGAAGTAGGACGGCTCAACGGTATAAAGCGCGGCAGCCGCGATCTGATCGAGCGTGGCGACGGAGAGCCGGCCCTGGCAGTATTTGAGCGCGTGGCCCAGAAATTCCCGGTTGTGACTGAGCAGGCAGCCGATGCGCGCGCCGCAGGCGGAAAAGCGCTTGGACACGGAATCGATGAGAATCAGGTGTTCATCCGCTTCGGGCAGCTGGGCGAAGGACGAGAGCGGCTCGCCGGAATAGACAAATTCACGGTAGACCTCGTCGGCGATCAGAAACAGATCATGCTTTTTCGCCACATCCAGGATCATTTCCATCTCCGGACGGGTCAGAACGGTGCCGGTCGGGTTGCCGGGATTCGTGACAAGGATCGCGCGGGTGTGTTCGTTGATGACGGACTCGATTTTTTCGCGGTCGGCGTAGAAATAGCCCTCCTCCGGCTTCGTCGGAATGGGGGTGATCGTCGCGCCGGTGGTGGCGACGAAGGTGTTGTAGTTGGGATAGAACGGTTCGGGGACGATGATCTCGTCGCCGTTGTCGAGGATGCACTCCGCGGCGATCTGCAGCGCTTCGCTGCCGCCTGTCGTGATGAGCACCTCGCCCGGATCGAACGTGACCCCGATGTGCTCGTAGTAGCGGCAGATGGCGTCGATCAGCACGGGCTTGCCGGGCGACTCGGCATAGGCAAGCACGGGCTCGTGGAAATTGCGCACGGCCTCAAAAAGGGCTTTCGGCGTCTCAATATCCGGCTGGCCGATATTCAGATGATAGATCTTTTTCCCTGCTGCTGCCGCCGCGACAGCGTACGGGTGGAATTTACGCATGGGTGACTGATGGCAGCGAAGCACTTTACTGGAGAACTTCATTCTGGATACCTCCTTTAGAATATGGTAAGCCACAGGCCCGACACTCCGCTGAGAGACGGAGTATTTGCTCTGCATTATACCATAGTTTCCGTAAAAAATAAAATAGTATTCTCAGGTGCGGACAGATTTTTTCACTGTGTGAACGGACAGGGCGCGGAAAACCCCGGCACACGAAACGGTTTCGCGTGCCGGGGCATGGGCGTTATTCCTTTGGCGCCGGAGGCGCTCCGGCACCGGGGTTGTTTCCGTTTCCGCCGGGATGACGGCGCGGGCGGCGGCGTCTGGGCTGGTCGGAACCGGCCGGCCTGGGCTCGCCTGCGGGGCGCGGCTCGCCCTGCGGCCTTGGCTGCTGACGGCGTTCGCCCTGCGGCTTCGGTGCTGCGGGATGCGCCTCATCGCCCTCGCGAGGCTGAGAGGACTGACCGCCTTCCTGCTGGCCTTTTCCGCCGTGGCCGCGCGAACGGCGGCGGCGGCGCGGCGCGCCGGATTTGACGGGCTCCGCGGCGGGGCTCTCCTGGGATTCCGTCTGCGGTGCCGACGGCTCTTCATAAGTGCCGAGCGGCACGGGCTCGACCGAAGCGACCGAATCGGGATAGATCACGTCGGGCATGGGTTCAAAGGCCTCCGGCTCCGCCTTTTTCACCGCGGGACGCGGATGGGAGGAGATGGGGGCGACATCCTTCGGGATGGGCGGATCATTCTTGCGGGCCTTGCCGTTGCGCAGCACACAGATGTCGCAGTTCTGGTAGCAGCCGATCGTCTCGGGATGATCCTCCATGCGCACCTTGACGCTCTGGCGCAGAAGATTGACTTCGGTCACCGTGCCGCGCCCGTCGGGCGTATCCACGAACGACTCGTTCTTGGGCGAGGTGCGGAGCAGGTCCTCGTAGGCGTCCTGCTCGTATTTGAGACAGCACATGAGCCGCCCGCAGGTGCCGGAGATCTTGGTGGGGTTGAGACTCAGGTTCTGCGTCTTGGCCATCTTGATCGAGACGGGCTGGAAATCGTCGAGGAATTCCTTGCAGCAGAAGGGCCGGCCGCAGATGCCGAGTCCGCCGACCATCTTGGCCTTGTCGCGTACGCCGATCTGGCGCAGCTCGATGCGGGTGCGGAAAACGGAGGCGAGGTCCTTCACGAGCTCGCGGAAATCAACCCGGCCGTCGGCCGTGAAGAAAAAGAGAATTTTGCTGCCGTCGAAGGCGCATTCGGCGGAAACCAGCTGCATGTCGAGCTTATGCTCGGCAATTTTCTGCTGGCAGACCTCAAAGGCGCGTTTTTCCTTCTCCTGATTTTCCCGGTTGACGCGTTCATCCTGCTGATTTGCAAGGCGCAGCACCTTCCGCAGCGGCGGGACAATCTCGCTCGCGCGGACCGAATGGTTGCCGGTCGCGCAGTATCCGAATTCATCGCCGCGGGCGGTGTCGATGATGACATGGCCGCCGGCGGGGATCACAAATTCGCCCGGATCAAAGAAATAGGTTTTGATATTGTTGCGGAAATGGATGTCCACGACGGTCACGAGCTGCGGCTCGGGAGGAGCCTCGGGCTGATCGGCGGCCTCAGCCTGCTCAATCTCGCTCTCGGCCTGCTCCAGTTCCGCCTCAGCTTCCGCCGGTGTCACGGGTTCGGCCTTTTCCGGGGGCTCCTCCGGGGCGGATTCTTCTTCGGCGGAAGGTGCTTCTTCGGCCGCGGGTTCCTCTTCGGCCGCGGGTGCTTCTTCGGCCGCGGATTCCTCTTCGGCCGCGGGCGTTTCTTCGGCTGCGGGTTCTTCTTCGGAGACGGGCGTCTCCTCGAAAGCGGCCTCCGCCTTCTTATCCGGCTCCTCTGAGGAGACCGGAACGGTTTCCTCATCCGCCGGGATGAGGCTGTTTTCCTGTTCTTCCATGGATTGTTTCTCCTGTTCTGCCGCCAAACGGCGGCATGAAAAATCATTTCAGTCGGATCGTCAGCCAGCCGATGACCGGCCCAACCCCCACATTGGCGCTCAGATCGTCCATTGCCGTCTGAAGGGCCTGCGATGCGGACAAGAGTTCGGCGCCCGTGCGGCTGCGGCAAATGGCCGCGCACTGGGGCGAGGGAGCCGGCAGTCCGGCGCGCGCCGCGAGCGCGTCAGCCATCAGACGCTTCCACTGTGCAAAAAGCGGCAGCAGCTGGTCGCGTTTGCTCTTTTCAAGCGGTACAAGCACCGAGAGAAGCCCAAGCGTATTGCGCGCGGCATACTGCTCGGCAAACTGCGCGGTCTCCGGACTCATAAGACCGTCGTCCAAATGTTGGAGCGCCTGCCCGAGAAAACCGGCCGAGCGCAGATAGGCACTGTGAAGGGCTTCGTCTGTGCGGTCCGGGCATTTTTCTCTCAAAAACGCCATCGCTTCACGCTCCGCCACGGGCAGCAGACGCAGCTCAACGCAGCGGCTGCGGATGGTCGGCAGCAGCTTTTCCACGTTGGCTGTCAGCAGCAGAAAAACCGCATAGTCGGGCGGCTCTTCCAGAATTTTCAGCAGCGCGTTCTGCGAAGGCAGGCCGAGATCCTGGGCGCGGGGGATGAGGTAAATCTTTCGTCTGCCCTCGTTCGGGCGGAGAAAAACGTCGGCGCGGGCCTCCCGGATGAGATCGACCGAGAGATTTTTGTGCTCCTCATCATCGACCGTGACGACATCGGGGTGCTGCCCGTCCAGGACTTTGCGGCAGGCGCTGCAGTGTCCGCAGGGACGTTCGCCGTCGCCGGTGCACTGCATCGCAGCGGAGAGAATGCGCGCAAGCGTATGTTTTCCGGAACCCTCGGGCCCTGTGAGCAGATAGCTGTGCGAGACCTTGCCGCGTGAGAAAGCGGCGCTCAGGCCCTTCTTCAGCTCCGTGTTGCCGACCAACCCATCGAACCGCATTTTCCGCTCCTTTTATCCGCTGTCCTATAAGTACCTTAATTATACAGTATATCAGAAGAACAACAAAAGAGCTACTGTTTTTTGTATAAAACAAGCCGGAGCTGCCGCAAATGGTTTTGCAGCAGTTCCGGTATGGCGTGCCTTAACCCTCGCGGAGTTTGCATCCGCAGGCGCGGCTGAAAGAGAAATCCGTTTTCCGGCGGGCTGTCCCTGAAAAATTCCCGGGTTTGTTTCAGCTCTCCATCTGCTTTCCCAGAAATCCGGCGATGGTCTGTACAAGCTTTAATTCACTCTCGCCCATCGGCGCGTCGCCTTCCTCGAGCAGAAGAAGCACGCAGCCCATGAGGTCGCCCTCGGACAGGATCGGCGCAGCCGCGCCGACGTGATACTGCTCAACGGTGTCGGAGACGCGCAGACGGCTTCCTCCCTCCTGAAAACGGTAGGCCTTCCGGGCTTCCATGATCCGTTCGAGTTCCTGCGAACTGCACTTGTCCATGAGATCACGGCGCGGCGCGCCCGAAACGGCGATCACAGTATCTCGGTCGGCCACCGCGGCGATGTGACCGGTGTTTTTGCCGATTGCCTCGCAGATCTGCGAGGCAAATTCCGCCAGATCACCCATGGGGGAGTATTTCTTGAAAATGACCTCGCCGTCCTTCTCCGTGTAGATCTCCAGCGGGTCACCCTCGCTGACAACATGGACATGGTAGACCTTCTCCCCGTGGTGCGTCGAGGACTGCGTGATCTCAAATTCGTAAGGGCTGCCTCTGTCGTCATTCTGAGGGAGCGCAGCGCCCGAAGAATCTTTCAGCGTCCCGCTCTGCAGGATCGCGTCCACGTCCGGCTTCAGCTGAACGTCGATGTGATCCTCGAAGACCGTGATTCTCTCGATGATGAGCTCCAGATCGTTCCGCTCGAGCTTCGGCTTTCGCAGGATGTCGTCAAAGGCTGCCATGGCGGTTTTTGCGGCGCGATTGACCTCGATGATCGTGTTGCGCCGGTTTTCGGTCATGTCGATCTGGCTCTGCAGGCCCTCCATGCGGCGGACGAGGTCGTCCTCCAGCTCGCCGTAGGTCGCCTCCAGCGTCTGCTCCTGCTCCGGATGCTTCATGATGTCCCGGATGCGCGCCCGCTTGGTGGCCTTCAGTTCCTCCTGCAGATCGCCCAGCACGGCGGTCAGGTTCTCCGCCGCCGTCTCCGCCTCGCCGACGTCCTCGTCCTCTTTCGCGAGGTCGGCGTTCAGGCGCGCCAGCATGGCGGCGGAATTCTCCTGCACCCGGCGGACGTATTCCCTCAGCGCCTCGTCGAGCCGGTCCACGCGGATGTGGTGGCTGGTGCAGCCCTTGAGGCCGCGCCGGTGGTAGGTGCCGCAGCGGTAGGCGTCCTTCAGATCGCGCCGGCTCATGGCGAACATCGGGCTGCCGCAGTCGCCGCAGAAGAGAAAGCCGGAGTAGATGTTGTCGTTGACCTTCACGCCCCGGTAGCTGGAGCTGGTGCGCTTCTCCCGCAGGGCCTTCGCTGTGGCGAAGGTGCGGTAGTCGATGACGGCCTGGTGGTGGTTTTCAAAGACCAGCTGCTCGCCCGCGTCCCGCTTCCGGTCCTTGCCGTTGATCTTTTTGCGCGTGTATTTGCCCTGCCGCAGCGTGCCGATGTAAAAATCGTTGTCTAAGATCCCCTGCACGGTGACGATGGCCCACGCGGCCTTTGCCTGCCGCCGGCACGGCGCGCCCTCCCGCTCTCTGCGCTCGCGTTCGGACATGCGGGGCGTGGGGATGCCCTCGTCCGTCAGCCAGTTTGCAATCTTTTTGTAGCCCCAGCCGCCGAGGTAGAGGGAAAAGATCCGGCGCACGATGTCGGACTCTGTGGGGACGATCTCAAATTGCTGCTGCCTGTTCACGATGTAGCCGTAGGGTGCGGCGCAGATCCACTTCGCGTCCTCCTGCCGCCGCCGGATGACGGACTTCACCTTTTTGCTGGTGTCCGTGACCGGCATCTCGTTGAGCAGAAACTGCAGCTGGATCTTCAGCCAGTCGTCGTCGTTCGGGAAGTCCACGCCGTCCCCGATGGAGATGATCCGCGCGCCCGCGTCGCGCAGATCCTCCAGCTCGACGAGCCCGCGCGAGTTGCGCCGCGAGAAGCGCGAGAAGTCCTTGACGATGAGGATGTCGTACCGGTGCTCCATGAGCCCCCGGCGCATGGTCTGGTAGTTTTCCCGCTGCTCGAACGTGTAGCCCGAGCGGTCGCGGTCCTCGTAAAACGTGAGGGGAGACCCCGGAAACGTGCGCTCTGCAAAGTCCTCAATGATGGCCTTCTGGTTTTCAATGGACACGTTGTCCCGGTCCAGCTCCTCGTCCACGGAGATGCGGCAGTAGCCAGCGATATTGTGCGTCTGCGTCATTCCGGTTCACCGCCTTTTAGATATTTCGCGGTCTCCCGGTCGAACTCGGAGACATATTCGGCGTCCTGCTTTTTGCGGAATTCCTCGTAGATCCCGCCGACCTTTTTCACCATGTCGTCGTGCGAAATGCTGCCCTTGCCGGGGAGCACGCTGCGGCGGGTACCGGTGAGAAAGCGATCGGTTTCGGCCAGCCAGTCCTTCATGGACATGAGCCGCTCGTCCTCGGCCATCAGTTCGGCGTAGTCGATGAACATGGTCACGAGCCGGTTAAGGCGGGACAGCTCCTTTTCATTCAGATAATTTTTGGCCACCACGACGTCGCTTTTCAGAATTTTTCCGTCCGGCGCGCCCTTCCAGGTGGTCAGCCCCATGGTTGGGCTGTCGGGCGTCGCCCGCTCGGCGATCAGCTCCGCCGCTGTCTTGCCCGTGACGGCGTAGTGCAGCTTGTTCTGGACGAACGAGTAAAAAGCCCGCGTGGTCTCGCTGTTTTTGTCGTAGTCATAGCTGCACTGCTCAAAGACGTCCGCGATCTTCTGATAGGCCCGCCGCTCGCTGGCGCGGATCTCCCGGATGCGCTCGAGCAGCTCGTCGAAGTAGTCTTTGCCGAAGGGCCTGCCGTTTTTCAGCATCTCGTCGTTGAGGACGAAGCCCTTTTGAATATATTCTTTCAGGGTTTTCGTCGCCCACTGGCGAAACCGCGTGGCTTTTTTGGAGTTGACCCGGTAGCCGACGGCGATGATGGCGTCGAGATTATAGAAGTCCAGCAGACGTTTAACACTGCGCTCGCCTTCATTTTGAACTGTTTCCATTTTGGAAATCGTTGCGCTTTGCTCCAGTTCGTGTTCCTCGTAGATATTCTGCAGGTGCTTTGAAATCGCAGGAACGTTGACGTCAAAAAGCTCTGCCATAGCCTTCTGCGTCAGCCAGAAATTTTCATCCTTGAAAATAACATTGACGAACGCCCTGTCCTGGCCGTTGTCGTACAGCAGAATCTCACCATTTTTCATTGTATCCTGTTCCATTGCTTCATCCTCAACTATCCATTAAATCTGATATGAATTGCATTATTACAGATGATATTGTATCATAGCAGGCTGTATGTTGCAAGTACAAACGAAAACAGACCGGAGACGATCAGGTTTCGTCTCCGGTCTGCGGATTTTTTATATCTGGGATTTTGATTTCTGTCTCCGGAGCACTGAGGTACATCTCCTCGCATTCCTGCTGCGCCGCGATCAGAATATTTTCCGCCTTCTCTGCCGCGCGGAAGAGTTTCAGATACATCTCTTTGTAGTCCGGCATGGTGCGTTCTCCTTGTGTTGTTTGCACCCATTATAGGCGTTTTATCGAATATAGTCAACATGTCGCCACTATTTTAGAATGCTTTTGAGGTGGGCGGCATGATTGTATACGACTCATTCTGGAAAACACTGAAAAAGAAGCACATCAGCACCTATTATCTTATCAATACCTGCAAAATCAGCAGCAGCACCCTGACGCGCCTGCGCCGGAATCTCCCGGTGTCCACGGTGACGCTCAACGATCTCTGCCGCGTTCTGGACTGCGCGCTCTCCGACATCGCGGATTACGTACCGAACGAAGAGGACGCGAAACTGTAATGGCAGGGTGATGAAAAACACGACTGCGCATGGATGCAGACTTGCGGAAAACGCACGCGGGGAAGCGGTATTCGGCCGCTTCCCCGCGCCTGCGTTACAGGCTCGGTTCCTCGCTCTTTTTTCCCGCCGGTTTTTCCGCGTGCGCGGGTGCGCTGCGCAGCTTTTCCAGGACGGAGGGGCGCGGCGGCTCAGCGGTCCTGCGCGCCGCCACCTCGCGCTCGGCGGCGCGGCGGCAATTCCAGATCAGCAGCGCCGAGGTGAGCTCATACAGATCCTCGCTGCCCGAGCGGTACACGACGGGCAGATATTTTTTTGCCTTCCAGGCCTTGAATTGCGGCTTCAGCGACGCCAGCAGCG
>Ga0163159_1002174_pt1 | contig 16763 bp, 10 predicted proteins | sample BioMet9_FD_108702 | JGI IMG/M metagenome (GOLD analysis project Ga0163159, IMG submission 108702) | Microbial communities from bioreactor (seeded with sewage sludge) at Lawrence Berkeley National Lab, California, USA - Biofuel... | ecosystem: Engineered > Bioreactor > Anaerobic > Unclassified ... | reverse complement strand
TGAACATGGGATTACTGAAAGAGAATGAAATCGTTAACGAAACAAGCGTAGCATAAGAGTTTAAATGGACATTAACATACTAGCATGAAGCTTCACGAGCTCAAAATGCAATGTGCGCATAAATATTGACAGAACCGGGGCGTAGGCGGCGGCAGCGTGTGGCAGGACTCCTCCGTCGACACGGCGGAACTGGAAAGCCTGCTCGACGCAGCGGCAGACTTGGGCATCAACTACATCGACACGGCGCCGGTCTACGGCACTGGCACCAGCGAAACATTGCTCGGCAAAGCCCTCAAAAACGGCAGGCGGGACAAATTCCTCGTGCAGACGAAGTGTTCGCTGAACTGGCGCGGCGAGGGCGGCAACAAACACTATGAGCGCGACGGCTATACAGTGATGAACGACACCAGCGCCAAAGCCGTGCGCCGCGACGTGGAGGATTCGCTTAAAAGGATGCAGACGGACCGCATCGACGTCATCGTCGTCCACTACGTCTGCCATGACTGGCCAGTGGCCGAGACGATGGGCGCCCTGCAGGACCTGATCAGAGAGGGCAAGATCCGCGCCGTGGGGCTTTCCAATTCCAAACCGGCCGACCTAGGCGACTATGAAAAATACGGCGTCGTGGCGCTCGTCCAGGAGCAGTACAGCCTGCTGGCGCCATATCACGGCAGCGAATATTTTCCCGCCGCCCAAGCGCACGACACGGTCTTTCAGGTCTACGGCGCCCTGGAAGAGGGCTTCCTCACCGCGCCCGACTACGTGGACCGCACTTTCCCGAAGGGCGACATCCGCGCCAGGCTGCCCTGGACCAAGGAACCGCAGAAGAGCGCCATCCACAGGCTATTCGCTGCCATGCAGCCGCTGACTGAAAAGTATGGCTGTTCCTACTCCAACCTGGTGCAGGCCTGGACCCTAAATCAATTTCCGAATATCAATCTGCTCACCGGTTTCCGCCACGTCCAGACGATGGAGAACACCTGTCATTCGCTGGATATAAAGCTGGCTGGCGAAGACGCGCGGCTCATAAGCGAAGCCGCCGGTCCGGCGCAGGTGAAGGAACTGGATAAATAAACATAGACTCCATAGACCCAATGCATTGCCCCGGCTCGATGTTTTTTGCCGGACCGGGACAACTAACTGTGTCCAGTTATTTTTATCTGATTTCTGTTGTTAGGCAGATCGCTATTTTATCCCGTCTTGTCTATTTGCTTGAATAATTGTTTTGAGATAAATATTATGCTGGTGTATTATCGTCAAGCGCCGAAATCTCTTTATCTATAAGCTCTTTCAGTTTTCTTAAGCCTTCTTCTGTCAGAGTAATGCCCTTGCCCATTTTTGTATGAGTCTCGTCCCAGTCGCGAATGTCATATTTTGGAGCTGCCCCATTCCAGCTGACTCTGTTAAATTCCCTGTTCCAGCCTTTGGATCCTTCAGATATAATTCCCAAATTATCTAATATTTCGCACTTGATCTCATCATTTTTTTGAGCCACAATAATTCCTCCACTAATTTATGTTATCGATATCCACCAAGCCGCTTTGTGCCCGGTGTTATTAGTACCACGTCTGTCAAATCCAAGATTCGACTGTGTCTCAGTGGCTATTCTCTTAACATCTGCTTTGATTGACTCATCGAAAATTACCCAAATCATTCCTGAATGTTCTGGGAAAATGTAGTCGATATTGTGTGCTTTTAACAGCTCAATAATTTTAAATTCTTTAGTAGTTGACGGTGCACGTTGTATCTTTTTTAAAGTTTCTCTTGGTCCGTGCTTTACTTCAGGAACACAGGTGCGCTTCCCCGTTTGCTCCCGTTTTGTACCCTCCGCTTTAGCAACATCGTGAACCTGTGTCTCTTGTATATCGTTAAAGAGGTTTGTTTGTATAGGTTGAGCAGAAATTGTTTGTTCATCAATAATTTTAACACCTGGTGTTGATACACGATCTCCGGTGGGCTGATTATCTGCGTCGTCATTGGTTACATCATTACGAATAAAATTCCAATTTTTCTCCTGATTAAAATGCGGCATCTCAAATACGCTGTCGGAAGGCTCTTCTGGATTCCATGCACGCAAAATCTCTTCGGCACGGATTTTAACACGCTTGAGCAGTTCAGGTTCATCCTGCGACTCGCTTATTTCTTCGACATGTTCAGGGTATATTTCATTGTCCTTGAGATCATTAAATATCCTCTGCATTGCTGCATCAGGGTTCCTGTAATATTCGCTGCCGCGGATCCGGATAAAGCGCCAGCCTATACGTTCGAGGATTGTTTGCCTCTCCATGTCTGCAATAATTTTGTCGTCTCCTGTGTGGAAGCGCTCGCCATCACACTCCACGGCTATTTTTTTGTTGCCAGTAATAACCACCATGTCAATGCGATACGGACCAACTTCCCACTGTTGTACTATGTAATAACCAGCAGCTACAAGTGATTTGGCAACAGCCTTCTCGAATGGAGATTCAGACTTTGCTTCAATCTCATACAGTTGATTCTGGAAAGATTTTGGCGAAGCGGAATACTCTAACAGTTCGCGGCGAATATCATTCTGTTTCAGATCATGGGCTGCATCAAGGGAATGAATGACCCACATCTGATTTCTGGCGCGGCTGGCTGCGACATTATACCTTTGCTGAAGCGAGTCTTTCTCACGTTTTCCGAGAGGCAGTTCGCCCTCGTTGCTGTCAACCATCGAAAGAAACATTACGTCTCTTTCATCACCTTGGAAATGGGCTGCGTTGCCGCAGGTAATCTGCCTTTTTTCAACTTCTGCTAGACCTAGCTTGTCATCGAGAAGTTGCTGAATTAATTCTGCCTGTTCATCGCCAAGCAAAGAAATTACTCCAAAAGTCATGTTTTCATATTCCGTCTGTTCAATGCATGCTTCAATAAAAGCGACGACTGCTTTTGCCTCCTGCATATTTTTCTTTAATTTGCCTTCCCTGTGCCCATCCAGAACTCTGTAATTAACGACTGAAGGTAAGATTTTACATTTAGATGTGTCTCTTAAAGGCTTTATTTTGTAATCGTAAGACAGCCTGTTGCTGAAACCTATAATGTCTGGCATACATCTGAAGTGTTCACAAAGCATAAGAGATTGGAATGTAGTACTTGCGATATCATATAAAGATGTTTGCGCGTCAAAGAGATGCCAATTCGGCAATATATCTTTTATATTCATAGACATAAGATTATTTATCTGGTCCATCTCAGTACCCACAGCGAGAGGACTTACCTGTTTATTATCACCGACAATTATGATCTTCTTTGCCATATATGCTATAGCAAGTGCGGAAACATCAGACTGGCTGGCCTCATCAATAATTATGACATCAAATACGTTCTTTGTCGGATTAAGAGTTTCTAAGGCATTATTAATAGTCATAATCCAAGCCGGTACTGCTAACTGGCACTTTTCCATCTGAATGCGTGCCATTTTCATCAGCATTGGCACGTTTTTGCCTGTCTTTTTGCCCAACTTTTGGTTTGTAACTTTCCATCCCATCAAAGCCTGCTGCATACTGATATCTTGCTCAACTCTTGCAAGAAGGTGCTGCCAAGCTCGTGCTTCAACAAGTTCTGCTGTCTTTGCACGCAACAGCTTGCTGAGCTCCAGGCTCTTCATTTGCAGTGTTTCAAATGGTTCAGCAGTTATTTCATCTATAATTGCGGCAAACTGTTTCCATCTCCAGGCGTCTTCCAGTGACTCGGGTGGTAGTTGAGCACCCCAGATCCCCTCGCGCTGTGCAATCGCAGCAGCCAAATCAGCAGAAACGCTTTTGAGCCTCTGCAGAATATTTCTTCTGGTTGTTAATAAATCATATTTACCATAAGTAGTGGCAAGATCGTTGTAATAAGTGCGATAAGCACCAATGTCACGCGAATCCTCCGCGTTTACCAGCTTTTGGCAAATGTCAGAGCCGCTGTTTGAGACAACCGCTAATAATTTCTGCTTGTTGGCAGTTAGTTCAAGATTGATCTGTGCTGATTCCAGGAAATCAGACTCTATTTTTATATAAATCGGCAATATTTTTTTGCTGAAGTGTAAAATTTTCTTTGTTTTGGCCATTTCTGAATCGAGAGCATTAATCCCTAAAACACTGTCGATGTTGAATCCAGCATCATGTATCAGTTGATTGAGTTTTTGATATTCAATCTTGTACCAATCAAGATATTGCCTGATTTTCTCAACGAAATTGCGACAGATGCGTTCCGGTTCTTTATCATCAAGCTTGTCAAAGTTGGGAATCTCGCCGCCGGCAACCAATGCATCCCAAATTTCGCGTATATTATCGCGTTTAGCGCTGAGTTTGAGGCGCATTCTGACAATTGAGCACTCTTCAGCTGTTTCAATCTGTTGCCCTTTGATTCTGACAGAATCAAAGACTCTCTGGACCTCTTTGTGGAACATAAGCCTCAATTTAGACGGCTGTGGATTATCACGCAAAAAGTTTTCGGCTTTTTGCAAATCATCATTTAATACTGCCATGTTTGTCCCCTGTGCAAACACGACTTCTTTATTGCTGATAATTGAAGCAGCCAAGGAACCTGACAACTGTACCGCATCCATAATGGCAGTAACCAGGTTGTCCCATCTGCTTCTGTATCCACCGCCATTGCGTCCGTCAACGGCAGCGCGAACCATCCACTCATCTGGTTCAAGCATCTTTTGTATGTATCCAGACAGCAGGTCAATGGCCTCATTATTTGCAGGCGTAATTATTGTCAGCTTGTTTTGCTGTGATATCGAGCAAATCTTATTTTCCTTGTAGTCGCATTCGATATTCAGCCCCAAAAGAGCTGCTTTAGACTGTAAATCATCCTCTTTCGCCTTGATTGTTGATATCAGAACTTCAAATCTTTCGGGTGAAAGCAATTCTTTGGGTTCAGGCAAATCACATCTTAATTCTGTCTCGTCGCTCGCTGTTATCTGTGCGTTGCTCAAAAATAACTTGCGAGTCTCTTCCCTTGTGAGAGGAAAAGCTGTATTTACTGCTACCTTACCAGGGATATAGGATAAATTAGGATTCTTTTCCACAAATTCAGCCATATCTATGGGTGAATAGTCTTTACCGTCATAGACCACCGGATGAAATTCCCGGCACTTAATAGTGTAGATTTTCTTTCTGATCTCAGCGAGTTGATTAATATAATCCAGCCTTTCTCTCTGTTTTGCTTCAGCTTCGCGCTTAAGTTCCACCTGATTGTGACGGGACAAATAATCGGCGATGCCATCGACGGAACGTTCCATATCCTTATGGGTATCATCCAGGACAGATACGCACAGATTTTGTATTCCAAGCGGGATTTTGTCTTTAAGGACGGTCAAAGCTTTTTTAGCCTGACTCGTTACAAGCACGCTTTTGCCTTGGGCAAGAAAATCACCGAGCAAATTCGCAATTGTATGTGTTTTCCCTGTACCGGGAGGTCCCTGTACCACAACTGCATTGTAAGTTTCGATGTTTTGTGCAATTTCAAGCTGTTCTCGGTTCGCTTCTTTTGCCAAAAGAATTTCAGCATTTTCGCCACATGACGAGGAAATTCTATCCTCCAATGAAAGTTCTGGCACATCGGGAATATCCCTCTCGCCGCCGCTGACAATTTCAATCAGGTGTTGAGGAACTTTGCCTGTCGCCTTAACATTTTCGATTATTTCCTCTATGGCCTTGATTGCGCCATTGACGCGCTTGCGAAGCAGGAACATCGGTTCGTCGTACATTATCAGCTTATCATCGGAGTATCGAGTTTTATTCTCGCGCGCATCGCGGCCAACAAACAAACTTTTGGATGACAGTTTATGGATAGATGTTTTTAAAAACTCCACTGTTTCAGTTCTGTCTAGAGGATGATAAAAGTTATCATGCAAGGTAGAAGTAATATCTTGGACGGTATTATGATTAATATCAGGTATTCTCTGCAGGACAACAGTATATAACTCCGGGTCTGTTTCTGTGTCTTCAATTCTTATGATATTAGCCTTTGCGTCAAAAGACGTTTTTACGCGTTTTAACAACAATGGATGTTTGATTTTCTCGTCAGGGACATATGTAAGCAGTCCATTGGCAACCATTAACTCTTCTGTTTCTGAGTTTTTGCCAAGGTTCGTGTGTATATTATAAAGAGTGGTGAAGAAATTTCGCGTTGTGGCGATGGACCTTTGCTTGTCAGCCCAGGCAGTGCGGAGCCCAAGCCACTGCCTGTAATCAACAACTCTTTGCTCGGAAGCATTAAATAGTTCCTGTGTTTTATCAGTGACGATCCTGCTTTCGTTGACTTTGACAATGTTTGTATATTTGTCCCAGCTTGGTGCCAACCAATCAGCAATGCTCTTAGGCGGTGTTGGACATTGCTGAAATTCTGGTTTGTGAACACTCAGTAGAGTATTTTCGTCGGCATTTTCTGGTGAAAACTGATCTTCGTCATGATCAATCCGGTTGCGATTGTAAATTTTAATATTTTCTTCATCATATGGGACATCGCTCAGAGGACAGGTCCAGATGTGCTCCGATAAATTCGTTACTTCTTTATATTTAAGAGAACAAAATTCCTTGAGAAATTGATACAGGGCAATGACTTTTTCCCTACTATCGTCCAATACTGCACCTGCTCCCATTTTTCGCTTATTCTGATATTGCATATGATATTACATGCGACACATCAAAAGCAAGGTTTAGATTAGCAAAGAACGATTTTCTTCAATGCAAAAGAAGCCATTGGGAAAAATTCCGATGGTTCATTTATCCTACTACCCGCCTGCTATGTCGATAACTAAAGCAAACTTCTCAAATCATGGTAGAACATGCTGTCATGGCAGTAGTTGTTTGAAAACCCTCAGGAGATTTTCGAATGTATGCCTAGATTCATGTCTTTAACTGGTTTGACTGTACGCTTTGTATATGGCGGTTAGACAAACTCAAGGCTGGCGTTTCGAAGTCGGGTGCAACACACCTAGGTTGCTTGTGCTGAATGTAATGCCTGCGGTAAACAGAAGCTGCTGAGGTCGGGCAAAATTTTGTATGCTTTTTTGCAAACCGCTTTTCCCGTCGGCCTAGTTTTTAGGCTGACGGGAACGGTTTTGTTTAATAAAAATAATGAACAATAGAATAGCGCAAATATTGTCCGTATTTACATGACTTTATGACATATTCCTAAATTCCTTAAATTACGATATTCATATTGGTCAAGCTTTTCTCTGACCAATTTTTAAATTTGCGTTTTAGGCTGTTTTCGCACATTTTATTCATTATAAATACTATTAGCTGTCATATATGTTAAACTCACGCCAGATCGCGTCTGTAACAGGATATTCAGGCGCAAGGCGAGATCTTCCGTAATTCTTGCGGCTCTGTTGGTTTGGAGCTGCCTTTAACATCCATAATATCAAAAGCGGTTTCTTGCGCACAGGCGCTCCTGCCGCTGCCGGCGGCAAAAGCGATGGCTGCTGCGTTCGCTTGCCGCGGCCGGACCTGATATACTGAGCGCGTAAGCTGCTCATAAATAACAATTGCGCAAGGAAGGGGAAGACTCATGAAGTACTTGCAGGCAACTATGTCGGATCTCGCGGGCGTGAAGGCGCTGCTGGCGAAGTACCATCGGGACACGATCGCGCCGGCCGAGCTGCCGAACGGTTTTGTGACCACGAAGCTCTCGGACGAGCAGTTTGAGGAGCTGATCGTCCGCGAGGACGGTATCACGCTCGCAAAGGACGGCGAGCAGATCGCGGCCTTTGCTTTCGCGGCCGGCTGGAACTTTTGGCTTGACGTGCCGATCATGAAGCGGATGACGGAGGTGCTCGGCGGCATGCCGTTCGAAGGCAGGACTTTGACCCTGGAAGACACTTATCAGTACGGGCCGGTCTGCGTCGACGGCGCGTATCGCGGCAGCGGCGTGTTCGAGGGGATTTTCGGAGCTTCGCTTGCGCGTTTCAAGGACAGGTATCCGTTCATGGTGACCTTTATCAACCAGATCAACCCTCGCAGCTACGCCGCCCACACTCGCAAAGCAGGCATGACGGAGATCGGAAAGTTCGACTTCAACGGGAACCATTACTGGATGATGGCGATCCGCACGGGACGCGAGTCCTGACAGGTCCGCACGCAAAGAGCAGGCCGCTGCCGGCCTGCGGAATAAAAACAACCGCGCCTGAATGTTCAGGCGTGATAGAATTCTGGGACAGCCGCCAGCTTTGCGGATGTTGACGCCGGGAGCTGAAGCGGACTAGCGGCAGTCCGGATATGGTGTGTTCTCGGACGGCATGTAAAAGGCGTCGGCAGGAACTGTCCTTATAGCCAGAATCCCTGCTGGAACGGGTCGTCCGGGTCAAGGACCAGTTTGTTGAAGCCGCTGATGTACGCCCGGCCGGTGATCTGCGGCACAATGGCGTCGATTCCGCATATTTTCGTCGTGCCTGTGACGATGCCGGTGAATTCTGAGCCAATGATGCTGAACGAATGATATTTATCGCCGAGGCCAAGCAGGCCTTTTGCGCACAGCAGCGCCATCTGGCCGCTGGTGCCGACTCCGCAGGGCGAACGGTCCATGGCCCCTTCGCCTACTACGCAGACGTTGCTGCGCTGCAGTCCGTCTGCCGTCTTCCGGAACGGAGAGAGTACTTCTACGCCGTAAATGCCTTTAATGCCGGGATTTTCGGGATTGACGATTTTCATGTTGCCGTTGACCCAGCTTTTTATCGCCAGAGCACGGCTGACGATTTCGCCGCTGAATTCCGGAGAGACCTTGAGCCCCAGCGCCTCTGCGTCCACGTAGCACATAAAAGCGCCGCTGTAGGCTATGTCGAGTTTCACTTTGCCGCAGCCGTCGACCGGCACTTCGACGTCTTTCATGTAAACGAACGAGGGCACGTTGGTGAACGAAATATCTCCGGCGCGTCCGTTTCTGACCTCGGCCGTTACGTCGACGCGGCCGGCTGGCGTATCCACGCGCACAAGGTTCGCTCCCTCGACCGTGTTGACCATGCCCGTGTCTACCGCGATCTTGACGGAGCCGATGGTCGCGTGCCCGCACATGGTGCTGAGCCCGCCGTTGTAAATGAAGAACAGTCCCAGATCGCCGTCTTCCGTTGCCGGAGGCGTCAGCACCACGCCGTACATATCCCGGTGACCGCGCGGTTCGCGCAGGATCAGTTTGCGCAGTCCGTCGCAGTTGTCGCGGAAATATTCCAGCCGCTCCAGCATGGTGCCGCCCTTGATCTGAGGCAGTCCGGAAACGATGAACCTCACCGGCTCGCCGGCCGTGTGAGCGTCGATGATGTCGATCACGTGTTCAAACTGAAGCATGTTATCGCCCCTTTATTCATGTTTTACCAGTTTAACATAATTAACGTATTCGCGTCGGATCGGAAGTTAATTGCAATTACAGGTTTCGTCTGTATTTATTATACCCTTTGACTGAGCCTGCGGCGGGGCTGCTCGATGCAGTATGCGAACAGGAAATTACAGAACAGACAGAACACAAAAGGGCCGCCGGAAATTCCGGCGGCCCCGTTACTGTTGGCCGGATCGTTTACGCCGACAGAGAGAGCAGGCTGCGGTAGTTCGGATAGGGCATGTTGTCGGATGACATGTAGAGCTCGGCGCTGTCCGCTGTCCTGCGGATCTCGTCCATGAGCGGCACGGCCCTGGTCACAATCGCCTCCGCGTGCTGGCGCGTTTCGAGGGTTGCCATGTGCTCCTTGAGCTCGACCAGCTCCTGGGCCTTTTCCATGAGCTGGATTTTGAAGCCGGCGAGTTTTGCCAGGTGCGTCTGCCAGATCTTGGCGTCTTTGACCTTGAGCCCTTCGCAGACCGCAAAGGAGTCGTGCTCGAGCAGCAGCTGCCTGGAGATTCCCGGCAGGATTCCCTCCCAGACCATGTCGCGCAGCACGGCCATTTCAATTTCGATGTTCTTTACAAAAGATTCCAGCTTTATGGTATGGAACGTCTCGATCTCTCGGCGCGAGAAGACGCCGAGCCGTTCGAGCATTTTGACCGTCTCCGGCTCCAGGAAGAGGTCGATGCCCTCCGGGATCGTATGGGCCTTGATGATGCCGCGGCGGGCGGCTTCCTGCTGCCAGTCGCGCGTGTATGCGTCGCCCTCGAAGCGGATGTTTCTGTTGATCTTCGATACTTCGCGGATGGTGTTGATAGCCGCGTCGAGCGGGTCTTCGCCTTTGTTGACGCGTTTTTCGAAGAGGCCCAGGAATTCCTCGAGGCCGGCTGCCCAGACGGCGAAGATCGCCGTGGCCGGCACGGCGATGGCCTGCGAGGCGCCCGGCGCGCGGAATTCAAACTTGTTGCCCGTGAAGGCGATGGGGCTGGTGCGGTTACGGTCGCTGTCAAAGGCCACGATGTCGGGCAGCTTCTGGAGGCCCAAGTCGAGCGTGCCCTTGTGGACCTGCACGCCCTGATCGTCGCCTCCCTCTTCGATGGCGTGGATCATGCCGGCCACTGTTTCGCCGAGGTAGACGCTGATGATGAAGGGCGGCGCTTCGTAGCCGCCGAGCCTGTACATGTTGCCGGGCGTGGAGACGGAGGCCTGCATAAGGCCGTAGTATTTGGAAACGCCCAGAATGAACGACGAGAGGAACGAGAGGAAGATCACGTTCTTGCGGTGGTTCGTGGAGGGCTTGAGCAGGTTGCGCCCCTCGCTGTCCTGCAGCGAGAAGTTGACGTGTTTGCCGCTGCCGTTCATATCCTTGAAGGGTTTTTCGTGGAAGAGCAGCCGCAGCTCGTGCTGGCGGGCCAGCTTGCGCATGGTTTCCATCGTGAGCTGGTTCTGGTCGCAGGCCAGGTTGGCGTCCGTAAAGTTGGGTGCGAACTCAAACTGGCAGCGCGAGGCTTCGTTGTGGCGCGTCGTAAGGTTGACGCCGAGCCGCGCCAGGTCGCGCTGTACGTCCTCCATGTAGGAGAGCACCCTTGGCGGGATGGCGCCGAAGTAGTGATCTTCCATCTTCTGGTCGCGCGGCGGCGGCGAGCCTACCAGCGTGCGGCCGCAGAAACGGATGTCCGGGCGCTTTTGCGCGCGCGGACGGTCGAGCAGGAAGAACTCCTGCTCCGCTCCGAGGGTAGCGCGCACGTAGCGCACGCCGCGGTTGCCGAAGAGCTTGAGCATCTTGAGCGCGCGCGATTCCACCGCGTCGGTGGCGCGCAGCAGATAGGTCTTGAGGTCAAGCGGCATGCCGTCGTAGGCCAGGAAGACGGAGGGAATGCAGAGGGTGCCGCCCTTGGGGCTCTTGATGATGAAAGCAGGGCTGGTCGGATCCCAGGCGCTGTAGCCGCGCGCTTCAAAGGTGCTGCGCGTGCCGCCCGATGGGAACGAGGAGGCGTCCGGCTCGCTCTGGACCAGGTCCTTGCCGCGGAAGGATTCCAGCGGCAGGCCGTCTTCGTCCGTGGTGAGGAACGAGGTGTGCTTCTCGGCCGTGAGCTCCGTGAGCGGGTGAAACCAGTGCGCCCAGTGGCTGGCGCCCTTGCTGACGGCCCAGTCCTTGATGGCCAGCGCGACGGTGTCGGCGATGCCGGAGTCGAGCTTCTGGCGGCCCTCGATGGCGCCGATCAGGTTCTCGTAAACGTCCTTGGGCAGGCGCTGCTTCATCTCGCGCTGGTCAAACACGTAGGAAGCGTAGATCTCGCGCATTTTGGGGTATTCTTTATGTTCCTTGACTGCTTCTGGCAATGGGACTCCTCCCTGAAGACAGAATATATTCATAACTTTTGCTATACTACCAATCATCAGTCAGGAAATCAAGCCGGAGCGCGCTTAAATTTTTATTTCAGAGGCTTAAGCGCTCTTTTTTGACAAGGTAAGCGCGAAATATGCGGTCAAAAACATAAAATTGCCGCGGCAAAACTACATCGCCCCGGTAGTCTGCTAACCGTGCCGGAGGCGTACGGTTCCTTACGCAGACGTTTGGCGGCGGACCTTCGCGGGGAAATTTACAGGACGGGGAGCGTGTCTGACAGTGCCGGTCGCTAACACAGGTGGAGCCTGGGTGGCAAAGACGGAGTAGGAACGTCGTCAGCTGAGAAAAGAGAGGCTGCGCGTGCGGATGTATGACCGCGCCTCCCAGCAGATATGCGGCAAAAGCGGCTCGCCCCGTCGGCGGTGACAGCAGCGGCGTCGAACGAACCGGAAAATAGAGGATCGCGGCTTTCAGGTTGCTGGAGAAAGAGGGCTGAAACTCCGGGCAGCATTCCGACGCTGCGATTTGTGCGGCTCAGCCTCGGATACATACTGCTGCAAAATAACGCCGCCGAACTTGCCGTTCGGCGGCTGTTTGTGCGATATGCGCGTCGGTATCTGTCCGCGCTTCCGTTTTACGCGAGCGGCGCCTCGCCTTTCAGCTGCGCTTCCGTCACGCGGCCGTTTGCGAGCGCTTCCTTGCGGACTTCGTCATAGAGGCCTGCCAGCGAAATGTTAAAGTAGGGGCCGGCGTAGAAGATCATCACCAGACCGGCGGTCACGAAACAGAGCAGCCCCCAGCCGATGAAGCTCAGCGACATTACGAAGACGTCCATTTTGTGCCCCTTAGTGAGTTTCATGGACATTTTGAGCGCGTCCTTTGCGGGCAGCGTCGGATAGTCCTCCAGCAGGCAGGTGGTGAAGCAGTAGGCAAACCCCTTTATAATGCCGGGAACCACCAGCAGCAGCGACCAGAGGATGATGAAGAGCGTCATCCAGAGTATGCCGCCCAGATTATGGCCGTAGCGTTTGAACGGTTCGAAGAGTTCCTCGGGGCCGGGTTTTTCGCCGCGGTAGACCTTGAGGCAGAACATGGCGCGCCCGATTGCCAGAGGCGGTATGATGAAAATGCCCAGAGCCCTGATGTAAGGCGCATTGGGCAGACCGTACAGCATAACCATCGCGAGGAACAGGATCCCCACGCAGGGCCAGTAATAAGCGGTGAAGAGCTTGTGCGCCTTCCTTTTGATCGCGGCGCGGCTTGTGTCGTAAGCCGGCGGTTCCGGCTGCGACTGCTGCGCGTCGGGCCGTGGCTCCGGCTGTTGTGCCGGCGGCGGCGTTTGTTCCGTCTGCTGAGGCGCAGGATCTGTCTGCGGCGCCGGTTGCTGTTCCGCCGGTTCTGACGGCGCCCCCGCGAAGACCGGCGTACCGCATTTGGGGCAGAACTGCATGCCCTCCGTAAGCGGCGTTCCGCAGTTGGTGCAGAAATTTGCCATTTGGACTCCTCCTTGTTTTGACATTGGAAGTGGTTTGCTATAGTGGCAATATTACCACGTTCGTGAAAAAAACGGTGTTTTACGGCAGACGGTGAATTCGAATCATCATGCTAAAGTTGTGTTTGGCAATACGCATATGTTAGAATAATAAAAGTCGTTATTCCAACTTAGCCGCTAAAATGGAATAACAGAAATCCTTATTCCAAGTTTGGAGCGTATGGACATGAAGAGAAGCTTACAGGGAAGATATATAAAAACGAATACCACGGGTGAGACAGTTAATGCTTTTATCCCGGCTCCGCTTCCACCGAATCCTCCTATAGACTGGGGAAACGGGCTTCGCAATCGTTTTGACAACGCGCTGCTTGCGTTGGGGCGCCTTGATGGAATGGCGCTGCTATTGCCAGATATAAACTTTCTGCTTTATATGTACGTTCGCAAAGAGGCGGTCCTTTCTTCAATGATAGAGGGTACACAGTCGTCGCTCTCCGACCTGCTGCTTTACGAAGCGCAGCAGAAGCCGACGGTCCCGGTAGATGATGTTCAAGAAGTATGCAATTATATCGCAGCCATGGATTTCGGCCTTTCGCAAATTAAAGATGGCTTTCCGCTCTCTCTGCGGCTTTTGCGGAATATTCACTCTGCGCTGCTGTCAAAAGGACGCGGAAATACTAAGAATCCAGGAGAGTTCAGGACTTCGCAGAACTGGATAGGCGGGACCAGGCCAGGCAACGCATATTTTGTGCCACCGCCGGCAGACGAAGTTATGGAGTGCATGGGTAAACTTGAACTGTTCCTGCATAATGAACCAGAAGAAACGCCTCCGCTTCTGAAAGCCGCTCTTGCGCATTTTCAGTTTGAGACCATCCACCCGTTCCTTGACGGCAACGGCAGATTGGGACGGCTGCTTATCACTCTCATATTGTGCGAAGAGAATGTCTTGCGCGCGCCCCTGCTTTATCTGAGCCTTTATTTCAAGACACACAGGCAGGATTACTATAAGCTGCTCAATGACACACGGGTAGAAGGAGACTGGGAGGCATGGCTTGAGTTCTTTGCGGAGGCGGTGACTCAAACTGCGAAGCAGGCCGAGAAAGTTCTTAAAGACGTTCTTGCGTTGATAAAAAGCGACAGAGAGAAGCTTAAGACCATGCACCGCACAACAGCTGCTGCCATCTCTGTTCTGGACGCGCTGGTGACAATGCCGGTGACCACTTCCGCACAGTTGTCTCAAAAGTGTGGACTGACTCAGACTACCATCAATAAACTGCTGGCGTCGATGGAGAAATTTGGAATCGTAACACGCATGGATAATAGAAAGCGCAATAAAGTCTATCTCTACGCGAAATATATAGCCATAGTCGACAGAGGACTAGAAACGGAGGAATAAAAATGGAGAATGTTTTTGCAAGGATCATCATAAAGCAGGGCGACATCACGAAGGAGCAGGTGGACGCCATCGTCAACGCAGCCAACAGCTCGCTTTTGGGCGGCGGCGGCGTGGACGGCGCCATCCATCGTGCGGCGGGACCGCAGCTGCTCTCCGAGTGCGCGACGCTGGGCGGCTGTCCGGCCGGCGAGGCCAAAACGACCGGGGGCTACCGGCTGCCCGCGAAGTTCGTGATCCATACGGTCGGTCCCATCTGGCGCGGCGGCGCCAGAAATGAAGAGGCGACACTCGCGAACGCTTACAGGAACAGCCTCAGAGAAGCGGTACGAGTCGGTGCGAAGACGGTCGCCTTCCCGGCTATCTCGACCGGAGTCTACCATTTCCCGCCTGCGCGGGCCGCAGAGATCGCGGTGGAGACTGTCGCGGAGTTCCTCAGGGAGCACGGAGAAATTAAAGAGGTGCGGCTCGTCTGCTTCTCACACGATTCGGTTCTGTACCACGGAGAGGCGCTCAAGAAACTCGCAGGAGCATAACTGACGCCGGTCCTCTGTCTGTCGTGCCAAATAGGAATTCATAGGAAAAAAAGGTTAGATTCAAAGCCCCTCGTCTGTCAGCCGCAAAACCGGCAGCTGACGGATGAGGGCTTCATTTTTTGCCTCTCCTCAAAATCCCTGTATTCAGCACTGTTGACAGAGAATTGGAATGGTGCCGGCTGTAAGTCCTTCCCTTTTCTATATCAGCAGCCGCACGCGGAAGAGGCTGTTTTCGAGGCTGTAGTCTACGCTGGCTCCGTACTTTTCCGCGAAGGCTGCCACGCTTTTTGCGCCCAGGCCGTGGCCCTCGCGCGAGGTGACGGGGCGGCCCTCCTCGTCGAAGGAGACGTCCTCTGCGCAGGAATTTTCTATTTCTATCATCAGCTGGGCGCGCAGCAGGCCGCGCAGCCTCACGGTTCTTTGCCCGGCCGGCAGGGCGGCGCAGGCATTGAGCGCGTTTTCCAGCAGGTTCGAGAGCACGATGGCGAGGTCCAGCGAATCGACCGGCAATTTCTCCGGCAGGTCCAGTCCCGCCTCGAATCTGACGCCGCTGTGTTCCGCGAGTCCTGCGTAGTAGGCAACCGATGCGTTGGAGACCTCGTTTTCGCAGAATCTGCGCGGCGGCAGGGACTTGTCTCCCGTCTGTTCCAGCAGTTCCAACGCTCTGTTCGTGTTCCCCGACAGCAGCAGTTCCCTGAGCGTGTTTTCAAAGTGGCGCCGGTCGTGCTCTGCGATCCTGGCCCGGTCGCCAGCCTCCCCGGCAATGTTCAGATATTGCCTCATGGCGTTGAGCTGAATGCGCAGCAGGTCGCGGCCCAGCAGCTTTTCGTTTAGTTCGCTGATGCTGCGCAGGTTCCTGCAGGTGACTGTTACGAACATGAAGTAGGCCAGCTCCACGGCCAGGTCGGTGAACCCAGCAAAGAGCGCGTGCACGTGAAACCGGCCTTCGGCGTAAACGCTCACGCAGAGCACCACGATGATGACAAAGACCGATACGGCCGTCATCAGCCACCAGTCTCCGGCCAGGTTATCGGCCATGAAGCGCAGCGGCTTCACGAAATGTTTGAGCGACCAGCAGAAGAGCAGCGCCGTCATGACCAGGAGCAGGCAGATCGTGGCAGGCTGTCCCAGCTCGCAGCGGGCACGGATCATGCTGGCGGCGATGGTAAGGGCCAGCACAGCGTTCATGCTCGTAAAGTGCAGGAAGAGCGTCTGCGGCAGCGAGTCGCAGGAGATCAGCGGGATGATGACGAGCGAAGGCAGCAGCGAGACGAGGGCCGCAATGTGCGAATAGTGGTAGAAGCCCAGGCGCGAGATGAGCCAGTAAGGGACCGCGAACATATAGACGGCGAAGGCGCCGAACCAGAGCAGGGCGGTTTTCCTGTCCCGGCAGCCGAGGCCGCAGATGCGGAACAGCCAGATGGCCAGCGACGACAGCATCATTCTGACTGCGTAGAGGGAGATTTCCAAGCTCATCTAGGAGCCACCGCCGTTCAGCATAAAGTCGAAGTAAGCGTCTTTGAGCTCGCGAAAGCAGCCTTTCGCGATGGGCAGGCTCTGGCCACCGCGCAGCACAAGGTTTTCCGCCCGGATCGAGTGGACGGCGCGCAGGTTCACGAGGTAGCCTTTGTAGGGCGAAACGAACTGGCCCGGCGCTGTCTTCGC
>Ga0163159_1002169_pt1 | contig 16777 bp, 14 predicted proteins | sample BioMet9_FD_108702 | JGI IMG/M metagenome (GOLD analysis project Ga0163159, IMG submission 108702) | Microbial communities from bioreactor (seeded with sewage sludge) at Lawrence Berkeley National Lab, California, USA - Biofuel... | ecosystem: Engineered > Bioreactor > Anaerobic > Unclassified ... | reverse complement strand
TATTGCTGTTCGATGGTCAGAGCAACAGGGTCCGGGACTCCCTCATGAGGGCATAAAATTCCCCACCCTCGACTGGGTAAAAAGATTTTGCAAAAGTGGGGATTTTGGGCTTGCAAAATACACATCCCGGAGGCGCGGCGGCTGTTTGGAGAGATCCTGGGCGTGCCGGCGCAGCAGGTGCTGGTCGGAGGCAGTTCCAGCCTCAATATGTTCTCCGATGCGCTGAAACGCTGTTACCTCAATGGTCCAATGCCAGGTTTTACGCCATGGTGCAAGCTTGAAAAAGTGAAATTTATCTGTCCTGTGCCCGGCTACGACTGGCATTTCCACATCCTCGACACCTTTGGCGCCGAGATGGTCACCGTGCCGACCGACGAGAACGGGCCTGACATGGTGATGGTCGAAGAGCTTGCAAAGGACCCGGATGTGCGCGGTCTCATCTGCGTGCCGATGTACTCGAATCCAACCGGCGTTACTTTCTCAGACGAAACAGTCGAGAGGCTCGCGGCTATGGAGACGGCGGCTCAGGATTTCCGCCTTTTCTGGGACAACGCCTACTGTGTGCACCACCTTTACGACGACAGGCGCGACAGACTGGCTAATATTTACGAAGCCTGCGCCAGATATGGACACGAGGACCGGGTTCTCATGTTCACCTCGACCTCCAAAATAACCTTTGCTGGCAGCGGCGTTTGTGCGATGGGCGCAAGTCCGTCCAATATCGACTGTGCGGCGGAATTGATCCAGTATCAGCTCGTCTGTTATGACAAGCTTAACCAGCTGCGGCACGCGCGCTTTCTGCCGGATTTGAATGCCGTGGATAAACATATGAAGAAACACGCTCTCATCATCCGGCCGAAATTTGAGCTTGTCCTCTCCATGCTTGAGGACGGTCTCGGAAGTTTGCCGAATGTGAGCTGGACAAGACCCAAAGGCGGCTATTTTATCTGCTTGTCCGCTCCTCGCGGCTGCGCAAAACGAGTTATAGACCTCTGCGCAGAGGCTGGCGTCAAGCTGACCCCGGCTGGAGCCACTTATCCGCACGGCGTCGATCCTGACGACCGCATCATCAGGATAGCGCCTACCTATCCTCCTCTGGAGGAACTCAGACAGGCGATGTAGATATTAACGCTCTCCGTGAAGATAGCGGTAGCTGAAAAGGCGCAGTAATGCTGGACTGAAGAATTAATATCAAATATACCGTCGTATATTTATAATTACTCTGTCAGTTTGCTGAATTGCAACATGATATCATCAGCCAGCCCTTTAACGGCTTCTTTTTTATAAGGAAGTGATTTGCGGGCTGGGATTGCGTTGGACACGTCCTTTGATAATGCCTCGGCAAACCGCAGCAAGGCTTCAGCTGATAGAGGATTGTTATTAAGAGTGTTTTCGGCACAACTTGCGCGCAGCGGCACCTTGCCGATGGCGCCGATATAGATTACTGGATCTGTAACAAGTCCATCTTTGTGAGAATATGATGCATTAATGGCAATATTCAACTTTGAGATTGAGACAGCATTTCTTGATCCTAGTTTTGAGAAACAATTATATCTGTTGTCTGGTTGCAGCGGAATTCGCACTGCGGTGATTACCTCTCCTGTTATAAGGCCTCTTTCCAATATGTCTTGAACTTTTCTTGTTGTGAGTTTTTTATTCTTATTGAACACAAATAAATCTGTATCTAATGCCAATAACGGTGGCAACATGTCGCCTGCTGGAGATGCGTTTGCTATATTGCCACCTATAGTGCCTCTGTTCCTTATTTGTTTTGAGCCAATGCAGGAAGCTGCCTTGGCTACTGCAGGAAAGTGGTTATTTATTAACTGACTTTCAGCCAATATGCTAAAGCAGACGGAAGCACCAACCAGAACAGAATCATCCAACTCTCTTATTTCAGTAGTTTCGTAAATATTTGAGATGTCGACGAGCAGGTCAGGATGGATCCTGCCATCGTGCATCGCAGGAATAATATCTGTGCCGCCAGCAATGATGCGACTATACTCCGTCATTTGCGCCAAAGATACGGATAACTCCGCCATGTTTTGTGGAAACAACATCTTTGGCCTCATTAGAGTTTTGGCTCCTTTTCTCCTGTGGCAACCTCGAGCACAGCTGCTACAATTGCGCTATAATCGCCGCAACGACAGATATTACCTGATAAAGCTGTGCGTATCTCTTTTTCCGTTGGTTTCGTATTTTCACGCAGCAAAGCTGAAGCTGACATCAGCATGCCTGGCGTGCAATAACCGCATTGAATGGCGCCATGTTTTATAAATGCTTTTTGCAGCTCGCTGAGCCCGCCGTTCTTGTTCCCAAGTCCCTCTACTGTAGTTATAGATTTATTGTTTATCTGTCCAGCTAGCATAAGACACGATGATACGGCTTTGTCATCTACTATCACCGTACAGGCCCCGCATTCACCTTCACCGCAGCCTTCTTTCGTGCCAGTCAACCCCATGTCTTCGCGTAAAAAATCTATAAGTCTCTTAGCCGGATCAGTATCTACGCATAATTTGCGACCGTTAAGACTGAATTTTATCTGCATTTTTCATCACCAGAGCGTTGGTTATAAATTGAAGCCACAATTTTTTCAGGCGTAAGTGGCAAGTTGGATAGGTTCGTGCCAAGAGCGTTGTTGACTGCGTTAACGATAGCAGCGGTGCCTGCTATCGTAGATGCTTCCCCAACTCCTTTGGCACCGAACGGACCATTTGTTTCACCCATTTCAATTAGTTCTACGCGAACATTTGGCATGTCAGCAGCGTTAAATGTATGGTATCTGCTAAGCCTGTCGTTTTTAACATTGCCGTTTTTATCGAATGACAGCTCTTCACGCAGAGCATAACCTGCTGCCATTTGAATGCCGCCCTTAATTTGGTTGTATACCATTTGTCTGTTTATAGCTCTGCCAACGTCATTTACTGATAAAAAGTCGGTTATTTTGACAAGGCCTGTAAAAGTATCAATTTCTGTCTCCACATAATTTGCCAAATACGAGCCGGGATTTGTTCTGCTTTTATAGGCCTCCGTATGTATAAGCTCCACGCCATCGTTGATTAGCAGTTTTGTGGCCAGTTCTTGATAAGAAATGCTATTATCGCTACGATTAGAGATAAGTTTTTTATCACGAACACAAATTTCTCCAGTCGTGCAGTTTAGATAGTGCGAGGCATATTTTTTGAGTAGCATCAAGAAATCAGATGCAGTCTTTCTTAAGCATTCACCAGCAACATAAGTAACTCTGCTGCCGTATGAGCCGAGATCGTACGGTGTATAAAGTGTATCACCTTCAGTTACGACTATTTCGTCAGGTGCAATGCCAAGTACTTCAGCCGCAATAATCTGCATTGCTCTGACGCTGCCACAACCAACCTCATGCAGAGACGTTTGCAGCGTAACGGAGCCGTCCTCATTCATCCTGATCGTCATGGTCGAAATGTCAGATGGCTGAGAGAACATGCCATTGTTGTGGGCCCCATACGCCATACCGACTCCGCGTCTGAATCTGCCGAAATCTCTAACCCTATTTCTGCGCTCATCCCAGTTGAACAGTTTTCTGCCCACCTTAAGACACTCTTTACCCCTTGCATTCCCCAGCGAAACGCCGTTAGCTGTATTTTCATCGCCAGGCTCAACAACGTTATGGAGGCGAAATTCGACTGGGTCAATGCCAAGTTCCGCAGCGGCTTTGTCCATAAAAATCTCAAATGCTGTAAACATCTCTGGACTGCCCCATCCGCGCATTCCACCTGAGAACGCGGTGTTTGTGTAAACTACTTTGCCGTTGAATGAATAATCCGGGATGTGGTAACCGCGAGTCAGTTTTCCCTTCATGGCGTTCAGCATATGCAACGAGTTGCCGACGTAGCCACCGGCGTCTACTAAACAATCGACATGACAGCTTATTATGCGCCCATCTTTAGCAAATGAGACTGAAAAATTTGTGTCTACACCAGTGCGGCAGATAGTGCCGATGAACGCATCTCGACGGCTTAAATGTAACTTTACCGGGCGTTTAAGATCCATTGCTGCATAGGAGACGTGAGGTTCGTAAATGAATTCCTGTTTGCCGCCGAAAGATCCGCCCATAGGGACCTTGATTACGCGCACTTTGTTGTATGGCATCCCGAACAAGTCACAAACGATGCTTCTGACACCGAAGATGCCCTGGGTTGGCGACCATATTGTCAGCATGCCATTTTTATAGTCGGCCAGGTAAGCGTGAGTTTCCATTGCCACGTGGCACATCTTTTGAGTTGAGACAGACATTCCGACATTTTTGTACTCAATGGTTTCAACTGGATGCTTTAGGTCTTTGTAGTGCGCTTCGGTAGTAAATACAATGTTTCCCTTCTGGTGAATAGGATAAGAGTCTTGTTCCAGAGCCGTTTTTGCAGAGACAATTACAGGCAAAGGTGCAAAAGAAAATTCAATTTTTTCAGCGGCTTCAGCGGCGGTTTCTGCATCTTCTGCTACAACAGAGGCAATTACGTCACCTACAAAGCGTGCTGTGTCGGTGTACATGAAGCGATCTTCTATGATGTCATTATAGTCAGGTAATTTTCTATAGGTGTTATATTGTTTAGCTGGAGTATTCCAGTGATGGTAAATTGCTTTTACGCCAGGGATCTTGAGCGCCTTGGATATGTCAATGGAGAGAATCTTAGCGTGAGCGACATTACTCAGTACGAGTTTCATAACGAGCATGTTTGCAAACGTTAGATCGGAGGCATAGAGCAAACAGCCTGTAGCCTTATCTTCAGCGTTGTCTATGGGAAAAGATTTGCCAACGAAATTCAGATCAGCCATCATAATACCTCTAGTTTAAATTATGTGAATATATAAAGTTAATATATTTGTCACCGGGTTGGGACTTTACTGAAGAATCAACAACAATCAAAACTCATGACTGCTTCGAGGACACCTCCGGCAATTGCCAACGCTTTATCAGTGATGCTGAAACAATGGGCTCTTTCATCTCTTGGGTCTATGTCTCCTATTTTTAATCCTGTTGTGACGAACACACTTGGATGTATGAGTCCGCGTAGCATACCTGGTATCTGTGCGCGTATCTCGGCAGTGCCAATAGTTGCGATAATCTCACCTTTTTCGACGTGATCACCTATATTGTGTATATTTTTTACGTAACCATTGGAGGAAGCACGCAATAGGCGTTCTGTTGTGTAGCCCATCTCCATGCCGGGAATACCTGTATTTGGGATGGCAGACCCGTTTGTGATAAGCCTGCCAAGATAATGTCCTCTCTTGGTCTCAATCACACCGTGTACCTGCGTTGGCGCAGAAAAACCAGGCCCCAGGGCCAATACCAGAGGAGCCATGGCTTTTGACGTACCTGTATAACGCTTCATCATGGTAGCGTCTACTACTAAAGCCGGAGAGAGTTCCTTGATAGATTCACCTTCCGGATCAACCAACACAGCTATTTTGTGTCGATCGGTCCAATCGTTAAAGGAATTTATCTTTTTAACGGACATGTCTTCTATCTCAAATTTGCCTTCAAACACTGCTTCAGCCGCTGCAACAGTTCTGCGAACGACAAGAGGGCAGGCGGTCTCGAGACAGAGGACGTCAAAATTTGTTTTCCACAGGCGATAAATCACACCTGTAGCAAGGTCTCCGCCTCCGCGAACAATTGCAAGCCGATTTTTTCTCACTTTTTGCACCTTCATTTGTAGCTAGTATATCTTTGAAAATGTGAAACTTATGCTAAATAAAGTCGTTCACTTAGCTGTCAAGTTATTTATCCAAATATGGCAAACAATCACCGCCGCGCGGCAGGATCCCGATTCTTCCTTTAGGTTTCATTAGCAAAGCGGTATCTACAGCAGACTGCAGGCTGCTAAATCCTCGATATCCCATTCGTTGTATTTGTTCCGATGAAACACCTTTTGTGTAGATGAAAATATCTGCTTTTTCACGCACCATAACAGCTCCCATGGCAATGCCAGCTGCGACCAGGTCTCCTTTATCTTTGCCAGATAATATCTTTAACATTCTGGTCCGGATCTCCCTTGAGTCTAGTTCAAGCCACTGCAAAAGATCATCGTGATTGTGAGCTAAACCCTCAAAACATGGAGCTGACAATATAATGATACCTCCCTGTTTGACGGCAAAGTACCCGGATATGACAGCTTTCTCGCATTGCCAGTAGTCAATGTCGTAAGGATATGAGCAACTGATGAGGATGTCAGCTGGTTCTTTTACAGGGACGCCAAATATTTTTTTCGCTGTTTTGGCACCGGCCCTGTGGGCAAGAATACAATCTCCTGTTACTATGTCTGCGACCTGATTTTCTGCATTGAGAACTACGTTGACGATAAAATCAAGACCAACTACCCTGGCAACTTTCTCCAAACTCTGTCGGCAGGCATTCTCTTCCATACCTAAGGGAAGGTAGCCCATAAGAGCAGCCGCTGTGTGCATGGCAGATACCGTCTCCTTGCCGCAACAGCCGGGAACAAGTATTTTTGCTCCACCTGAATATCCTGCGTTAGGATGAGGAATAATATTACCTAAACCAATAAGTAAATTTGCTTCACCAACAACCTTGTTGACTAGTACAGGAATTCGCAAATCACCGATAAGAACATCATCAAGCTGTATGAGTTGATTTTCAATCCGATAGTCATGCTGGCTGACTTTTAATTTAGTCATTGCATAACGCCCCAATTTCTCCCATAGCTCTTCATTTGTAAGGGTACGGTGAGTACCCGGGGCGACAAGAATCTCTATTTGCTCCAGGGAGCAGCCATTAGAGATAAGATATTGACTTAAAATTGGTAAAATCTCTTTAACTGGAGTGTGTCTGGTGTTATCTTCAACCAGGATGACAATGTGCTCTCCGCGCCGAAGCATAGTACTTAAAGCCGGCCCGGACGTTGGGACATCCAGCCTATGAGAGAGCTCTTCCTTCCAATTAGGCATTTCCTTTGTTTCAGGCAACGTACCTACAAAATCGACCTGATTCTCAGGCAAAGAAATTGGTGCTAATTTATTAGAATAAGGAACTTGATACTCTCTCATAAGCTAAATGGAATCCTTTGGTGTATTAATGCGCCAGATACACCAGAGCCATTGATATCTGTGGAATGAATATGGTAAACAGCGACGCAACGAGCATTGCTAACATTAGTGGGACAGCTCGCTTAGCTATTCTCAGTAACGGGACTCCGCTTAATTGATTTGCCACAAACAAGTTAATTCCATAAGGCGGAGTAATGAATCCAATCGCCAGCAGCATCGTCATAACTATGCCAAACTGAACCGGGGTCAATCCGCATTTAACGGCAGTCGGAAGCAGAATTGGTGCGAGAATGATAGTGGCTGATATATTATCCATAAAGCAGCCTACAATCAACAACAGGACAACAATCATCAGAAGGATAACAACAGAGCTGTTGGTAAAAGTTGCTAACCAGTCGCATAGACGGCTGGGAATTGCCTTCAGCGTAAGGACTCTGCCAAGACAAGTCGTAATGCCTACCATAAAAATGGTAGAACCATCGATAAGCGCAGCATCGATCATAGACTTGACAATATGTTTCCATTTGAGCTCGCGATACACAAAAGCTCCGATAATGAAAGAATATACAACGCCAGTTACAGCAGCCTCCGTAGGCGAGCAAATCCCTGCATAAATGCTGCCAAGGATAATAACTGGCGAAAGTATCGCTAAAATGGAATCTTTAAAGGCTATCCATACTTCTTTACGTGTGGCCTTTTTGTCATTGCCATGCCATCCATTTTTCTTTGCCATAAAATAACTGACTATCATCAGCAAAACGCCAATTAATACCCCTGGAACTACTCCAGCCAAGAACAGGTCACTTACAGAGCTGCCAACAGCGACAGCGTAAATGATAAAAGGTATGCTTGGAGGAATAATTACTCCAATAGCACCAGCACAAGCTGTCAAAGCAGCAGCGAAGGCAGGGTCGTACTTTTTATTTTCCATTTCAGGTATCATAAAAGTACCTATGGCAGATACTGTGGCTGGGCCTGATCCAGAAATGGCGGCGAAAAACATACAAGCGACTGTAGTGACATCGGCGAGTCCGCCGGTGACATGTCCGATAAGGGCATTAAACAGATTCAATAGGCGGCGGGAAATTCCTCCGTACATCATAAAATCACCGGCAACAACAAAAAAAGGAATAGCCAGCAGTGTGAAAGAATCCAAACCTGTAAAACACGCTTGTGCTAACAACATGGCTGACATGTCCGTAGTCAACAACATAACGGCAAGAGTACCGCATCCGAGGCAAACACCGATAGGGACTCCCAGGGCTAAAAGGCCGAACAGACAGCCGAACAAAATTAAAAAGTCCATTTACTAATAACCTCCTTTATCAATAGTTCTAATATTCTTTATCTTCCGTGTTTAAAACGAATAAAGCGGAGTCATTAGGGTCTTTCATGAAACGTATTGCGCGCAGCACTCCGTATTGGATAAAACGAAACACAGCGAGAGATCCTCCCACAGGAACAGATAAATAACAAATCCATTTAGGTATGTGGATGACTGGGGTCAGCTGGTTCATCATTATTATTCCCTTAACAACTGATATCGATTGCCATGAAAGAAATGCGAAGAATCCTGCACTAACAGTGAAAAAAATCATATGCAAGATAAATTTGCCAGTGGGGCCTACGACATCCGGAAGAAGGTCGAGACGAATATGGCGTCCCTTGATGACGGCATAGGGTACAGCAAGCCAGACCTGCCAAATAAATACATATCTAGCTAATTCTTCCGACCATGCAAGAGAATAATTGAAGAAATACCTAGTAACTACTTGGAAGAAAATGGCCAGTATCATGACAATGATGCCAAACACTAGTATCATCTCTTCCAGGTATTTATTAAGAAACAGCAGTAATCTTTTCATATACAAACACCTCGTATTTAAAGTGTCACAACCGTATGTGTTCACAGATTGCTTCAGCGCGTTAAGCGCTTATTATCATCGGTAAAATTCAAATTATCAGTGTTGAGAAAAATACATAAGTATCTTTCTCAACACTATAAAACAAGCTAATAGTTTAAAAAAATATTTTTATTTCTTGTACTTTGCAGCAAGGTCAAGCATGGTCTGCCCTTTTTTGCCATATTCAGTCGCAAAAGCATCTCTGACTTTTTTCGTGGCATTTACAAACTGGGTCTTCTGAGCGGGCGTCAGCTCATTGATTTTGCAACCATGCGCCCGCATCTCTTTTACATCGGCTGCTTCGGACTTGTCGACCAGCCTTCTCTGCTCTGCAATCATATGTTTTACTGCGTCGCGTAGAATTGTCTGATAGGACGCAGGTAATGCATGGAACCATTTTGCGTTGACGCAAACTGTATTTGCGCAGAACATATGCTGTGTCAATGTATAGAATTTCTGGACTTCGTAGAACTTATTCGTGCAGGTAATTGTGATCGGGTTGTCCTGTCCGTCTATTTGATGTGTCTGCATTGCAGTGTAAACTTCTGCAAATGCCATGGCTGTGGGATTTGCGCCAAGGGCTTTGAAAGTGGCGATATGATATTTGTTTTCCAGAACGCGAATTTTCATGCCGGACAAGTCAGAGACAGCTTTAATTTCTTTCTTGTTATTTGACAAATTCCGCATTCCAGATTCTCCGAAACCAAGGCAAATAAGACCATGGGATTTTTCGAGACTGTCCGACAAATATTTACCCAAGTCACCGTCGAGAGCTTTTCTCGCTTGTTCCTTGGAAAGAAATACGTAGGGCACGTCGAGGATGTACCAATCGGGATCTACTGTTGCAAGCGTAGCAGCCGAAGGCCCCGTCATGTTCATTGTTCCCATAATCGTTGCTTCTACGGTTTCAGCATCAGAACCCAAAGCTCCGTTAAACTGAAGCCCGATCGTAAACTTGCCGTTAGTCTTTTTAGCTACTTCATCTGCTAAAACTTTTGCCGCAACACTCTGAGGGTGATCTGGTGCCAGCATGTTGCAAAATGTCGCGGACGCCTTCGGCATATCGGCGGCATAAGAAACGCCAATTATTGCCAATGCAAAACACATCATCAAACCAACTATTACAACCAACTTCTTCATAGATGAAACCTCCCTTATTTTATTATCGTTAACTGGAATGTCATACTAGATATGTCGTTTGATGTCAGCCAACATAGATTCGATGTAGCGGAACGTCCCACGCTTTACCTGAACAGATATCCCAGCTTCACGTATAATTTGACTATTCTTGTTCATTTCACCAAGTGCAATTTCTAAAGCCTCTGATACGTCAATGTTGTTTCTTTTATCTTGTACATATGCTTCTGTAGCCGTGAGTTCCAACACATTAGTAGCAATAGCGCCTACAAAAATGCGCGGTGTCCCTGCGCCACATGCACATGCAAAATTGATGACAGGGAAATCAATACTGCCTCTGAGACTGTATTTCGCAAAAGACGAGAACACTCCACTGTAACTTGCCTTGGGGAATAAGAACTCCTTGATGAGCATCTTTTTTTTATCGTGGTCCTGACAATGAGCATCAATGATATCCCTGCAATTTATTGTTGTGTCTTCGCCTTCGATATTGACAACAACTTTGGCGTCGTATGCTAACAGAACAGGGGCTAGATCTGAATAGTAAATGGCGCGACAAACAGGAGAGTTTTGAATCTGGAGGCAGCGACTACCTCCAACTTTGAAACAGAGCGGAATACCCTGACGCCATTCTTTAGTTTGATTATAGTAAAAACAGCGTCTGGACTGCATAACATTACCGCCAACAGTTCCTCTGTTTCTGATTTGGGGTGAAGCGACGTTTCTTGCCGCCTCAGCAACGGCAGGAAGTTTATCAAGCACAAGATCATTTTTAGCTGCATGAGCCAATATGGTCATTGCCCCAATATGGATACCGTCCGATTTTTCCTCAATTATTTTCAACTCTTTAATACCCGATAAATCAACTATGCCATCCGGAGCCGGAATGGAAGAGCACTTCAACTGAGGGATTAAATCTGAACCTCCAGCTATGATAATATCTCCATCTTTTATCAACGACAGTACTTCTGTCATCGTAGTTGGACGATGGTAGGCAAAATTCGTAAGAATTAGCATTTGTGAATTCCCCCTTCGAAGAAACTGTCGCAACGCGAGTTCTTTACAAAAAATTGACGGCTCAGGGGTATCTCGGTGATTTCTCTTCCGCAAGCGTTGCTCACCGCGTCTCCAATTGCTCCAGCAACTGGAATAATCCCAAGTTCACCTACGCTCTTGCATCCGTTGGCACTGAAAGGTTCATAACTGTCTGCCACAAATAAATGTATCTCTGGCATGTCAAGTATCAGCGGGTTCCTGTAATTAAGCAGATCTGCTGTGACTACTTTTTTACTTAATTTATCCACTTCCAGGTCCTCAATGAGTGAAAATCCAATGCCCATTTGAATAGCTCCTTCGAGCTGACCTTTTACTATCAGCGGATTTATTACGCGGCCAATGTCAACGCTTTCGATAACATGAGTGACTTTGATAGCATTTTCTCGCTTGTAATAAGCGACTTTTGCCCAGCAAAGACTAAATGGTTCAGGCGCGTCCTGAAGTCCAACCACCGCATTGCCCATAACAAAAGTGCCCCTGCAACGTTGGGAGATCACCTGAATTGCATCCTTGAAGCCAAGATTCTGTCCTCTGCATACGATCTGGAATCTCTTATCCCTGAATTGGACGTCCTCTTCGTCAACTTGGTAAAAATTAGCTAGTTCAAATCTTGCCCTGCGTATGACATCCTCGCAGGCTGCGGCCACAGCGTTGCCAGCGTGAAAAGCCTGTCCACTGGAGAAACTACCGTAATTATATGGACTTGAGGTTGTGTCTAATGCTGCGTGAGTTACGTCTTTCACGTCGATGCCAAACTTTTCAGCGACTACCTGCACAAGCATTGTCTCAATGCCTTGGCCCATATCGACGGTACCTGACATAAGGTTTACAGTACCGTCTGGATTGCAGATAATGCAAGAAGCACAGAGGGTTTCCAAAGAGGATACTGCACTTGTGTGGCTAATAAGTGACATGCCCCAAGATTCTTTTACTTCCTCATCATCTCGGAGCCCCTCTTTTGCGTCTATCTCCTTGCAGATTCGCAGCCCGTTGCTAAAACACTGGTCTGCGGGGAAGGTGCTAAGGGGAGTTTTATTGGCGTGCATCTTTTCGCCTGGTTTACAGACATTTTCATAACGGAATTTGACGGAATCCCACCCCATTTTACGGCAGAGGTCATTAATAAGCATTTCCCTGGCAAAGCTAACCTGTGGGTTGCCGTAACCCCTGAATGCCCCTGAAACAGGTCCATTGGTGAGAACTCCAATGCCATCGAAGCGGAAATACGGCATGTGGTACGGACATTTCCTATCTGGAGCGCCAGTCACGAGCGGCGTATGAGTGCAATATGCCCCAGCATTTGTATACATTGTGTGTTTATAAGCAATCAGCTTGCCATCTTTACTGACACCCATTTTGACTTTGGAGAGAGAAGCGTGTCTGGTGGCTGTGGAAATCATTTCATCGTTTCTTTCATTAACGATTTTAACAGGACGATATATCAAATGTGAAAGAGCCGCTGCTACATCCTGATTGTGAAGCTCCTCCCTCTGGCCGAAACCACCACCCATAGTCGCCCTATGAAGGATGATGTCGCACTCTGGCAGACCGAATTCTTCAGCCAAAATACGGCGATCCTGATAAGGTGTTTGTGAGGTTGCCCAAATTAGCAGTTTTTCATCACGTGTCCAGTGGGCAATGCATGAAATAGGTTCCATAGGAATCGGATGGGCTGTCTGCGTGCGATATGTCCCTTCAAAGATATAATCGCTTTTTTCGAAACCTTCCTCGATTTTGCCTCTTTCTCCTATCTTGTGATAAAAACAGTTGGTATTGTAAACATCCGGATTAATCAGAGGAGCGCCGTCTTTTATTGCTTCGTCTATTGTCATCTGAGCTGGCAAAACTTCATACTCTATTTTGATGGCATTCATAGCCTTTTTGCAAATCTCATCCGATTCAGCAACTACTGCTACAATACGGTCACCTTCATGACGAGGGTGCATAGTAAGTATTTCTTCGTCCTTGATTAGGGAATCGGCTGGCAGAAAGCCGCAGCAGTTAAATTTAATGTGAGGAACGTCCTTGGGGCACAAAATACCAAGGACGCCAGGTATTTTCCATGCTGTTTCAATATCTATAGATAATACTTTCGCATGAGGATATGGACTTCTGATGATGCCGCCGTACGACATGCCTTGCATCTCCATATCATCCAAGTACGATGTACTGCCGGTTACTTTGGAAATTGACTCTAGACGACGTATGGCGTTCTTTTGATCCCTTATATTGTTGATATCCATCATTATTTACATCCCCCTGAGAGCATAGGCGGCCTTTTTTACTGCGTTCTTGATTGCGACATATCCAGTGCAGCGGCAAATATTGCCGGCCAAGCCATAGCGTATCTGCTCGTCTGTGGGATCGGGATATTCTTCAAGGAGTTTCTTGATAGCCAATACCATTCCAGGTGTGCAGAAGCCGCACTGGACCGCGCCCTCATCTATCAACGCTTCTTGTATAGGATGGAGTTTCGCACTGGTGGTGATGCCTTCAATGGTGATTATTTTTGCTCCATTTGCCTGTACAGCCAAAACCTGGCAGGAATACACCAGCTCGTCATTCATAATAACGGTACAGGCTCCACATTCGCCATTGTCACAACTCTTCTTTGTCCCCTTCAGTTTCAAATCCTCTCGGATGAAGTCCAATAGGGTGACTGATGTTTTTACCATACAGTGATGGGAAACACCGTTGACTTCCACACAAATAGGTTCGAAAACTTCTTCCATGCTCTTTTCCCTCGCTCCGTAATTCATATCAGCCTAATAGAAATTATGATTTTTTCCTAACCTTAATTTCACCTTTATCGGCATCGACTTCTACATAGTCGCCGTCTTTTATTTCGGCGAATGGGTCGCCTTCCATGCGGTCCACCATAGGGCAGCCGACCATGACGGCCGATGATACGATTACCGGTTCTGTGTCTCTGAGTATGATGGCCTTGGGAAGGTTGTTCTTGACCCAGAGCTGGTAGAAACCGTCCACCTGCACGACAGAGCTGCCTTTGCCGGATTTCAGCACTAATATTTTGTTCGCGATGCTTTTACCATGTATCGCATGGTTCCTTTCTATGACGACGCCGGTTTGGGGATCGGTGAGATAGAAACACATAGCATCTGTTGAAACGACTGCTTCACCGCAGCCGCTTCCCTTGACTATCTTGCGGCACTTGTATACTTTCATGTCGTCAGCCATTAGTCGAGCCTCCCCTTGATTGCTGCTTCGACGCAGTCAGACAACCTGCGAATTGCGAACGGCTGTCCGCGGCGTTCCCTATAGTAGGCGCATTTCGGCGAATCTGTGAGACCGAGATGTCCTTCGAAAGACTTCCAGCACGGCTCGTCTATGCAGGTATCGCCAACCATGCGAACGCCTAACAGTTCAAGGCGCTGACGCAGATGCGAACGCTCTGCAAGCTCTACGGCTCCTGATTCCCCGAGGATCCAGAAAGCTACGCTGTTGCTGACATGCCTGTCTTTAAAGAGACGTTCGACTTCCAGCATCTGACTGTAGGTGTAGTGCGGGCAACCGAGCATAACCAGATTGATATCGCCTGTATTGGCTGTAAGGGTCGCTTCTTCGTCCGCAAGAGTCTTGTCCGTGATCACGGCCGCCGCAGTCGGAATTTTTTTGCCTCCGAAAGCTGCTTCGATGGTTGGAGCTTCCGGGGTAACGCCGATCATGTGATACATGGCGACTGCTCCGCTTGTTGCCGCTTCTGCTCCGAAATACAGGAAATCTTCGGGGCCGGGCGTTACTTTGTTCCTGAATTTGAGGACTGGGTTGTGAGAACCTGCTATGCGGCCAACGCAGTAGCCAAGGATGCCCCAGTCGTAGCACTCCTTCATATCCGCATCGACTTCTATGAGAAGATCCCCGCGTCTGTTTTCGTCGATATGAAGTCCGTAATAAGGCGTTTTGCCAATGACGCCGGCGGCGAGGGCGCTGATGGAGGACTCTCTGTTGCTGCGCGCTCCGAGAGCTCCGTTTACGTATGGCGTGGCGCTGGATTCCGAAAAAGCAATGTGTTCGCCGAAGAAAGGAACATTCGTGCAGACGCCGGGCGCACAGTGATAGGTCAGCTTGGCGCCGATCTTCCTGTATGCGTCGCCCGTACGTTTTGCGAGGTCGAACTCCTCCGGCGTGACGTCATAGAATTTCGTTAAATAATCGGTGTCCCAGTATGGATTGGTAGTAGGTGGCACAGCGCAGGTGGCGCCTCCGCTGACAAGCAGTTCGCACCAGTAAGTGTCGCCTTCCTGGCCGCTTAAAGCCACATGGGCGCGTTTGATTGGGATCAGTTTCTCCGCGTCGAACGTAAGGCCCAGCGCGTAAAGCATCTCCATGGCCTTCTGTTTGCCTGGGCCTTCGCCGCCGTCCAGGATCCGCTTCTCTTCATCTGTTAAATACATCATATGCCGCCTTTCCTAAAATTGTTTGCCGATCAATTTCCAATAGGGTTCTCTAAATATTTACTAGTTGTGTGAATATTGCGTATTGTATCGGCTAATGTAATTTTTGTATACCAGATAAAATTTTTATTGCAATTTACTTGCAATTATATCTCATATATTAAACAACGGGCAATATTTTTTGTAATATAAAAATATAATAAAATTTTATATAAAGCCGGTTATTACCGAACTTATATGCTCAAGTATGCTAATATAACAGGACGGAAAAGTCAATAGGTATTATGTTTTGTTATGTTTAATCTGTATACAGTTGACTGCAGAACGATTACTTTCTACAATGACAAAAGTCAGTTTTTAATGGGTTATAATCTTTGAAGACAGGGTTGGTGATTTATTCGTTATGAAATATAAAATACCTTTTGGAAAGGAAACAGCAAGTTTTGATACGCATGACAATAGAGTAATATTCAACGGTGAGATGAGAAACATGCCAAAAGTTGAGGATTTCGACGCAGAACTGCTAAGATGTCTTGATGCTCCGATAGGTTCGAAATCATTATCGGAACTTGCTAGAGGTAAAAAGAAGATTCTGTTCTTGGTTGAAGACAACACACGGGATACTCCTTTGACTAGGATCCTCCCAATAGTAGTAAAATACCTTAATCGCGCTGGAGTGTCTGATCAGGCGATTAGTTTCCTAACAGCGCCTGGTACTCATCGTGTGATGACGGACCAAGAACTGAAAGAAAAGCTTGGTAAAGAAATCATGGGGCGTTTTGCAGTCTATCAGCACGATGCCACCAAAAAAGAAGACATTGTGAATCTTGGTATTATAAACACCGCAGGTTACGAGTTGCCTGTGCATATCAATAGGCGTGCTCTCGAAGCGGATCTGCTCGTTGGAGTTGGCAATATCGTGCCACACAGCGACGCTGGTTTTTCTGGCGGGGCAAAGATTGTGCAGCCTGGTGTCTGTGATTTTGTCACAACGCAGGCGACACACAGAGGTGCGGGACTTTGTCATGATATCCCACTTGGAATGAAATCAGGCAATCCTTGCCGCATTGGCATAGATGCGGTAGGTGGTATGGCACATCTAGCATTTATCATCAACACCGTTAAAAACTACAACGGCGATGTAATAGGTTTTTTCTGCGGCGATTATCTCGCAGCGCATCATGCCGGTGTTGAGTGCGCTATCAGTTCCTTTAGTAT
>Ga0163159_1002164_pt1 | contig 16797 bp, 15 predicted proteins | sample BioMet9_FD_108702 | JGI IMG/M metagenome (GOLD analysis project Ga0163159, IMG submission 108702) | Microbial communities from bioreactor (seeded with sewage sludge) at Lawrence Berkeley National Lab, California, USA - Biofuel... | ecosystem: Engineered > Bioreactor > Anaerobic > Unclassified ... | reverse complement strand
AGAAGTTTCTGAGGAAGTGCTTTCGGACAGGGGTTCAACTCCCCTCACCTCCACCAAACATTGACCGTAGCATTGATACAATGCTACGGTCAATCCTTTTATTATTCGTATCAAGAAAGCCTGCAATACAAGGGATTTGCCCCATAGGGGTATTCAAAATCCTTTGTATTGCAGGCTTTTTTTCGTTCCCGACGGTTGGTCGCAGCACCGGCATAAAACTGAAATTTGAATACCCCTTGCGGAAAAATAACGGAGTTCTATGAAAAATAACAGGGTTCAAGGAAAAATAAAAGTGTTTGATTCGCTCTGCTTAGGGTTACAGAAATGAAAGTATAAAGTAAAGTTGTAAGTCGATACAGTCAATGTGTAATTCTTTACATACAGGGAAGCAAAACTATTGTCACTATCCGCATCAATAGATATCATTAAATATAACAAAATATAATCAAAACGCTTGCATGTACATCAAGTTCGTGGTAAAATAATAAAGGAAAACTTAATGGCAAGTAAAAGCATGAGAGGTGTAAAAATTGTCTGATAATACGAATGACAACTACATTAGTATAGATGATGCTGCCGAGTATTTAGGAATCAAGACCGTGACACTTAGAAACTGGATAAAAAAAGATGAACATCTTCCAGCACACAAGATAGGTAAGTTATGGAAATTTAAACGCTCTGAACTAGATGCATGGGTAAAGAGCGGAAAAAGTGCAATGGAGTAAAGACCTATCATCATACTAGCTGGAGGAATATATGAATAGCAATTATGTATTGTATAACAAAAATTGTATAGATGCAATGAAGGAAATCGAAAGCAAGTCTGTCGATCTAGTCCTTACTGATCCGCCATATAATTTGGGATTGTTTATGCAGAATAGAGCAACGAATTTAAAGGCAATGAGAGAGAACTTTTTTGGTGCAGCGGGATGGGATGACTTGGAATTTGATGAATGGGAAAGAGATATGGATTCTCTTTTTTCAGAATTAGCTAGAGTTATCAAGGAACGTGGTTCGGTGATAATGTTCATGTCTATTATAAAAGTCGAGACAATTATTAGATTAGCTGAAAAGCATGACTTTTACTATAAGACTACAGGAATATGGCATAAAAGAAACCCAATGCCTCGGAATATGAATTTGCATTTTATTAATTCTACTGAAGCCTGGATTTATTTCACTTATAAAAAGCATACCGGAACTTTCAACAATGACGGAAAAGCGATTCATGACTTTTTTGAAACTTCAGTAACTCCATTGGGCGAAAAGAAATATGGTAAACATCCAACGCAAAAACCCGTTCAGCTTTTGGAAAATTTCGTAGATCTATTGACAAATGAAAACGATACTGTTTTCGATCCGTTTTGCGGAAGTGGAAGTTCGGGTGTTGCTGCCTTGCTACATGGGAGAAAGTTTATCGGTTCTGAAATAAATGAGGAATACTGCAGAATTGCCCTAGAAAGGTTAGAACAGGTGACTAAATTTGGGAAAGTATAAAATGATAGATTTATTCGCTGGTGTCGGAGGGCTTTCCCTTGGGTTTGAACAAGCAGGGTTCGATGTAGTAATCGCCAACGAGTATGATGCATCAATTGCACAGGCTTATATTAAAAACCGTAATAACCCGAATATGATTGTTGCGGACATCACAAAGCTTCCAATCCATGAGACTTTTGGAAAGTATAGAGAACAAGTAGATTTAGTGGTTGGTGGCCCGCCGTGCCAAGGATACTCTCAGAAGGGCCAGAGAAAAACAATCAATGACCCCAGGAATTACCTCTTCAGATATTTTGTGGATGTGGTAAAGGAAGTATCTCCCCAATATTTTGTGATGGAAAATGTGCCAAACCTATTAACAGCTGAAAAAGGCTATTTTAAGAATGAGTTAGTTACCATGTTTACTGGCCTTGGCTACACAGTAAATGCCCAAGTACTCTGTGCAGCCGATTATGGGGTACCACAAAACAGAAACAGAGCCTTTGTTATTGGAAAGAAGAATGCTGATAATCCGGTAGATATACCAGTCAAAGTTGAAAAAAGAACTACTATCTGGGATGCTATTAGTGACTTGGCATACTTGAAATCTGGTCAGGGAGAAGAAATATCAGACTATATGAACCCAGCTGACTCCGAATACCAAACTCTGTTGAGAAAGGATAGTCAAAAGGTTTTCAATCATGTAGCGACTAACCATTCAAAGGTTGCTCTTGAAAGGTTGGCAATGATACCTCCAAAAGGCGGTAAAGAGTTTTTGCCACCAAAACATTTGACAAAATCCATATACAGTGGAACATGGGAGCGTATGGACGCAGATGATCTGTCCGTAACCATAACTACAAGATTTGATACGCCTTCATCTGGAAAATTCACACATCCATATTTGGATCGGGCGATAACGGTTCGAGAAGCCGCAAGGATTCAGTCATTCCCGGATGCATTTAGATTTTATGGGACAAAGACATCCCAGATGAAACAGGTAGGTAATGCGGTACCGCCAATGTTATCAAGGGCAATCGCAGAATCTATAATCAACGATATGAGCAACTAATACAATAACATTCAAATCGACAATGCCAAGGCAGAGAATCAACTCTGCCTGTTGCTGGTATAGGGAGGAAGGTACATAATGGCAAGCTATCTAATTTATAATGCTGGAATTAAAACAGACACCAAATACTTAACAACTGAAGTTGCTTATTTCCTTGGAGGAATATATGCAGCGGATGAGAAGGTTACAAGTAACGGTAAGTTGTACTGGGCTGCTCCTGTACGATACAATCCGCAGTATTCCTCAGAAGCACAAACTGTAGAGCATTTTGATTATGTAAGAACTATTGCATCAAAGGTGAATGGCTACACTGTTATGAAAGATAACATAAAAGGCACCTCGCTCGATTCAGGGAAGAACCGTCTACCTGGTTTTAGTACCTTTTTTGAATCGACCGGATTAACCGATTTACGATCTGAAATCCCTATATTGAAGCCGGTTCTTTTGGCGGCAGATAATGACGTGAAAAAGGCCTTTATTTTAGGTGTCATTGATGGAAGAGGAACTCCGGATATAAGCATACCAAAGGCAATTATTAGATATCTTTCGTTGGATTGTCCGAATAATGACATCGGTGATTTCCTTTATGATGTGTTTAAAAACTATGGTCTTGATTGCAATTACAATACGGCAAGAGATCGTTTGGAGGGTGGGAATCCGAGAAAGCCACAGCTAAGAATTAAAAATGTGGAACACTACATGGGAAGAATCGGATACATTTCCCCTGCAAAGTTCAAAAATATGAAGGATGTCTTTAATGCAAAATTTGGTGCTACGAATGTAACTGATGGAAGTGGGTTTCTTCCAGGCTTAAAGTATTTGAAGGGGTGATTAAAGATGGCAAAGAACATTATATTTTATGGCCCTCCTGGGACCGGCAAGACTTATTTTTTACAGTCATTGATGAACGATTATATCGATTACGAGATTGATGATGCGCAGGTAAAGAGTGCTTTTGTAAGTGAATCAAAAGAATGGATTTTGATTACATTGATACTGCTGCAAAACCACGGAAAAATGGCAACAGCAGATATCCAGAAGAAGGTTGATTCGTTGTCTTTGGGATTAAGAATCAACGTCGCAGCCGAATTGGATAAACACAATTTAGCACCAGCACCAATCGCGGGTGTTACAAGAATACAGCCTAGAATTTTTATGTCATTGGGACCAAGTGAGTGGTATGTTGACTTGGTAAGAGTTCAGCAGGCACGAGCAGATTTCTTTACAAAGTTTTTAAGTAAATGCCCAGTAACTAGACGATACAATTTTGTGACATTCCATCAATCATATGCATATGAAGATTTTATCGAAGGAATCCGTCCTGAGTATATTGAAGCTACGAAATCAATTGATTATTCTCCAAAGCCAGGGGTTTTCAAATTGCTATGTAATGAGGCTTCAGGGCATCCTGAAAAGGAATATGCTATTTTTATCGATGAAATAAATCGTGGTAACATTTCAGAAATATTTGGTGAGTTGATTAGTTTGATTGAAGTGGATAAGAGAGCCGGAGAAACCGGAGCATTATCCGCAATTCTCCCTTACTCAAAAACGGTCTTTTCAGTTCCGTCCAATATAAATGTTTATGGAACAATGAACACTGCGGACAGATCTATCGATCAGATTGATATTGCACTGCGAAGAAGATTCAAGTTCAAGCCGTTACTTCCTAACGCAAAGATAATTGAAAGCGAAATGGATCTACAAGGTTTAGATGCCCATAACATTGATGGAGTTGATTTAACAGCATTGTTTAACACCCTCAATTCAAGAATAGAGCTTTTATTGGATTCACAACATTTGTTGGGTCATGCACTATTCCTCGGTGCAAAATCCGCAGACGACATTGCCGGTGTGATTACTAACTCCGTGATTCCTTTGCTAGAAGAGTATTTTTATGATGATGTTCAGAAGATACAACTCGTATTCAACGACCTGGATGATACAGGGGATTTGCGGGCAAATGCCATCTATTTGAGCGATGAAATCGAAGCCGATAAATTCTTTTCATATACAGGTGATTATATGATTGATGACAAAAAACATTATCATGTGACCGAGTCGATAACGATAGACTCGTTAAAACAAATATATTTATGATGGAAAAGATTGTATTGAAAGAATATGACCAGCTGCTTATTCGAGATAAAAGAGACACAAAACAAAATGCTATAACCAAAGACGATGCTATTGCACTTCAGAGCATAATCATGGACGAAGAGCCTGTATTTAAATGGGGATACAAAAAGCTTATTGCACAGCACTGGGTTGGAACTATAACATTAAAAAATCTAAATATAGAAATTCTCCCCAAGTTGTATGGCTCCGTATCTGAGGATAATTTAAGGAGTGTTCTTACACGAATGCTTTTAATTTCGCATCAGCGTCCATCGGTTCGGGAAATGCCAGGAATGACTCAAATTTGCAAAAATTCTTTGGTCGAGATGCTGATTGATACTTTCCTTACATCACTGGAGAAATACACCAAGGACGGACTGACACATTCATATAAAAAGGTTGATACCAATCTGAGTAGAGTCAAAGGAAGAATACTCTTCAACAAACAGTTTTCTCAAAATGTCTTAAAACCCACTAAGTTCTGGTGTAGATATTCCAAATTCACTGCGGACAATAATATTAACCAATTTTTCAAGCTTTGCTTGAACCAGATGTTTAGAATTAGTACAGATGCTCAGAACAAAAGGCGTATTAAATACTTGATTCCTGTATACGAGGACTTTACAGATATCAGTAAGGAAAAAGCACTGATGCGGGAGATAGTATTTAATTCGACAAATCAAAGTGCGGAAGAGTCGTATATGTATGGCAGGCTGTTCCTGAACAATATTTTCAGTACCTTAAGTGCCGGAAATGTTTCTATTAACATGATGCTTTTTGATATGAACGATTTGTATGAGTTGTTCATTTACAAGGTTGCCCATTTGGTGTACAGAAACAGTGCTTTTTACCAAATGCGCGGGAACTATTTGTTGCAAAGAGATTCGGACTTCAAAAAGCGGACGGCTTTACGCCCGGATATAACAATTAAGCAAAATGATGATAGTTATGTAATTATCGATACCAAATGGAAGATACCACAAAAATTTGCAAAAGAAGCTGATTTATATCAAATGAATGCTTATTCCACAAGTATAGATGATATTAAGGAAATTATTTTGCTCTATCCCCTAGTTAAAAATGAAAAAATGGTTGATAACTATCATTTTATCGACAAGAGCGGGACTAAAAGGCCTTTAAAAATCAGAACAATTGATTTAATGCAATGTCTCGATTGGAAGAAATTTTTGTTGAATTTTCCTAATGTTCTTGTATAGTAAAATGAACAATTAAAGCTATAGGTGGGTGTCAATTATGCCGCAGAATCGTTCATTCAAGGACTATATCGCAAAAAGGTTTGATAACAAGTTTTGGGAAATAGCCGAGCGGTATCTGCGGGACGAGTTTGACTCCTCCTCTCTTACTTTTTACCGTCTTCACCGACCCGGTCAGCCGGAAATCGATGATGTCAAGGTAGAGCACGTCTGGGTGGACGATTTGCCGGGCATGGGTATACAGTTTGATGTTGCTCTGTCGTTGTCGCTTTCCTTTCCAGAGGCAGATCATCATTATGATAACACCGAAGAGAAGACCGTCTGGATGATGGCAAGGTGTCATGGAAATCTTGAGCGCCATTTGGATGATTTTACGATTTTCGACTATTCTGCGTACAATGGCAAAAGCCGCGTGCAAAACCCGCTTGATGACTCGCTCGTTCCTTACATTGCCTATGACCAACTGGAAAAAGCGGCGCACGACTTTTTGACATGCCATTACCCAGAGGCGCTTACCATAACTCCGATGGGTAAGCCGCCAATCTGGGTAGACCCTTCCGTGCTTGCAGCGCGATTAGGATTGAACGTAAAAACACAGCGCATCCGTGAAGACGCCACCGTATTTGGGCAGATATACTTTGAAAATACCGATGTGGCCTTATTTGATATGGAAACAGGCGGCGATGTTGAGACCAGTATCCCGGAAAAGACCATTCTCGTTGACCCACTGATGTATCTACTGCGAAATTTGGGGTCGGTAAACAATACCATCATCCATGAGTGTGTTCATTGGGACAAGCATCGCAAGGCATTCGCCCTTGAGAAGTTGTTTAATCCAGACGCATCGTTTATTAGCTGCGAGGTTGTCGGCGGAGCAGCTTCTCCCCTTGCGAAAAAATCAACGGAATTCATGGAGCGCCAGGCTAATCAGCTTGCCCCAAGAATTCAAATGCCGGCTGAACCTTTCCGGGCAAAAGCAAAGGAATATATTACTCGGTTTATACGGGAGTCCGATGCCAGACATACCATTGATGTCATGGAGGCCGTCATCCGGCAATTAGAGTCGGATTTCAGTGTATCGAAACAGGCAGCGAAAATTCGCCTTGTCGAACTCGGATTTGAGGAGGCTGTCGGCACATTTACATACCTTGACGGCCACTATGTTAAGCCTCATAGTTTCCGAAAAGGCGCCATTAAGCTGAATCAAACCTTTTCAATTGGGATACAGGATGCGGCCGTTCAGCGTTTTGTTAACCCGGAATTGCGGAAACTGACTGAAGACGGCGACTATCTTTTCATAGACAATCACTATGTTTACAATGCTCCGCTTTATGTTGAAGCAGGCGAAAATGGCAAACTTGAACTGACAGGCTATGCCCGTGCTCATATGGACGAGTGCTGTCTGGCCTTTGATATGGCAATCGTCAGCAAGGTGTCGGACACATACCACACCGCTTGCTTCTTGAACCGTGAGCCGAACGACATCACCTTCGACATTACCTATCACAACGGTTATCAAAACTCTCCCCAGGAACGCCAGGTGGCAATGCGAAAAAAACAGCAGGCCGAGTGGCTGGATATCCGCAGACAGATGACTGACGATCCCGAACAATGCATGGAGCTGTTGCTCAACTGGAGAGGTCTGAAATACACCGAACTCGGCGACGCCATCGACCGTGACCCGAAAACTATAAGCAGAACCGTAAAGGGTCAAACTGAACCAAGCGTCTCGACCGTAGTACGCATTTGTTTCGGGCTCCATCTCCCTCCGACAATCAGCGAAAAGCTGCTGGAAGTTCTGCGTTGCCCCTTAAAGCCGATGGACCCAAACCATCAATGGATAAAAGAAGCCTTATGTCTCAAGTACCCGGAGCCGCTCGATGCGGTCATAGCGTACCTCGAACCGTTCGGCGTAGAAATATAAAAATAAATTTCATCAAAAAACGGACAAGGCGTGTCCGCTTTCTGCAACAGATTGTTTTCGGTCTGTTGCTGCATTAAGGAGGTGTTTCCCGCTGTGGACTTTATTGCGTATCTTGACCATGAAATATCGAATCTGTGTCCACAGCCGGAGTATTTCGCTCTCTCGCCATTTGGACTAACAGATTTCCGCGACTGCTTTATTATGGAGTTGATTAAGGACGCTTACTTCAAGTCCGAACCTAAGCAATCTTTGAGAACCAGCCGTGGAAATGATAATGACGATGCCAGAATGCGCGATAGTCGATATATGGCATATGCCCAACACTACCGGAATCTTCAGCTTGAACATATGCAAGAGGATATCGGTCAGGACGAGCCTGGACTACATCCAGACGATGTAGCATCAATGGAAGGAAAACTTTCCGGCCACCACCTGACAAAAATGCAGTATTTTGAGATTAATACGATTGCAGATCATCCGTTGCTCAAGGCAATTATAAGCAAAAAAATTTGCGATGTAAAAAAGGTCTCAAACTCCGTCTTTATCGAGTATATGAAAGATTATGATGATCTGATTGCCGACCTTGCGGGAGGGTTCAATGGTTCTGACGAGGATGTCATTTTTGCAACCATTTCGTTGTTTACCCTTGAATGGAAGTATAACGTAGAGCTGTTTTATGCCTGCGCCGTAAATGCAGAAGAAAACGATATTCAGGACATTCCAAAGCATAAACTTGCTGCTTTATGTGCGGAACTGTCTATTCCAATTCCAATCGTAAAGAAAATGCTTCATACAGAAAGCCGTTTCATACTTCATCGACTTGAACTAGTTCCAGCAATATACGATGGCTCAAACTGGGATGAGATACAAGATAAGATATACCAATACTTTCTAATGCGATACATACTCCGCGAGGAGATAATTGACAGCCAGCCATTGGCTGATTTCTTTCTCGGCACTACCACCAGAAAGCAGTGGGCTGATTTTGTCCGTGAGCATTATGATATTCGAAAAATCTATACGCCGAAGGAATGGACGAATAAGCGTATCCGTTATGTTCGCAGCATATATAACACAATGTTAAAAGACCTTGAGCCACCAAAATTATAGTACTTCCTTTAGACACAGCGATTTTCCGATTTTCCGTTCTTAATAACCGACAATAGAAAAAAGTACAATGATGCCAGAATCGATGAGCACACGCTCAATTCGATTCTGGCATATTTTTTTGCCCTTTTCACAGGACACGGCGTGTCCATTGCGAAAAAAAAATCCGTGCTACCATAAGCTCAGAATCAAAACACAGCAGTGCTTAAGATCCCAAACAGTCCGCAGGAGCCGCGGATTATACGGCTCTGACAATATATCACATCGCTGAGTGGCCATGAAGCGGTGGAGGTTACATAGAGGTTCCCAGAACGGTGATAAAGACCGTTCCCGGAGCTCCGATGTGCCACCACCTTAGTTTCGTGCGCTCATTTTGGCGAAACGGGGTCTGTGTCCATCGGATGCAGACCCTCTTTTTGTTTCCTCCACCGCCCACCCTCGGCGGCAAATCAACGGAGGAAACACCATGAAAAACTATCAACAGCTTCACTATCACCACTATTACCGTATGTTTTCCAGCGGAGAAACGGTCGAATGCAACAAGAAGGAGTGCTTCGCTCCAGCTGACACACCAACAGTGGACAACCCTTTCATTCAGCGATGGTATTACAGCCCCGACCGGGAAATGGCAATCCGTCTTCCCAGAAACGCTATGGGAGATGAAACCCACAAAGCCAATGCCGCCGACCTCAAGACCCAGGAACGCACACAGGAGAAAACAAACCTCTGCATTGGACAAACTTCGGCAGCAAGCTGCACGGTTACCTGTGAAAACTGCCGCAACCGCAAATACTGCGAGTCAGCGCACCGTGCCACCAACGGCGTCGGCTGCAAGAGTAAATGCGATTACTGTTCCGTGTATATGCGTCGCACCCTCGATTTGGACAAGCCGCTCGGCTTCAACGATGACGGCACAGAAGTCCTGTTCGACCTTGTGGATGAACGCTTCAATATTGAAACTACATATACCGTTGATGAGCAGCACACAGCCATTCTCGTCGCAGTCGAAGCTCTCTCCCCTGGGGAACGTCATTTGTGGGACCAGCTTATGAGCGGCAAGACCAAGGCAAAGATTGCGGAGGAGTGCGGCCTTGGCGAGGGCGCTATCCGCAAGCAGGTGAAGAAACTGGCACAGTCGTTCCGTGAAAATCCTGGTCTCAAGAATTACTTCGAATAATTTCTGCGTTTCGGTACGGTTTCCCTCTCTGCCTGTCCTGTACGAGGTGGAGAGGGACAAGACCTCTCACATCAGAGAAACGGAGGTAAACCGTATGACAATCACCGAAATTGGGAACGAGCTGGTCAATATCGCGGAAACCATCGCCCGTGTGATCGCCGAGCTCACGCAGCTTGCGGACAGTGTGACCAAGCTGAGTGCGGCACTCAAGGCAGCCGAGGTTGACAGCCCCGCTCCCGCAGTACCCAAGAAGGCGCCGGAACTTGCCGAAGTCCGCGCCCTGCTTGCGGAAGTGTCCCGCAGCGGAAAGACGGCGGAGGTAAAGAAGTTGCTTGAGAGCCACGGCTGTCAAAAGCTGTCCGAGGTCGAGGACGAGTTCTATGAAGAGCTCATGGAGAAAGCGAGGGCACTGTTATGAGCCACGCACTCCTCTCTCCCTCGGCAAGCCACAGGTGGATTTCCTGCCCACCGTCGGCGCGGCTTACAGAGTTCCTCGCAGAAACCGAGTCGAGCTACGCTGCGGAAGGAACGGTCGCCCACAGCCTCGCCGAGGAGAAACTTAACCACCGGCTCGGAAGAGCCACAGCTCCGCCTGCCTGTGAAGATGTGGAAATGGATGAATACACATCCGATTACGCCGACTTCGTAATGGAGCAGACATATGGTCTGAAAGACCCCATCGTGTATGTGGAGCAGCGCGTTGACTGTTCCCGCTATGTCCCGGAATGCTTCGGCACCTGCGACGCCCTTATCGTTTCGGACGGTGTGCTTCACATCATCGACCTCAAGAGCGGGCGCGGAGTCAAGGTTGACGCCAAAAAGAACGACCAACTCCGTATATACTCCCTCGGAGCCATGCGGATGTTCGACTTCCTCTATCGGTTCGATACTGTGCGGATGAGCATCTATCAGCCGAGGCTCGGCAATGTGCAGACATGGGAAACGACTGCGGCGGCTCTCACCGAATGGGCGGAAACCGTACTTGTCCCGGCGGCGAAACTCGCATGGGACGGCAAAGGCACCTACCAGGCAGGCGACCACTGCCGGTTCTGTAAAGCGAAAGCGGAATGCAGAGCCAGAGCTGAAGCAAATATGGCGCTTGCCGCCTATGACTTCACAGCCCCCGCTCTGCTGCAAATCTGCGAGGTGGCGGACATCCTCGGCAAGGTCGATGAACTGGTTTCCTGGGCGTCGGACGTCAAGGACTACGCGCTTGCCCAGGCACTTTCCGGCACGAAGTATGACGGCTGGAAGGTAGTCGCAGGCCGAAGCAACCGCAAGTACACAGACGAGGATGCCGCTGCAGCCGTAGTCGAGGACGCCGGGTACGACCCCTATGAACATAGACTGCTCGGCATTACGGCAATGACCTCGCTTCTCGGCAGGAATAGGTTTGATGAACTGCTCGGCGGGCTGACCTGCAAACCCGAAGGCAAACCTGTGCTTGTTCCGGCATCGGACAAGCGTAACGAACTGAACACGGCGGCGGATGATTTCGCCGACCCTATCGAAAATTAAGGAGATTATTATTATGACGAATTCTGTTAATCCCACAAAAGTAGTAACCGGCATCGCCCGTCTTTCCTACGCAAATATCTGGCAGGCAAAATCCATCAACGGCGGCGCGCCGAAGTTCTCCACCTCAGTACTTATCCCCAAGACCGACGCGGCGACCGTCCAGAAGGTCAAGGCTGCTATCCAGGCGGCATATGAGGAGGGCGAAAGCAAGCTGCGCGGCAGCGGCAAAACTGTGCCTCCGCTCTCCACTCTGAAAACGCCCCTCCGTGACGGCGACGTCGAGCGCCCGGACGATGAGGCATACAAGGGCTGTTGGTTCGTAAATGCCAACAGCAACAATGCTCCCGGCGTCGTGGACATCCACTGCCAGCCCATCTTTGAAACCTCAGAAATCTACTCCGGCGTGTATGCCCGCGTGTCTCTCAGCTTCTACGCTTTTAATTCTAACGGAAATAAAGGCGTCGCCTGCGGTCTTCAGAACATCCAGAAAATCAAGGACGGCGAATCCCTCGGCGGCAAAGCGAAAGCTGAAGACGATTTTAGCGACGGCTATCAGAGCGACGCCGACGACAACTTTCTGGGTTAAGGGAGGGCGAACACTATGACACAGATTCAGTCAATGATGCTTTCAGTCTGCTTTGGTGCCGTCATAGGCTTCCTTATCGGCAATGTCATCTGCATCGTAAAGTATGCGATTGATGAGCGCAAAGAGAAAAAGCGCATCCGCAAGTAGAACGAAGGAAAACAGTAACCCGAACGGGCGGTGGAGGGAGACGGTCTTTCTCCGCCGCTTTTCTTATGGAGGAAGCATAGATGAGTAAAATAAAACATTTGTCCTGCGATATTGAGACATTCAGCAGCGTAAACCTGCAAAAATGCGGACTGTATAAATATGCAGAATCCCCGGATTTCGAGATTCTCCTATTTGGATACAGTGTAGATGGCGGCCCCGTGCAGGTAGTTGACCTTGCCTGTGGAGAGAAGATACCCGCTGACATTCTGGCGGCAATAGAAGATGATGACGTTCTCAAGTGGAGTCATAACAGTGCGTTTGAACGCATTTGTCTCTCACGCCACCTGGGCTATCCTCTTGGGGACTATTTAAATCCGTCCTCCTGGCGCTGCTCCATGACCTGGGCGGCTTATCTCGGCCTTCCGCTCTCCCTTTCGGGAGTCGGAGAGATACTCGGTCTTGAAAAGAAAAAGCTAACCGAGGGCAAGGAACTTGTTAAATTCTTCTGCCAGCCATGTGTGCCGACAAAAGCAAATAGCGGCAGGACGAGGAATCTGCCCTCCGACGCCCCGGAAAAGTGGGAGTTATTTAAGTCATATAACCTCCGTGACGTGGAGGTCGAGATGCAGATAACGCAGAGACTTGCTAAGTTCCCCGTGCCGGACTCCGTATGGGACGAGTACCACCTGTCCGAAGAAATAAATGACAGAGGCATCGGCGTCGATATGCCGTTCGTTTCCGCCTGTCTGTCCCTGGATGCAAGGTCAACAGACTCACTGACCGAAGCCATGCGGGAACTGACCGCTCTTGAAAACCCCAACAGCGTGGCACAGGTCAAGGGCTGGCTTGCGGATAACGGGCTTGAGATAGACACCCTCGGCAAAAAGGAAGTGTCGGCGCAGCTAAAGACTGCTCCGGCGGAGCTTGTGCCAGTGTTGCAACTCCGTCAGCGGCTTGCCAAATCGTCAGTGAAGAAATACACGGCGATGGAAAATGCCGTCTGCACCGACAGCCGCGTCCGGGGAATGTTCATGTTCCTCGGAGCCTCGCGCACGGGCCGGTTTGCGGGGCGGCTGGTCCAGTTACAAAATTTGCCTCAGAACCATATCCCGGACCTCTCCGAAGCCCGTGCGCTTGCCGCTCTGGAAGAATACGATGCTCTGGATATGCTGTATGAGGATATCCCGGACACGCTCTCCCAGCTGATCCGCACGGCATTCGTTCCGCAGCACGGTAAAAAGTTTATCGTGGCAGACTTCTCGGCTATCGAAGCAAGAGTCATCTCATGGTTTGCCCGGGAGAAGTGGAAGTCGGACGCCTTCGCAAACGGTGAGGACATCTACTGCGCTACCGCCTCACAGATGTTCCGCGTCCCCGTGGTCAAGCACGGCGTCAACGGAGAACTGCGGCAGAAAGGCAAAATCGCGGAACTTGCCTGTGGCTACGGCGGCTCCGTTGGTGCGCTCAAGGCTATTGCAAATAATCTGGACAAAGAGAATGTCCCTACCAGATTCGAAGGCTCAAACTGGTATAACAAGACCGTAATCAACATTCTCAAAAACGAGAAATACTGCGGTGATGTACTGTTCCAGAAGACATATAGCCCGGGTGCCTTATCACGGGTCAAACAAAATCGAGGTGAACTGCCGCAATATTACGTAAGAGACGCCCTACCTGCAATAATTGACAGAAAGACATGGGAGATAACTCAAATGGAGTATGCCAGAAGAGTAAAGCAATCCTCCGGCCAGCCGTCTCCGGAATACCCATTCGAAGGCAGGATTTTCTGCGGAGTTTGCGGAAGAACGGTGGTGTATTGTCGTTTTCGTGCAAGGGGTGGATATATACCGTGGTGGCGGTGCAGCACAAAAGTGACGAGGCTCAAACGCTCTGATGACATGACGCATGATGACTGCCGCATTCCTATTGACAGGCCTACTCAAGTGTTCGTTCAAGCGTGGAATCTCGTTGTAAGCAAACGGCTGCAATATGAACCGAGGTTGTGGCGGATAGCAGAAAAGGATAATAATGAACTGACCCGTTACCACGCTTCGGTTATGCTTCGCTTAATCGATGAGATCGGCAAACTCGACAATTTCGATTATATGCTCTCACTTAGAACGCTTGACCATATGGAACTCCAACTGGACGGTAAGCTGACCGTGGTATTCCTCGGCGGCATTCGGATAACGATTTAAAACTATCAAAATGCATACTCACAGGACGGAATCGAGAGATTTCGTCCTGTTGTCATCTATGCACATTAGTCAATTAGTATTGACTAATGTACTAATCCAAGCTATAATAATAGCTAACGAATTATCCGATGGGAGGAACATAAAATGGCTGAACGCGTAACCTTTAGCATTGATGCGGATATATACGACAAATTTTGCCTCGCTCTCAACCTTTCCGGGCAGACAAAGGATGAAGCTGCGGAAAGCTGCCTGCGTTGGTACATTGCCAACACATTCGAGCAAGCCTCTCATGATTATAAACCAAATAAGAAAGCCGTCGAGCCAAAGGACTACTACGGTAAAGCGGCGCTACGAATACCAGCATGGGCAATGAAGCCGACCCAATATAATCATAAAATCATCAGAGCCTATTTTCAGGCACAGGATATTGCCGGGAGTGTCACGCTCTCTCTCCTTGAGGGACTTTGTAGTGACAGAGACCACGCAGACCTTTATGTGCCGACTTTTCGGAACAACTACTCACAAATGAAAATTGACGGTCCAAAGAGTCACGGTAAGGTTTTTGAGGATGACGGCGAGAATGTGTGGATTTGGCAAGAAATCGAAGATGTGTTGATGAAATACAAATCAAGTTTCTATCAACGGGAGGATTAAGATGAGCGTATTGAAAACCGGAGGAACAACCATATATGAGGCAATGCAGTACATAAAAAGCGGCAAGTATGTTATGCCGGCATTTCAACGCCAGTATGTGTGGAGCATGGATCAAATTGAAAAGTTATGGGACTCCATCCTTTTAGATTATCCTATTGCTAACTTTCTCTTCTGGCACATTGACGATAGCAATGTGACCGCAGACACCTACTTCTGCAATTTCCTTGATGAAGTGACTTTTAGCAGCAGTAAGCAGTCTGACAGCAAAAGTTATGAAACAAGCGGAGTAAACCTATCTATAACCGATACGGCAATTCTTGATGGTCAGCAAAGGCTCACATCCTTGTTCCTTACCTTGTACGGCAGGTCATATATTCGACAGAAATATGCCCGTACAAAGAATCAAGGCGGAACTGTTGCGCAGTTACTCATTGAGTTAAACAAAAATCGGCTGGACGTGGATGAGGAAGAGTATAACAGCAAAAAGTACGACATTCGCTTTTCCGTTAAGATAGGTCAACTTAGTCCCACGCAGTTTGAGGTCAGAAAAATCCTTTCTGATAGATTTAGAAGCCCCAACACCCGTGATGATGCCATTGAAGAGGCAATATCCAAAGTCCCCCCGGATAGCAAGGAGTATGCGCGAGACACTTTGAAAAAGCTCTGCAAAAAGGTGTTTGATGAAGTACTCATCAATTACACAGAAATCTTCGAAATGAATCAGGATGATGCCCTTGAAATGTTCGTGCGTTTTAATGCCGGCGGTAGTGCTTTGAAAAAGCATGAAATTACGATGTCAATTTTGGAGGCGTATTGGCCGAACTCAAAGACAGCATTTTATTCTCTGCTTGCGGGTTCATATGCCGACTTTGGAACGGACTTCATTATAAGAACTGCACTCATGCTTTACGGTGATGTAGTCAAATCCAATATCAGCAAGAAAATAGCTGATGATCTCCACAACAACTGGGAATATTTCTCCCAGGCGCTGGTCAACCTCGAAAGTCTGCTCAAAGACTACAAGATGGATGTGGGGCGCTTCTCATCGAGTTGGAACGTTCTTTTACCCATAATCTATGTTATCTATAATAACCCGGAATACCTGAACTGCTCCGATGGAATAAAGGCGTATCTGCACAGAGCCATCTTATTCACATATTTCCAATCCGGCACAACCAGCAAACTCCAGCAGATGAAAAACAACATCAACAGCTATGCGTTTGAAATTACCATCGATATGTTGGAGCAGATGAATGAGCTTAGGGTTACCGAGGGGAAAATTGATGACATTATCAATTCCGAGAAAGACAGCCGAATAGCCGGAGAAGCCCTGTATTTCCTCAGTCTGGATTGGATTAATCCTAAGTTGAGTTATGCCAAAGACCATCTTCATCCCTATGAAAGATTTAACCGCAGTAATCCGCCATCCGTTCCGATGCCCACCTGGCGTCAATGGTATGCCAATCGTAATCGGTTGCCAAACATATGGCTGTTGGAAGGATCGAGCAATGGCGCCAAGGGTGATATGCCGCTGCTTGATTATTATAATGAAAAGAATGACTTCCAGAAGGATGAGTTCCGTAGACAAGCAATAATACCAGATGGT
>Ga0163159_1002155_pt1 | contig 16824 bp, 8 predicted proteins | sample BioMet9_FD_108702 | JGI IMG/M metagenome (GOLD analysis project Ga0163159, IMG submission 108702) | Microbial communities from bioreactor (seeded with sewage sludge) at Lawrence Berkeley National Lab, California, USA - Biofuel... | ecosystem: Engineered > Bioreactor > Anaerobic > Unclassified ... | reverse complement strand
TGGGCGTCGGCGGCCAGGTACTTCTTTGCCATGTAGGTATTGAATTCGGGGTTTGCTATAGAGAGCGAGTCCATCGCGGCGTCAAGCTGTTGCTTGACTGAGTCCCTGCCGCGCGGGAAGGCGAAAAAGAGCGGCATGGGGTCGAATTCAGCCACTACGCGGTAGCTGTAGTTTTTGCCAAGGTAGGTGACCGAGGCTGCGTCGATTTCGCGCTTGTCAAGCGCCGCGAGCAGTTCTGCAGTGCCGTCCAGTTCGGAAATTTTGACGCTGAGCCTGTTCTTTGCGCACCATTTCCTGAAGCTGTCGCCGTCCAGGGAGTTTTTGAGAATGCCGACCTTCATGCCCTGGAAGGAGTCGAAGTCGTTGTAGGAATATTTGGCGTCGTCAGAGCGTACGATGAGAGTGACGTAGACATCTGCCATCTTCTGTTTGGAGAAGAGCAGCCTGGCAGCCCGCTCGCGCGACCAGAACAGCGCCGGCAGCAGGTCGATCTTTCCCTCGCCGAGGGCCTTGAAACAGTCGTCCCAGCTGTCGAAATCGATAAATTTGTACTGCCAGCCGGTATATTTTGCGAGCTCATAGAGATATTCGATGTCGAAGCCGCGGTACTCGCCGGTTTTTGACTTGTGCATGTAATCGCTGTCATAGTAATAGCCGACCGTTACGGTCTGAGCCGCGCCGGCGGCCGGCGGCAGGGCGCATAACGAGGCCCCCAGGGCGAGGATCGAACAGAGCAAAAAGAGCAGCGCCCCGCATGCAGCAGAGCGGCAGCTGGCTGCAAAGGAAGTGGACTGCGCGGACATTTGCGCCAATAAAGCATCTTTTGTCTCCACAGGCATGCCCCCCAATCCCAACCCGATTCGATTCATCGAACGCCGCGCAAGGCCGAAAACGGGATGACCGCGGTCGTCATGATACTTTTGATCCATTATAGCAAAATGAGAGAAAAGGAGAGTGCCTAATTCTGCCTAATTTTTATATTTCTTCAGAGTTTCCAGCAGCAGTGGAACATTGATCGGTTTGGCCACGTGGGCGTTCATGCCGGCGTCCATAGCCTGCTGCACGTCGGAGGAGAAGGCGTTGGCGGTCATGGCGATAATGGGGATGGAGGCCGCGTCCGCATGAGCCGAGGAGCGGATGCGCCTGGCCGCGCCGTACCCGTCCAGTTTGGGCATCATAATATCCATGAGAATCGCGTCGTAGGAGCCGGCAGAGGATGATTCGAAGAGTTTCGCCGCCTCTTCTCCGTTCATAGCGGCCGTCACCTTGGCGCCGGCCGCGGTGAGGATGGTCTGCGCGATCTCGCTGTTCATGGGGTTGTCTTCGGCCAGCAGCAGCTTCATGCCCTCCAGGCTGGTTGTTTCGCTGGTTTCGGTCGGCTGCGAGGGAAGCGGCTCCCGCTTGTCCGCAAGTTTAAAGGGCAGCGTAACGGTGAAGGAGGAGCCCTTGCCTTTTTCGCTGGCCGCTTCTACTTTGCCGCCCATGAGTTCTGACATGCTCCTGACGATTGAGAGGCCCAGGCCGGTGCCGCCGAACTTCTGGCTCACGGAGGCGTCCTCCTGTTCGTAGGGGTCAAACACGTGGGGCAGGAACTCCGGCGAGATGCCGATGCCGCTGTCGGCGACGGTGAAGGTCACCAGGGAAGAACCTGTTTCCGCATCGATTTTCTGCTCGGCCCGGAGCGTCACAAATCCGCCCTCAGCCGTGAATTTGACCGCGTTGGAGAGCAGGTTCGTGAGCACCTGGTTGGTCCTCATGCGGTCGCCTGTGACTTCGTCGTGCAGGATGCCGTCGGCCTGGGCCTCGAACCTGACCCCCTTCATCTCCGCGTGGGTGGAGTAGACCACGCGCAGTTCGCTGATGAGGCCGGTGAGGCTGAACTGGCTGGAGGCCAGCTTCATGCGCCCGTTTTCGATGGCGGAGAGGTCGAGCACGTCGTTGACGATGTTGATGAGGTTGACTGCGGCGATGCGGCACTTGGCCAGGCAGTCCTCGCGCCTGTCCCCGTCGCAGGATTTTTTTGCGATGTCAAGGTAGCCCAGTACGGCGTTAAGCGGAGTGCGGATCTCGTGCGACATGCGCGAGGTAAAGTAGCTCTTGGCGCTGCTCGCGGCTTCTGCCTTTTCAAGCGCGGTCACGAGCGCCAGGTTCTTTTTCTTGACCGTGTCGTAGAAGGTGATTATGAGCACGATCAGAATCACCATCAGCACCAGGATGGCACCCACTGAGTAGCGGCTTGCGCTTTTGCCGGCCGTCTGGGCGGCGGCGGAGTTTGCCTCCAGCCGTCCAGAGATAGTCTCGCGGAAGGCCAGCACGTTGTCGCGGATCGCCTGTTTGCTGGCCGTGTAAACAGGGCCCAGCAGGTAGTCGCGGGCTTGTTCTCGCTTCGCGGAAGGCGGCAGAGCTTCGTCCGTCTTGCTGAGCTTGTATGCTGCCACTTCTCTGGTCATATCTTTTTCGCTGACGCCCTGGCTCTCGGCCAGCATTCTCATGCTCCAGGTCTCGCCGGCTATCAGCGTGTCGGAGTAGTACTTGGCATGCATGGCGCTGCTGATCTCCTGCTTCGTGAGGCCTGCGTGGAACAGTTTTTGCAGAGCCCTGTCGCGGCGGCGAAACAGATCCACCTCGCGCCAGTAGTTCCTCATATGCTTCAGGTTCCCGTCGGCTGCGTACTGCCAGGCTTCGTTCGTGAGGTAGTCTGAGGCGTCCATCAGATCGTTGATTGCTGAGTCGCAGTAGGCTCTGTTGCTGACCATCCTGCTGAGAAGTTCGGAGCGCCTCGCGGTGCTGTGGAGTATATACAACATGCTGAACATCGCGCAGACCGCTATCGTCAGCAGGATGCCGGCGAAAATGGTGATGCTGTTCATGTCGTTGAATTTTGTCGTGGTCTTGTCAGCCATTTTTTATTGCTCCTGCTGTATGTTGATGTAACAGCGCGGCTGCGGCAGCGGCTGCCCCTTGGCGAACCAGCTGTGGACGCACTGCGGCAGGTCCTGCCCCTGTTTTGAGAATTTGGCGGCCAGGCCGCTCCCGCTGACCGTGAAGGCGTTGTAGATGCGTTCGCTGACTGCCGTTTTGAAAAGACCGCCGTCGCCGAGCTGGCTTCCGTCGGGGCCGGAGGCGCCGGTCAGCAGGCCGTCCTTTTTGATCGTGATAGCGACGCCGGCCAGGGCCGGATAGTCTATGTAAGGCTCTATGTAGCCGACCGGAAAGACCGTGGTGTAGTCCACGCAGATCTGCAGCAGGCGCCGCAGCTCGAAGCCCGAAAGCTCCGCTGCGTAGACGCCGCCGTTCAGCACCAGCGCGTCAACGTCGGACTCGGTGAAATCTCCCCTGTAGATGGGCGCTGCCGCTTCCCGCGAGTCTATCACAGCGGCGTCGGCTCCGGTCTGCTGCCTCACGATCTCGGACAGCACGCTGCCAGCCGGCGAACAGCAGTGTTCGTCAAGTTCGTTGCGGGCCTCGATGTTCGAGGTGCCGGCTTTGGTCGCGGCTTTTTTAGCGAACAGCTCCCTGTCGAGGAGGTCGCAGAAAGTCTTGTTGTCCGCGCCGGCCACCAGCGCCGCGACGGCGTTTTTCATGGCCGCGAAGGAGTTGGAGTTGAGAAGGCGCAGGAAGTATTTGCCCTCGCTGATCAGCGGCTCCGCCTCGGCCAGTGAGGCTGAAAGCGGCATCTTCACGCCGCGGCAGTAGGAGATCAGTCCTTCGCCGTTGCTGTTGAGGATCTTCTGGGCTTCGGGGGCAAGCATCACGGAGAGGACCTTTTCGCAGGCTTTGCGCCTGGCGGACGAACTCTGCGCGTCTTTTGCCATGGCGAGGCAGAAGACCGGGTAGGTGAAGAGACGGCTGTCGGACGGCGTTTTGCCGAACATCGGCAGGGCTGTGTAGGTGTAGCTGTTCGAGGCGTCGAACAGTTCGTCGGAGGATCTTCGCCCCATGGCGGCCTGGCCCCTTATCATCATATCGCTGACCGCGTTGACGTCGGATGAGAGGTCAAGCTTAGTGAGAATGCTGTGGTCTACCATCGTCCTCAGTGTGTCGGCTATCGCTCCAAAAGCCTCCCTGTCTACGGACGCTGCGGTTCCTTCCTCGAACGAACGCCGCCAGGCGAGCCCGGCCGGGGTTTCAAAGTAAGAGGCGATGGCGTGGCCTTCCAGCATAGCGCAGCAGGTCCAGCCGAATTTCATGGTGCAGATGAAGGGGTTGATGCCGAGACTGCTGAACCTGTCGCAGGCTGCGATAAAACTTGGCATGTCAGTTGGCAGCGGGATGCTGAACCGTTTGAAGAGGTCCGCGTTCGCGATGGTGCCTTCAATGAGGCCCGGCTCCGGCAGCCAGTACTGCTTTCCATTGCACTGGTAGGGTGCGAGCGCCCGCAGGTAAAACGTGCCGGTGAGAGGCAGGTCGCTCAGATCGGCCAGGTAAGGACAGAGGGCCGCGGTGGTGTCGGATTCAAAGCGGCGGATGGCGATGAGGTCGGGTATATCGTTGTGTTTGGCCATATAGAGCACGTTGGAGGCCGCGTTGCGGTTATCCTCCCAGCGGATCGCCAGGTCGGGACAGCTTTTTTCGACGAAAGCCCGCCAGAGAGGGTAAGCGCTGCTGTTGTACATTGAAATGCGCACAATCATCCTGCCGTCCGGCGCGGTATATTTGTCGCGCGGCTGGGGCTGCATCCAGTACCAGAAAGTCGCAAACACGGCTGCAAACAGAAGAATGAAGGAGGCAGCAACGCTTTTTCTGATGGTGCCAGCCGACTTGCTGACATCCTTTCCACTCCCGCTCATGATGGCCTCCCGTCGCCGCGCCAACCGCGTGTAGTTTCTACGCTAAAAGCATAAAAATAAACTGTGAGTGAAGTGCGCTTGTTTTAAAAATTAACCATTGTCGTTAGATTTTATCACTGCATAAAGATAATTTCAATAAAAAAAGAACTGGCGCCAGCCTGCTCAAACAACGTCGGAACCCTTGAAATCCAGCCCTCCCGAGCCAGCCTTGGCAAAGTCCGCCGTCGCTTCTTTGTGAAGGGGCGAGGTGCTTTTTCGCGATGGTCTCGCTGAGCCTTGCGCAGGGAGCCTGCGGCGCGATTGGTTTAGATACGTGCCCGTTCATGCTTTCCTCGATGTGTTTTCTCACGTCCTCACCGAAGGCGCCGTCCGTCACAGTGATAATTGACACAGCTGCCGCGTCGCGCCTCGACAGCGCGCAGATGGCCACGGCGGCATGGCAGCCGTCCATCACCGGCGTCATGATGTCCGTCGGCACGCCGTCGAAACAGCTGTCGTCGGAGCAATCAAATAGAAGGGGCCGCGTTTGCGGTGCAGCAACAAAATATCGCCAGGCAGGCAGTCGCCGGAGCTGTGTGTTCTGCGGCAGACTTTTAAAATTCCGTGTTGTTTGCCAGCCGTCGCCGGGAGCCGTCTTGGCCCTGCTGCCGCTGAAGACATTTTGATAAAGCGGGGATGGCGCAGGCTTGCCTTCCATGCTTATCATCCTGCAAACGAACGCGATGCGCGCGGAAACGCGCCGCAGAGTTCACCTCTGCGCGAAAAGGATTACGCGATGGCTTTGCAAAGTTTTTCGCAGAGTTCCTGCGGGTCGATCGGTTTGGCTATATGCCCGTTCATGCCGTACTCGAGGCATTTTTTTACGTCCTCGCTGAAAGCGTCGGCGGTCATGGCGATAATGGGCACTGCCGCTGCATCCTTCCTCGGCAGGGCGCGGATGGCCTTGGCTGCGTCATATCCGTTCATCACCGGCATTCTGATGTCCATCAGAACGATTGAGTAGAAACCTTCGGGCGACTGGGCGAACATCTCCACGCCCTTTTGCCCGTTTTCGGCTATTTCTGGCAGCAGTTTTTTCTCTTCCAGCAGCGCTTTTGCTATCTCCTGGTTCATAGGGTGATCCTCGCACAGCAGCACATGTTTGCCTGCCAGCACGGAATCGTCGGCCGCAGAGGCCTCGCCGTCCGGCGCGTTTTTCTGCAGCGATTCCCTGGCCACGTAGTCGTAATCTAACGAAAAGGTGAAAGCGGTGCCTTTGCCGAGCTTGCTTTTAACGGTAATCGTGCCGCCCATGGCTTCGACTATTTTTTTTACGATAGCGAGGCCCAGGCCGCTGCCGCGCATTTCGGAGGCATCGTTGCGGTTCTCCTGTGTGAAGGGTTCAAACAGCACTTTCTGGAAATCTTCGCTTATGCCGATGCCGCTGTCGCTGATTTGCGTTACGACGCGGATCTTGTGTCCGTCCAGCAGCTCGTCCTTCGCAGTCACAGTGATGGAACCGCCCTCCGGCGTGTATTTGACGGCGTTGGAGAGCAGATTGAAATAGATCTGATTGACGCGCAGGATATCCATCAGCAATACGGCGCCGCTAATCGTGTCGGAGCTGAACGTAAGCTTCTGGTTCTTTTCGTCGCAGAGCGGTCTGATGACTGATTCTATATATTTTTTGAAATCTTCGATTGGATATGGCTCCGGGTGCAGCGTGATCTTGCCGCTTTCAGCCTTGGTCATGTCCAAAATATCGCTCACGAGGCTGAGCAGGAAGCGCGACGAAATGTCGATCTTGGACAGGCAGTCGGTTGTCTGCGGCGGGTTCTGCTGTTCGCTCGCGATGTGGACCATGCCCATAATGCCGTTCAGCGGGGTCCTGATGTCATGGCTCATGCGCGAGAGAAAGTCAGTTTTGGCAGCATTTGCGGTCGTGGCCTGCTGCCGCAGCGCGCGTTCTTTTTCAAGCTCCTGCTGCTGTTGGCGGTAGGTTTCAGTTATGTCCGATTCGATGATGAGAATGTCGTTCTTATCCTCGTCAATATAGTAGTACTGGGACTTGCGGCAGGCCAAAGAATCCGGATCGCCCTTAAAATGCTCCTGAATAGTGAACTCATAGCGGCCGTTTTTGTCCAGCTCTCTCTTTATGTATTTGAGGCTGCTCTCGCTCATGTATTTGTCCCGGTCTCGTTCGGCGATCCAGTTTTTAACGGCGAGGCTGCGAACCTCTTCAAAGCCGAACTGTTTGCTGCGCCGATGCATAAGCTCGCCGTACTTTTCCGGCACGGTCCCGCTCAGGTAAAGGAATTCGATCGTGCCGTCGTCCGTATGCAGCAGCGCCAGCAGATCGTATTCCTGATTTGTGATGATGCGGAAGATGTTTTCACGCAGCTTTTCCCTGGAAATATCGGTCGAGTAAATAACCGCTTCCACGTCGTGCGTATCAGGGTTCGACAACATGCTGACATAGGTCCTGCCCCAGAACGGCCTGCCATTGAAGCCGCGGCGGCGATAGTCGAAATGCAGCGCGTTCTTGCCGTCTGCAAAGGCTTCAAGCAGCTTTTTGCGGCTGAATTCGTTTCTGAAAATGCTGCGGTCGTCTGCCATCGGCATCAGGTCAACAAGGCTGGCAAAAAATTCGTCCGTCGACTCGTCATGGAAAAACTTCACGCACTGAACAGAGGCAGCGCGGCCTTCTCCGCAGCGGTTCTTAGTGAGGTTGACCTGGATGGTCCCGAGCGCCTCCGGGTTGGCCGACAGCAACGCCTGCATCGACTGGCGGAATTTCTCCTGCTCAAGCTTCTGGGCTGTGACGTCCATGCCGATGCCGTAAGCCATGAACGGCCTTCCGGCCGCGTCCTTTTCCACATAATAATATACCCGTTCGCAGCGCGGCGGCGCGAGTGAGTTCCATTTCATCCAGAAATCCCCGCTTGCGGAAACCGCGCCTTCGTCTATGCGGCGGTACATCTCAAGCAGCATTGGACGATCCTCTGCCAGCACCTTCGGCAAGATGGACTGAGGCACGTTTTCGACCACAGCCGGGACCTTGTACTGACCATAAGCTGTGTCGGTGTGAAGGAGCCGGCGTCCTGGCACGTCGTATTCCCATACGCGCAGCCCTGCGCCCTGCACTGCCAGCGAGTAGCGTCGGTTGGCGTTTATGAGCTGTCTGTCTTTTCTGAAACGTTCCAGCGTGTTGGAGATGGCGTAAGCGAGGGAAAGCAGCATGTCGTCTGAATGCAGAGACTTGATCGCGAGCGGGTTGTCCACGCCGATGAAGCCGGTAAATTCTTCATTGGTGATGAGAGGGGCTTCCATATAGCTGCGGATGTTCTGCTTTGACATAATGTCGTAGACGATGGGCTGCGACTCGCGTATATCTTCGATATCGGGAACCGCGACGACATCCATTTTGTTGAAATATGGCATCCAGTGGTCTAGACAATGGACGTCCTGCCGCTGAAGATTGTCCTTCTGCGGTTCCACGCCTTCCCGGCACCATTCGTAGGTGTTGCTGATGGTGGCGCCGCCTTCGTCTATTTCGCATACGTAGGCGCGGTCGGCCTGATAGCGGGTTCCAACGAATTCCAGCAGTTCGTTCATGCGCTCGCCGAAAGGTTCGGTGCTGTTGAGTATCTGCACGGATTTGACGAGGTTCTTTTCCGCGTTTAGCATCGTCTCAATTTCCAGGCGTTTGTTCTCGCTCTCCGTGACATTGCGGATGTAGTGCACGAAGGCTCTGCGTCCGCACCAGTTCACGAATTCTCCTGTCACCAGCGACCATTTGCCGGTGGCGGGATCATAGCGTTTGTCGCTGAGCGGTTCGTCGGCATTGTTGTCCCTGTCAATGAAGCAATCGCTGCACGGCGTATCCCGGCCCTGTATGTACGAATAACAGTAAGCGCCGGCGATAGTGCCGCCAGAACCCTTTCTGTCCCTTACGGCCGTCTCGTTCGCGTAGAGGAGTTTATGTGTCTGGCAGTCGCAGACGAAAATCATGGCATTGGAAAGGTTGAGCAGCTTTTGATAGATGTTGGTCTCCACGGAGGCATTGGAATAAACGGCCAGCAACACAGGCTTGCCGTCCAGTTCGCCGCATACGCGGGCGTTCGCATGCACCCAGTCGAAGCCGTTCTTTTTGTGAATGACGCGGTAATAACAGTCGAGCTGATTACCGGAAGTTACGCAGTCACGCACAGCCTCCATTATGAACGGCAAATCATCGGGCAGTACGACGGCGGCGGCATTTTTGTGCGTTAGCTCGGTGTACTCCTCATTCGTCATGCCGTTCAGCGCCGCGAGTACGGGGGAAGCGTAAACCGTTTCCACTGTTTTGCCGTTGATTCGGTATATGGCTGTGTTGCCGGGCATGACGTCTTCTATGAATTTCAGGGATTCTTTAGTCAGTTCCATTAAACTGCCTTCTTACCGGTTTTGTAATGATCGTCTCCTGTGATAACTTGTTTATTTTAACATCATTTTGATTTTTTATTTAAGATTTTCACGCAGGATCCTCATTAATTTTTCCGAATCGATCGGTTTGGTGACATGGGCGACCATGCCGGCCTCTTTAGTGCGTTTGAAGTCCTCTTCAAAAGCATCTGCCGTCATGGCAATAACGGGAACGCCTGGCGCGTCTGCGCGGTTGAGCGCGCGGATCCTGCGCGTTGCTTCGCAGCCGTCCATCACAGGCATGCGGAGGTCCATGAGAACGACGTCGTAAAAACCGGGTCCTGAGGCGGCGAACTTCTCCAGTCCCTCTTTGCCGTTCTCTGCGCAGTCTACTGCGATGCCCTGATCCCTGAGCAGCAGCACCGCGATCTCACGGTTCAGATAGTTGTCCTCGCAGAGCAGCGCCCTTTTGCCTGCCAGCGACGCCTGCGGTTCCTGAGTCTTTTTCTGCGCCTCCCTGACAGCTTCCACGCAGGGGATCGGCAGGTCTACCGTAAAGCTGGTGCCCCTGTTCATTTCGCTTTCGACTTTGATAAAACCGCCCATGAGATCAACGATCCTCTTGACTATCGAGAGCCCCAGCCCCGTACCCACCACGTTGGCAGCCTCGGGCCTCTGTTCCTGGGCGAAAGGTTCATAGAGCCTGGCGAGGAACTCCGGACTCATTCCGATACCGGTGTCTGACACGACGATGCGGCGGGTGCAGCCGTTGACAGGCGGATCCAGTTCTTCCACGCTGAAACGCACGGTGCCGCCGGCCGGCGTATATTTGATGGCGTTGGAAAGCAGATTGAGAACGACCTTCTGCACCTTGAGGCGGTCGATCCAGATCAGTTTGTTCGGATAACTGGACGGATCCGTGTCAATGCGGATGTTTTTAAGCTCGGCCGTGGGCCTCAGCGCGGTCACGACCGAATTCCAGTAATCACGGCCTTCGACCGGCTGGGGAACGAGAGTCATCTTGCCGCTCTCGATGCGCGACAGTTCCAGAGTGTCGTTTACAAGGTCAAGCAGCAGTTTGCCGGAAGAACGTATCTTGTCCAGATAATCCTGTTTTTTAAGCGGATCTTTCTCGCGCAGCGCAATGTCTGTAAAGCCCAGCACCCCGTTTAAAGGAGTGCGCAGGTCGTGGCTCATGCTGGAAAGAAAGGTGGACTTTGCCTCGTTGGCCTTGTCGGCCTCCAGTTTGGCCGCTTCGATGGCGCGCAGCTGCTTCTGGTCGCGCTCGTAGGCGGTCGTAACGTCGGAGCGCATCAGCAGAATGATCTGAGACTCCTTGTCCAGCCAGACATAGTCCATCTGCTTGCAGAAGCGGCGGCCCTCCTCAGTGTACATATAGGTGGCTGTGTGGCGGCCGGATGCTTCGAGATTCGCCAGAATATTGGCGAGCGAAGTGGCGGAGTCGTACTGCTCTATTTCGTCGGCGCTCACGAAATTGCTGCGCACATAGTCACGACATTTGTCGTAGTCCATTTTCTGACGCAATTCCGGAAAGCTGACACGCGGTGATTTTCTAAGATGCTCATAGACGCCGGTGGATGCATGAATGAGGCCGATATAGTCGAAAACCGCGTCGGACACCAATCCCATGACCTCGTCGTTTATTACTTTTTCGGTAACGTCATAAGTGTAGGAGAAGCACTCAAGATCGCCTGTGTAAGGCATCATGTAAACGTTGAGCTCGATCAGCGCCCAGTTGAAGGAACCGTCGGCGCTCTTGCGGCGGTACTGCGCGCTTGCGCTCGTATCGCCGTTCTGATAGCGGCGGATGAGATTTTTGCGGTCTATGGCAGCGGCCAGCTTCTTGCGGCTGTCTTCATCGGCGCAGGCCTCTTTCAACAGCTTTGCGCAGGAGTCGTCATAGCTGATGCCCGGTTTCGTGTCATAAGCCTTGTCGCTCATGGGCGTGTCTTCAATCACGGTATTTTGTGTGAGATTGCCATGGCCCTTGGCGATCAGACCGTAGCCTTTGCCGTTTCTTAATGCCTCGGTTTCGCGCAGGTAGTGTTCCTCAATCTTCTTGTCTGCCGTGATGTTCTGCCCCATGCCATAGGCTCTGAGCGGCAGCCCCTTCTCGTCGAGCTCCACCGAATAGGAGATGCGCATGCAGCGAGGCTCCCGTCCCTGCGCTGGTTTGTACCATATCTCACAGGAAGCGTCGTGACCCAACTCCACCTGACGGTACATTTCGAGAAACGCCGGCAGATCAGCCTCGTCTATGTATGGCGCCAAAGACTGAGGCGCGTTCTCGGTGACTTGCTGAAGTCCAAATTTTACATAATCGCGTTTAGTGTACTGGTCATCCGACATGACGACGCGGTGATTTTTGATGTCGTACTGCCAGAGCACCAGCTTGGCCGTCTCGACGGCCTTCGCGTAAATGCGGCGGTTCTCGCGCAGTTCAGCCTCCGTCTTCTTCATCACGTCGATGTTGGTGTAGGTGAAATAGACAGTCGCCTCGCCGCCGGACGCCGCAACGAGCTTGCCTCTGACCAGCGACCAGACGTATTTTTTTGTTCTGGCGTCGCGGAAACGGTAAATGCCTTCCAGAGAGGTCCTTCCGCCGAAAAGATCATCAAGGTCCTGGCTGCCGCGTTCGCGGTCGTCCGGATGCATATAAGCCAGCAGGTCTTTGCGCTTCCTGATGCCGCTGATTCGTTTGGGAATATCGAAAGTTTCACACAGATAGTGGTTGGATGACAGAACGCCGTAACCGCCGGGCCTGCCGCGGAAGACGCTGATGCCTGATGGAACGTTGTCCAGCAGTCTCTGCAGCCGTTCGTTTTCTTCTGCCAGCATCTGAGCACGCTCGGCCTCGAGTCTTGTTTCTTCGAATTTCTTCTGCATCTCGATTACGTCGGTGACATCTGTGTAAACGGCGTAGAGAGAGGTAGGGTGTCCGTCCGCATAGTCCGTAAAAGTGCCCACGCCCTTGGCCCAGATGAAGCCATTTCTGGTCGGCACCTTCATAAACAGTTCAAAACGCGGCTCTCCGTCTTCAAGCGCTTGTTGCATGGCAGCTTTCAGTTTGGCTATCTCGTCGCTGTACTCGCTGAAATAGCGGCGCATCTTGAAATCGTACCTGGCGCGGTACTCGCTGCGGCTCCAGCCGATGGTTCTGAACATGGCCTCGTTGCACCAGGTGATCGTCAGTTCTTCGTCGAGCGTGATCTTGGAGATGCAGACGCGCGTAGAGTCCATGAGAATGTCGAAATCGGCGATCCTGAGCTTCAGCTCCGCGTTGAGTTTTTTTATCTCAGTCTGCTGCCGCACCTGCTTAGTGATGTCTTCGAAGGCGCCGAAAATGCCTGTGATCCTGCCGTTTTCAAGCAGCGGTCCCTTGCGTACCGCGATGTGTTTTTCCTCGCCGTTGATGACGAAAGTGTGCTGTTCATTGGCGACGCGTCCGCCGCTCAGCACATGTTCATCGCTCTCCACGCACTTGCCGACGTTGGAGACGAGCCAGGCCTCTTCGCTGGTCCTGCCGACTATGGATTTGTCGTCCGCGAGGCCGAAAAAATCGAGAAAGGAGCGGTTAACACCGAGGTAGCGGCGTTCGGCATCTTTCCAGAACACCGGCACCTTCGTGTTGTCGATGATGAGCTCTGCGACCGTGAGAGGGCAGTTCATTGCTGGCTGTCTGTCCATTTGTGATCGCGCGCCGTGTCGAAATGTACCAAGCGGTTTAACTTCGTATGCATGGTGAACCGCCTTTCGTGCGGGCTGTCCCCGCCCGCTGCAAACAGAATAATCGCCGCGCTCTTTTCGCAGGCGATAAATAAATATGCGGAGTTTAACATTTTTGTCCACCTTTTGCAATGAATTTGTTATAATAGACAGTTATCTCATTAAAATCAACACATTGAGGCTGACACCATGCTCAGTTGCCATGGATAAAGACCTGGCAAACAGCAGCCTGGCTCCTGGCTTTTATTTTGAAGACCAGGTCCTGAAGCGCTGTATGGCATCGTTCGCTGGCCCTCAGCGCGCTGTGTCCGTCATCAATTCGTTAGTATATTTCCGCTGTCGCCGCGTCTGCCAGGCATAAGCGCAAAAGATTGCGGCATCGGGCCATGACTAGAGCATATCCGCCTGCTGGCTTATGTGATGTAAAATATCAGCACCGTGCATAAGGCTTTTCATGAAGAAATTTGATTCAGGCGAAAGTGTTTTGTAAATATATTTGTCCCACCGTCGATGCCGGGTCAAGTCAAGTCCAGACCATTCGCCGTTCCGCGAATAGTTTTGTAAAATAAAAGCATATTTTGCGGATATTATTATTACGACAAATTACTATTATTTGTAATTTTAGATAATGCAGAGTATAATCTTTTTTGTTTTGACATTGTTATTGCCTGTGTTTTGGAGGATATTCCGTTTCATAGGCAAGGAATAGATTTTGCTACTGTAACAAGGAAGGAGAGTTCTTTCAGCAATGAGCAACCGAACGAAATATTCATGCGGATTGTACGTTTTCCTGATCATCGCCACCATTGCCTGTCTTATTATCAGCGGAGGCTGCGGAGGTGGCGGCGGCGGATCGTCCTCGTCAATAAAAAACGGCGTGGTTCTGGCCTATGATACCGATAAAGACGGCATTCCCGATATTTTTGACGATTTCCCGAATGACGCCTCCAAATCAGCTTACCCATATATAGAAATGAACAGCAAGAGCGCGGCCGGCGCCGGCAGCGTAACGACGCTCTCAGTTCCCTGCACGTCCGACGGCTTTCTTTACGCGCCCGTGGCTAAGAGCGTGGACATAACCTCCGGCGATGAAAAAGTCGGCGCTATCACGCAGTATGTTGAAGACAACTGCCAGTATTCCGTCTCACTCGACGCCGGCGTAAGCTACGCCATGATGTTCGCAACATTCCCGGAGAGCGCAGATGTTGACACGGCGCTTGCCTTCGATCCTAAGCTCGTCATTAAAGACGCCTCAGGGAAAGAGATTAGCTACGACGTCAAGGATCCTGATGACGACTCGAACAAGGGCATGGTCTCCGTCGTATTCAAGGCGCCGTCCTCCGGTAAGTACAGCATTACGATCAGCGATCCGTTCGGCGTTGTGGATAAGACAGACGAATATTTCTACTTCAACCTGTTTGAGGACGACGACGAGGACGGTTTGCCGTATGTGTTCATGTCCAAAGACTGTACTTACATGTACACGTTTGACGACCTCAGCTATATCGCGTCCAAACTGGCAGAATGCATTACTGCCTCTGACGCCGACGGGAACCCGACCGCCTTTGCTTCCAATACGGAAGAAGTCTTCAATGCGGCTCTGGCCTATATCGATTCGTTCCACACCAGCAGCGACAGCCAGACCTCGAACAGTTCCGGCGTCGCCTCCCTGCTGTCCGCGTCAAAATCCACCGACGTCGGCGTTAAGCTGCCTACTTCCTATTATGAGTCGGCGATGTTCAACAACAACGACACCACCTACGAGCTCGGCCACGGCATCAACGCAGTGACGGGAGAACAGGCTCTGCGTCAGGCCGTTGAGCCAATATCGCAGGCTTCGCTCGATTCCTCGCTCGCAGGCTCTGTAAAGGTGGTTTCCGGTGAGGTGGTTTCCACGGATGTTTCCGGCGTGCACAAGCCCAACGTGTCTGACAAATTCTATCTGTCGTTTGTCGACAACGTCAAAGAGCATTCGGAATTATTCACCGAAAATGCCGATCTCAACGTCGCCGCGGCTCGCCACACACTCAAGACCTCTCAGGGCTACGGCAGCAATATCGAATACAACACCCACACCACCACGCTGGTCATGAAGTACGAACGTACCGACGATACGCCATACCTGCTCTTCCTCAACCAGTACAAGCTGACACCCGAGGCGGCCGCGGTGCTTAGCAACGATGGAGTCGACAAGTTCCGCGATATCTACGGAGACTACTTCGTGGCCGGTGAAAAACGCGGCCTCAGATATTATGCGGTCGTAAGGATCAAGGCAAGGAGCGCTAAACAGCTGCAGACAGTCAAGGCGGCGATCAGCTACGCTTACGACCAGAAGACCAAATCCGCCGACGCGGACTTGTCCAGCGCGGATAAAGCCATCCAGGCAGGCAAGCTGCATCTGGAATCATCCGGTGATTTCTACAGCTCTATCGACAACGGGCTCAAAAACTGCGAGATCTCCATCAGCGTATCGTCGCTGGGCAACGTGCCGCTTTCGTCGGGCGTGCCCAAGACCATCGAAGAACTGCGCAGCAAGATCGACGAGTTTGTCAGCAAAGGCACGAAAACTCAAGACGACGGCACCGCCAGCGAAAAGACCTTCGGCATCTGCGATTATTACATGCTGAGGTACTCCAGCATCAACGGCGGCGCTAAGATACCGGCTAAGATCAACGTAAACAAGTTCATTTTCGTCAAAGCCAGAAAGATGTCGTCTGAGTACGTGGCTCTGTCAGGCCTCGCGAACGCTGTAACCAACATCTCGGCCAGCGACGTCAACGCTGGCGTCAAGGATAAATTCGCGGAAGAGTACCGCGACTTCCTCACGAAGTACACGGCCGACATCGGCGACATCTGCAACGACGTTAAGGATATCGAGAGCGAGACGAAGACCATCACGGCCCTGAAGCAGAAGTTCCAGGACTTCTGGAACCGCTATCAGTACTATCTGACGCTTAAAGAATATTCGCAGCAGATGGCTCAGGAACTTACCGACCCTGCCCTCAAAAACGCCATCGTAGTTATGAAGGATTCGGGAGATCCGATCTCCACGATTTACTACGACGGAATCGGCAGCGGCCTGATCAACGACACGGTCAGGGGCGATCTGGTTAAAAACTACTACTCTTACGCTTATTACGTTAACACCGACGAAAAGGATAAAAGTAATAGTGGAATGGCGGCTGGCAGTGCGATATCCCTTACACGCGAGGAAAAGTGCTACGACCACCGGGCGACCTGGCCCTGGGGACATCACGACTGGAATTTGAACTGGAATCCCCTCAACGTCAAAGACGCCGGCGGTCAGGAATTCAGAATTGTGAAATTTGAAGTGGAAGCTCAGAACATGCAGAACGCTACCATCGCGCCTGCCGGCTTCCCGATCGGTAAGAAGACCCTGAGGCTGAATTTCGAAAGCAGGGCCGCCAGAGACGGAGAGTGGAGATGGAAAGCCACTGCGCTGCGGGTGGTTGACGACAACGGCAACGCGCTCTATCCGTTCAACTGGGACTGGTAAGCCGCAAAAAACAAATTACGCAATCAGACAGAATAAATATGAAAAGGGGCCGGAGAGGCCCCTTTTTTTGTAAAGCAAAACGGGTGGAACGGCTGTGCGGTTGCACCGACATACGCACTTATTCAAATGGCAGATGCAAAGGCGCGCATTACATAAACTGGTTTCCAGACTGGCATCCAATCAATGACTGTTTTTGCGCTGGGATTTTTGATTTGCCGCTGAGCAGAACAAGATAGAGTACAATAACGTTCGCAAATTCGCGGAAACTGGCATAGAACCTTGAACCTGACACAGAATGAGCCACAGGGGCTCCGATATAATGAATGTGTTCGACTCATTCAGAAACGGAGGAATACCCTGTGGCTCAAAACAAAAATAACATAAATC